>JAALLR010000265.1_pt1 | contig 15211 bp, 9 predicted proteins | sample 7245931 | NCBI WGS metagenome assembly JAALLR01 (sample SAMN13049201, study PRJNA578106) | oil field metagenome | isolation source: filtered produced water from oil reservoir B9 | place: USA:offshore Texas | collected 2016 | reverse complement strand
AATAAAGGCTACAGATAAATACATTGAGCCCCCTTCGGGGGGCTTATTATGGAGGTGTAACACTTGCTATTTTTCAAGCGATACTTGCTACCAAGGATAATACAATTTCTAGTTGTAGTATTCGTAGGGATAACGGTGGTATTTATTGTACCCAGGCTAACGCCTGTTGATCCCGTACAACAAGTAATCAGTCAAATGACATCACAAGGAGCCTTCTTAGACCCAGCGGCTGTTGAAGCATTAAGGCAATCGCTCACAGAGATGTACGGATTAGAAGGAGGGATATTCCAACAATACGTTGCCTTTTGGGGAAGACTGCTACATGGAGACTTTGGGCCATCACTCTTTCAATTTCCGGTACCTGTAATGGAGCTAATAATGGACTCACTGCCCTGGACGGCTGGATTACTATTAACAACTACAATCCTCTCTTGGTTAGTAGGAAGTATAATAGGGGCACTTGCAGGATACTTTAAAAACAAGGCATGGGCACAAACGCTAGACAACATAGCGATGGTGGTAAGGCCCATACCCTACTACATATTTGCATTATTACTACTCATAGTATTTGCCTATCTGATACCGATATTCCCATCGGCAGGTGGATACTCAGTTGGAAGACAAATAGGGTTCAACTGGGCGTTCATATCAGACGTGTTAGTACACTCGTTTCTGCCTGCGATATCGCTGATGGTTTTAGGAATAGCAGCCAACATACAAACGATGAAACTAATAGTATCGAACATAGTAGCAGAAGACTATGTGATGTATGCGAAAGCGGGAGGGCTAAAAGAATCAAAGATAGCCTTCAAATACGTATTCAGGAACGGATTATTACCGCAAGTAACCAACTTAGCGCTATCTTTAGGGCAAATCTTTGGAGGGGCATTGATAACAGAAATAGTATTCGCCTATCCAGGGATAGGAACGTTACTATACGGAGCGATAAACTCAAACGACTACAACCTAATAATAGGGGTAGTCTCGTTATCGGTAATAGGGATAGCGTCAGCAACGCTCATAATAGATCTAATATATCCACTCTTTGACCCAAGAGTAAGGTACAGATGAGGTGATAATGTTGGAAGGATTCAAAGAACTAATGAAAGATGGAAGGTTCAGATTTGCGTTCATAGTAATATGTATTTTAGCCTTCATGTCAATACTCTCATTCTTCTCGCCATACGATCCACTAAGGTGGAACATGGTAGCTAGGGACAAACCACCCAGTTGGCCACACATATTCGGAACGACATCGCAAGGGCAAGACCTATTCTGGCAATCTACATTTGCGATAAGGAACTCACTAACGATAGCGTTAATAGCCTCAGGAATATCGAGGGTGATAGCGATAATAATGGGATTAGTATCGGGGTACAAAGGTGGAAAAACCGACAAAGTACTGATGTCGATAAACGACAGTTTTGTAGTAATGCCGCTCTTACCGATTCTGATACTGATAGCATCGGTAATAAGGGAAAACTTAACGATGGTACTATTAGGACTCATACTAAGTCTATTTGGATGGGCGTGGGATGCCCGGGTAATACGATCACAAATACTAAGTCTAAGGGAAAGGGAATTCACATACACATCAATACTATCGGGGACAAGAACGTTCAACCTGGTAATAAAAGAATACTTTCCATTCATAATACCGATAATATTTTCGACGTTGATAAACAACATGATATGGGCGGTAGGGATGGAAGTAACGTTATCGGTATTAGGCTTATCCAACACAGAAATACCAACGATAGGAACGATGATACACTGGGCGGTAAACTACCAAGCGATGCTACTGGGATACTGGTGGTGGATACTAACACCTGTAATAATATCGATCTTCTTGTTCGTAGCCTTGTACCTACTCTCAACAAGTCTAAGTGAATACTTAGACCCAAGAACAAGGATACAAAGAATCGGTAAGGCGAAGGAGTGAAAAGGTTGGAAGTATTAAAAACAGAAAAACTAAAATCGTATTACATATTTGAAATGCAAGAAGAGAAAAAAGAAGTAAAAGCGGTCAACGATGTAAGTATAAAGATACAAGAAGATGAAATATACGGGATAGCAGGGGAAAGTGGATGTGGGAAAAGCACATTTCTAAAAACGATATGTGGTTTAGCCGAACCGCCACTGAGGATAGTAGATGGAAAGATATACTACGAAGTTGAAGGGAAAGAGATAGACATAACCAAAATGAGTCAAGAAGAATACAGAAAATTAAGATGGCAATTCATATCGTACATACCGCAAGGATCGATGAGTGCGTTGAATCCGATAATAAGGATAAAAGAATCATTCAAAGACTTTGTGACCTCACACAAAAAGATAAAAGATGAAGAAAAAGAATTTGAAGAACCACTGAAGAAACACTTAACCGCCTTGGGATTACCGCTAAGGGTACTAAAATCATACCCACACCAACTATCTGGAGGGATGAGGCAAAGGACGACGATAGCCTTAGCAACGATACTCAATCCAAGGATCATAGTAGCGGACGAACCTACAACGGCGTTGGATGTAGTAGCGCAAAGGGCGGTAATCCAATTACTAAAAGACATACAAAAAATGCAAAAAAACACGATAATACTGGTAACCCACGACATGGCTGTACATGCGAACATAACGGACAGGATGGGGATAATGTACGCAGGGATGTTTGTAGAAGAAGGGAAAACGGATGAGATATTCGAAAACCCACTACATCCATACACAAAATTTCTAATAGGCTCACTACCAAAGATGGGAGACAAAAGTTACAAGGTCAGTGCACCTGGATCACCCCCCTCATTAGCGAACCTACCACAAGGATGTCCATTCCATCCACGATGTCCATATGCGATGGAAATATGTAAAAAGGAACGTCCACAACTCGTTGAGATAAGTGACGGACACAAATCAGCCTGTTTTTTGAACTCAAAGGAGCGTGTGGAAGATGCAAGAAAATAAAACGGCAATAAATACACAAGAAAAGTTGTTGGAAACGAAAAAGCTACAAAAGGTATTCATAGTAGGAGGGGGATTTGCAAGAAGCAAATTACTAGCGGTAGATGATGTGAACTTTCACATATACAAAAATGAAATATTCACACTTGCAGGGGAAAGTGGATGTGGGAAATCAACAGTTTCAAAGATGCTGCTAGGATTTCTTGAACCAACACAAGGTGAAGTGTACTACAAAGGCAAAGACATAGTAAACCTAAAAAAATGGGAAGAGAAAAAAGAGTTCATGAAAGAAGTACAATCGGTATTTCAAAACCCTTTTGAAACATTCAATCCGTTGAGGAAGGTAGACAGATACCTATACGACACAGCGAAACAATACGGGATAACAAAGAACGGGAATGGAAAAAGGGTAGAAGAAGCACTAAAGGCGGTAGGATTAGGTATAACGGAAGTAAAAGGAAGGTACCCCAACGAGTTTTCAGGAGGGCAACTACAAAGGATATCGGTAGCCCGATCGCTCATAACGACACCATCGTTGTTGGTAGCGGATGAACCGGTATCGATGGTGGATGCATCGTTGAGGATGTCGATAGTGAACTTATTCAAAGATTTAAAAGACAAGTACAATGTAAGTGTGTTGTACATAACGCATGATTTAGCAACCGCATACTACGTAAGTGACAGGATAGGGATAATGTTCAGAGGAAACATAATAGAGATGGGTGCGGTGGAAGATGTACTGATGAACCCGAAACACCCATACACACAGATGCTGAAAGAATCGATACCTGAACCAGATCCGAAAAAGAAATGGACAGAACGGATAAGTATAAAAGAGTTGGAAACAGAAGAGTACATGAGAAAAGGATGTAAGTTTGCAGGTAGATGCCCGTTTGTTATGGAAAAGTGTAAAGATAATATGCCACCAGAAATACAAACAGAAAATCGTATGGTTCGTTGTTGGTTGTATGAGAATAAGGGAGATAAATAAAACAAGAGTCGTACAAATAAAAAGGGGGATTTAAAAAACATGGAATATCATGTGGCAAAGACTGGCTCTGATCAAGCTTTAGGAACTAAACAAGATCCTTTTTTAACGATAAATAAAGCCGCTTCTGTTGCTATGGCTGGAGATAAAGTTATAGTTCACGAAGGGGTATATCGTGAATGGGTAAAACCTAAAAACAAAGGATTAAGCAATAAAAGAAGAATTACCTATCAAGCAGTTGAAGGAGAAAAGGTAATTATTAAAGGATCTGAAAGGATCCAAGATTGGCAAAAGGTTGAAGGAAATATTTGGAAATGTGAATTACCAAACTCTTTTTTTGGTGACTTTAATCCGTACAAAGAAGAAATATTTGGTGATTGGCTTGTTACGACTGATCAGAAGAGACATTTAGGAGATGTTTATCTAAACGGTATGTCGTTTTACGAAGCTAACAGTTTTGAAGATTTAAAAGATCCTAAGGTTAGAACAGAGACAGTAGACCATTGGACACAAAAAAAGGTTCCGGTTTTAAATCCAGAGCAAACAAAGTATGTTTGGTATGCGGAAGTAGATGATCAAAAAACAACTATATACGCAAACTTCCATGGTGCGAACCCAAATGAAGAATTAGTAGAGATCAATGTACGCAGATCCTGTTTTTATCCAGATCAAATTGGGAGAGATTATATAACCGTGAAAGGTTTTGAAATGGCTCATGCTGCAACACCATGGGTTCCGCCAACAGCAGATCAACCTGGATTAATTGGAGCAAATTGGAGTAAAGGTTGGATAATTGAAAACAATATTATTCATGATTCAAAATGTAGTGCAATAAGTATAGGAAAGGAAGGTTCGACCGGACATCTATATCATTCAACTCGTAAAGACAAAACTGGGCATCAATACCAATTAGAATCTGTTTTTAGTGCTGAACATATCGGATGGAGTAAAGAAAGTATTGGGTCACATATTATTCGGAACAATACAATTTATGATTGTGGTCAAAATGCGATTGTAGGTCATTTAGGATGTGTTTTTAGTGAAATCTACAATAACCACATTTATAGAATTGCTATAAAAAGAGAATTTTGGGGACATGAGATTGCAGGTATCAAATTACATGCAGCCATAGATGTTCAGATTTATCATAATCGCATACATGATTGTTCTTTAGGGTTATGGCTGGATTGGCAAGCACAAGGAACAAGGGTAAGTAAAAACTTATTTTACAAAAATAATCGTGATTTATTTGTGGAAGTAAGTCATGGCCCGTATGTTATAGATCACAACATCTTAGCTTCTGAATATGCAATAGATAACATGTCTCAGGGTGGTGCCTACATTAACAATTTAATTGCTGGTAAGATGGAGAAAAGAAAAGTATTAAATCGTTATACTCCATACCATAGACCACATAGTACAACGGTTGCAGGGTATGCCTGTGTTTACGGTGGTGATGATCGTTTCTACAACAATATCTTTATTGGGAAAGATGAATTGGAAGGTGTTGGGACATCACATTATATGAATCATACAACATCATTAGAAGAGTACTTGAAGAAGGTGGATGAAAAAGGTTGGGATATTAAAATGCTTGAGTTAATAGAACAACCGGTGTATATTAATAACAATGCTTACTTCAATGGAGCAGAACCATTTGAAAGAGAAAAAGAGAAATTAGTGGATAAAAGTTTTGATCCAAGATTTAGTGTTATTGAGAAAGGTGAAGAAGTTTATATGTCTTGTGAACTTCCCGATACTTTTGAAAATATTGTAGGCGAAGTATGTTCAACAAATTCTTTAGAAAGAGTTAGGATTGTTGATGCTGATTTTGAACGTCCTGATGGGGGAAATTTAGTCTTAGACACAGACTTTTTAGATGAACAAAAACCTGAGAAAAGTTCCTTAGGTCCAATCTCTACTTTGAAAAAAGGTAAGAACTATATCAAAGTTTGGTAATAAAAATCAATACTAAATGTTCCATTTTTTTAGAACTATTGAGAAGGAGCCAGTATACCATGAAAATATCTTTCGGCTTTTATCCACAAGGCAAAATAAAGGCTTTAACCATGAGTTATGATGATGGACAAATTTATGACAGAAGATTGATAAGGATCTTCAATAAGTACGGAATCAAAGGTACCTTCCATTTAAATTCAGGAAAATTAGATTCAGAACCATTTTTAAACTCTTCCGAAATAAGGGATCTCTTTGAGGGTAATGAAGTTGCTATACATACATTAAATCACCCTTATCTCACAAGAGTACCAAAGGAATCAATAATTGAGGAAATTATGGAGGATAGGGAAAGATTAGAGTCTTTAGTAAACTATCCAATAAGGGGTATGTCATATCCTTATGGGGATTACGGTGAAGAACTTTTAGAATTACTTCCATATTTGGGAATTGAATATTCAAGAACTGTTAATTCTCATGGTAACTTTTCTCTACCTACACATTTTTTAAGGTGGAATCCTACTTGTCATCATGATGATAACTTGTTAAAAAAATATGAAGAATTTAAGAAATTAGAATCTAATGAAACTATGCCTTTGTTGTATGTATGGGGGCACAGTTTTGAATTTGAAAGGAATAATAACTGGGATCTGATTGAAGAGTTTTGCAAAAAAATATCGAACGATGAAACAATTTGGTATGAGACAAATGCAGAGATCATGGATTATTTGAAAGCTTTAAAGAATCTAAAATTTAGTGTAAATAAAAAAATAGTTTATAATCCTTCTGCTTTAACAGTATGGATAGGAGTGGATGGTAGTCCAGTGAAGGTAGAAGGCGGCAGATATCTGACTTTATAGTTCGAAATCTAAGTGTCATAGTGGGAATAAGATTTTGATTTTAAAAGAGGTTCAGAAGGTGACGTTTGTAAAGTATGTTTTGGAATATCTCAGGCAGTACTAAATTTGTGGAAAGGAGGAGTGATGAAATGAAGGATTTATTATTTGTAACCTCATTGTTAGGTGTTGGTTTACTGGCTGCTATTCTATTGGGAGGATCAAATCAAACAAATAGTCTAAATGGATTTATAAATCCAGGAGATTATGAGATGGTTTTGAACTTCGAAGAACCGGTTCAAATTGAAAAAGTTGGAGAAGCAGTGTCGATTACAGAAGTAGATGAATTTTCCTTCGAAGGTCAAAAATCCTTAAAGATAGAGAATAGAACCTCAGAATGGGAAAGTGCAGAAATTGATCTAACAAAAGATTGGCAAATTTTTAATTCAGCTAATTTCCAAATTACTACTCATATTTATCAAACTTCTCCTGATCCTCAATTATTTAGGTTAGTAGCTTATATAAAAGATAGTAAAGGGGAGCGCTTTGAAACAATCGCAGAGAAGGTTGTGATGCCAAATTATTGGAAAGAGATAAATGAAGAGTTCAAATTCAGTTTTAATGAACCCGTTGAAAAGTTTTCCTTGAGAATAGTAACTCCTTTGGAAAGTAATTTCACATACTATATAGACAACTTTCAGATTCTGGGAACTAACAAAGTTGAAAGAGCAGGAGTGATCTCTAAGACAAGCTTTGAAGACAAACAGCATAGTTGGGAACCAAGAGGAGATGGAGTCTCTATTTCGCTATCTAATGAAGTATCCCATAGCGGGAAATATTCTTTAGCTGTTGAGGGTAGGAAAAGTAATTGGAATGGCGCACAAATAAATCTTACAAAAACTTTAAAACCTGGAACCAGTTATGATTTCGAAATATATGTGTATCAAGATACCGGGCAAGATCAATTAATCACTCTCACAATGCAAAGAAAATACGCTTCTGATGCTAATACTAACTACGATACGATCTTATGGCAAAAAAAGGTTCCTTCAAATACATGGACACAATTGACAGGTTCTTATACCGTTAAATCTGGAACAGTAGTGGAAGGATTGATCTTTTATGTTGAATCACCAAATCCAACGCTCTCATTTTATTTGGATGATTTTTCAATGACAGATAAATCGATTCCTCTCTATGAACCTGAATGGGAAATTATAGATTTAAAAGATAAATATAAAGACAATTTTGATATAGGAGTTGCTATTCCTTACAAAGTTCTAATTAACCCACTTGAAATGAAGATGGTCGAAAAGCACTTTAACTCTATTACCGCTGAAAACGAAATGAAGCCAGAAAGTATTTTAATGGACTTAGGAAGTTATGATTTTTCAGTTGCCGATGAGTATATTGAATATGCTAAAGAAAAAGGCATAAAAGTTCGTGGACATACGTTAGTCTGGCACAGTCAAACACCTGAGTGGTTCTTTAAAGACGAAGATGGAAATTTAATTTTAAAGAATGAACTTCTTTCAAGAATGGAAACTTATATACACGACGTTGTCGGACATTTCAAAGGAGAAGTATATGCATGGGATGTTGTTAATGAAGCCATTGATCCCAATCAACCAGATGGTTATAGAAGGTCTCTTTGGTATGAAATCATGGGCCCAGAGTATATTGAGTATGCATTCAAATTCGCTCATGAAGCCGATCCAAACGCTAAGCTTTTCTATAACGATTACAATACTTACGAACCAAAAAAGAGAGATTATATATACAACATGGTAAAGGAATTAAAGGCAAAAGGAGTTCCAATTGATGGAATTGGAATGCAAATGCATATTGGAATTGGAACAGATCTCAAACAAGTTGAAGAGGCTATTAAGTTATTTAGTTCTATTCCTGGTATAGAAATTCAAATAACTGAAATTGACATGAGTGTTTATACAGATCAAGGATCCAACTACATGTCTCCACCATACGAAGCCTTAGTAGAGCAAGGGTACAAATACCAAGAACTTTTTGATATTCTCAAAAAATACGATGATGTTATAACCAGTGCAACTTTCTGGGGCCTTAAAGACGACTATTCTTGGAAAAATCAAACCAGAAACGATTGGCCGCTTTTGTTTGATAAAGATTATCAATCAAAATATGCATATTGGGGAATTGTAGAACCAACTGTTTTGCCAATAGTTCCAAAATCCAATGCAATCTCTCAAGGGACCGCTATTCCATATGGTATGTTAGATGATGATTATTTGTTTTCAAAGCCAATATTCATATATGATGAGAATGGTGAAGAAAAGCTTAATGCAAGAATAATATGGAATGAAAACAAATTATTTGTTTATGGTGAGGTCTTTAATGAAACAAGTGATGAAGAAGATGGAGTGGCGATATTCGTTGATCCTAATAATGCCAAGACACCTTACCTACAAGAAGATGATATATGGGTAATTATTCATCCAGATTGGACTGTTAAGAAAAATAAAGAAGATATGGAAGTTGAGTATTTTGTTAGCCCGGGTTATAAAAAGTATTCTTTTGAATGTTCCATAAATCTTTCGGCGAAATTAGAAAAAGGGAAAGAAATTGGATTTGACATAGCAGTAATAGACGGGGAGAACATATATAGTTGGAGTGATAACACAAATCAACAGAAATCGCAAACAATAAATTATGGAGTATTAACCTTGGAAGGTGTATCCGTAGGAACAGCAAAATATGGTACACCGATTATAGATGGAGAAATAGATGAGGTTTGGTTTCAAAGCGAAGAATATATCACCGAAACTATTGTATCGGGTAGCTCAAATAACGCAAAGGCCAACTTTCGAGTACTTTGGGATGAAAATGCCTTGTATGTATTGGCTATTGTTGAAGATCCGGTTCTTAATAAAGAAAATACAAACGCTTGGGAGCAGGATTCATTAGAAATATTCATAGATGAAAATAATAATAAAACAGGTTTTTACGAAAATGATGATGCACAGTATAGAATCAATTACGTAAATACCCCTTCATTTGGTACGGGAGGCTCTGCGGCCAATTTTAAAACTACTACAAAGATTATAGAAAGTGGTTATATAGTAGAAGCTGCAATTTCCTGGAGATTTATTTCCCCAAGTGGAGGAGAAGTCGTTGGATTTGATGTTCAAGTCAACGATGCGGGTGCGACTGGAAGTAGAGTAGGTATAACTACTTGGAATGACCCAACTGGGAATAACTATCAGAGCACTGTGAACTTTGGTAATATTATTTTAGAAAAATAAGTAAAAATTAGTACTTTTTGTTTATTCTTGGTAGCTAGGAGGAAGTTTGAATGTTTCCATATTCAAATGATGTAGATTATCAATGTTGGTTAAATTATCAAAGATTAGAAACTCCAAGTTTATATGATCAATATAAAGAATATTTAAAAAACATTGTAATAAATATCGACGGATATATAATCGATTCTATTAAAAATGAACTTTATTATAGTATAAAAAAATTTTTTAATATAGAGGCCATCATAACTAACAAGCCTATTAAACGTACTTTTACAATAATTTCGAAATTAGATGGGTGTTCATTTTTCAGTAACACAATAAAAGAAGAAGAATACACCTCATTAAATGAAGAGGGCTTTTTGATCAAAAAAGTAGAAAATTCTACAAAAAAATTTATATTAATAACAGCGAAATCTGATGAAGGTTTGCTATACGGTACCTACAAATTAATCCAAAACATACAAATGGAAAAACCTTTAGATCATTTAAATCTATTAGAGAAACCTTATATCCCTCTGAGAATTATTAATCACTGGGATAATTTGGATGGAAGCATTGAAAGAGGATACGCAGGTAAATCAATTTTTTATCGTAATAATGAATTGGTTGATAATCTTGATAGAATAAGAGATTATGCTAGATTGCTTTCCTCTATAGGTCTTAATGGTATAGTTCTGAACAATGTTAATGTTAAAAGCGAAGAAACGAAATTAATAGCAGAAAAAATAAACATTGTTGAAAAACTTTATGATGTATTTAAAAGATATGGTATAAAAATTTATTTAAGCGTAAATTTTGCGAGCCCTATGATAATTGGAGGATTAAACACTGCCGACCCTTTAAATGAAGAAGTAAGAAAGTGGTGGAAGGAAAGAGTCGACTTTATATATAATCGCATTCCCGATTTTGGGGGTTTCCTCGTAAAGGCAGATTCAGAAGGGCAGCCAGGACCATTTACTTATAACAGAACGCATGTTGATGGTGCAAATATGTTAGCTGAAGCTCTTGCTCCTCATGGTGGATTGTTAATATGGAGAGCATTTGTATACAATTGCTATCAAGATTGGAGAGATAATGAAACAGATAGAGCGAAAGCTGCTTACGATACGTTTATGCCACTTGATGGAAAATTTCTTGATAATGTGATCATTCAAATTAAAAATGGGCCAATGGACTTCCAAGTAAGAGAACCGGTAAATCCTTTATTTGGAGGGTTCCAAAAAACAAATCAAATACTTGAATTTCAAATTACTCAAGAATACACTGGACAACAAAAACATCTCTGTTATCTTGTTCCCCAATGGAAAGAAGTTTTAGACTTTGATACTTTCTTATTTGGTGAGGGAACCTCAGTTGCAAAGATCGTTTCTGGTTCTATATTTAATTCACCGAATTTTGGAATAGCTGGAATATCAAATATTGGGGATGAAATTAACTGGACTGGCCATACATTAGCACAAGCAAATTTGTACGGATTTGGTCGCCTTGCTTGGGATCCTTCCTTGAGTGGTAAAAAAATTATAGAAGAATGGATAAAATGTACTTTTGGAAATAATGAAACTGTTTTAAATAATTTATCCGAAATGATGTTAAAGTCTTGGAATATTTATGAGAAATATACAGCACCTTTAGGAGTAGGTTGGATGGTTAATCCTGGTCATCATTATGGTCCTAATGTTGATGGATATGAGTATTCAAGGTGGGGTACTTACCACAAAGCTGATCATTATGGTATAGGTGTAGACAGAACCTTGAAATCAGGAACGGGCTATACAGCACAGTATCGTCAACAAAATTTTGAGAAATACGAACATTTAGATTCTTGCCCCGATGAACTATTACTTTTTTTTCATCATGTCTCTTATATTTACAAATTGAGCAATAACAAAACCGTCTTACAACATATTTATGATACGCATTTTGAAGGAGTCGAAGATGTACAATGGTTAATAGATAAATGGCAAGGCTTAGAAAGATATATTGATAGTAAAAGATATAGTTCTGTTTATCAAAGATTATTAGAACAAAGGGAAAGTGCTAAAGAATGGAGAGATGTTATAAATTCATACTTTTATAGAAAAACAATGATCTATGATGAAAAAAGGAGAAAAATATACTGAAAAAAGACAAAAACGATAAAATATTTTACAAGGGGGAAGTTTTTATGCAATTTTACAAAAATCCAAATAAACCGATAGAAGAGCGTGTTGAAGACCTTTTAAAACAAATGACTTTGGACGAAAAAATAGCCCAACTTGGTTCTTTTTGGAGTTATGAGCTTCTTGATAATGGTAATTTCTCTTTTGAAAAAGCTCAAAATTTATTGAAAGAAGGAATTGGTCAGATAACTCGTCCAGGAGGAGCGACAGGATTCTCTCCTAAGAAAACAGCTGAATTGTCAAACAAAATTCAGAGATTTCTTCTTACTGAAACAAGATTGGGGATTCCTGCTTTTATGCATGAAGAATGTTTGAGTGGTTACATGACAAGAGGAGCGACCATTTTCCCTCAGATGATTGGTGCGGCAAGTACTTGGGAACCTCCATTAATAGAACGAATGACAACAAGTATAAGAAATCAAATGAAAGCTCTTGGAATACATCAAGGATTATCTCCAGTTGTTGATGTAACTAGAGATCCTAGATGGGGGAGAACTGAGGAAACTTTTGGAGAAGATCCATATTTGGTTGCAAAGATGGGAGTTTCATATGTTAAAGGGTTACAATCTGATGATTTGAAGAATGGAGTAGTTGCTACTTTAAAGCATTTTGTGGGTTATGGGGTTTCTGAAGGTGGGATGAATTGGGCGCCAGCTCATATCCCAGAAAGAGAACTAAAAGAAACATTTCTCTTTCCTTTTGAAGCTGTTATTAAAGAAGGAAAAGCTAAATCTGTCATGAATGCTTATCATGAGATTGATGGTATACCTTGTGGAGCTTCTGAAATTTTGTTGAGAAAAATTTTGCGAGAGGAATGGGGTTTTGATGGTATTGTTGTTTCCGATTACTTTGCAATCAATTCATTGATGGAATATCATAAATTAGTATCAAATAAAAAAGGAGCAGCTATAAAAGCGTTAAAAGCTGGGATAGATGTTGAACTTCCCTCTTTTGATTGTTATAAAGAACCATTAAAGAATGCGATAGAAAATGGAGAGCTTTCTGAAGCATTTATTGATAAATCTGTTAGAAATATTTTACGATTAAAGTTTAAGATGGGATTATTTGAAAATCCTTATGTTGATTTAGAAAAGGTTCCAGATAATTTAGATACACCTGAAGATAGGAAACTCGCGTATGAAATTGCTAAAAAATCAATTGTTCTATTGAAAAATAATGGAATAGTGCCTTTGAAAAAGAATCCAAACATAAAAAAAGTTGCAGTAATTGGACCAAATGCAAACAGCGCTAGAAATTTAACAGGGGATTATACTTATTTAACACACTTAGAAACCTTAAAACAAGGAGCTTTCGGTACTTCAGCAATGGAAGGAATTACTTTTTCTGAAAGTGAATTGCCAATAAAAACCATATATGAAAGTTTGAAAGAAAAATTAGAAAAGTTAAATGTGGAAACATCTTACGCAAAAGGTTGCGAAATAAATGGTGACAACAAAGAAATGTTTAAAGAAGCAATCGAACTTGCTAAAATATCTGATGTTGCTATTCTAGTTTTAGGTGATAAATCTGGGTTAACATTAGATTGCACAACTGGTGAATCTCGTGATAGTTCTACGTTGATTTTACCAGGTGTACAACTTGATTTACTAAAATCTGTTATAAATACGGGAACACCTGTAATTGTTGTTCTTGTAAACGGAAGGCCATATTCGTTAGACTGGGTATCAAAAAATGTTTCTGCAATATTTGAAGCTTGGTTACCTGGTGAAGAAGGTGGCAATGCTCTGGCCGATATTATTTTGGGTAATGAGTCCCCTTCAGGGAAATTGCCTATATCTTTTCCGCGTCATGTGGGACAAATTCCAGTTTATTATAATCACAAGCCTTCTGGAGGAAGAAGTCAATGGTGGGGAGATTATACGGATTCACCTGCCAAACCACTATATCCTTTTGGTCATGGTCTCAGTTATACACAATTTGAATATACGAATCTTCAAATTGAAAGTAGCGATAGAATCGTGAAAATAAGCATGGATGTTAAAAACATAGGTGAAGAGACAGGTGATGAAATTGTTCAGCTGTACGTGAATGATGAAGTCGCTAGTGTAACTAGACCTGTGAAAGAATTAAAGGGTTTTCAAAGAATTACACTTAAACCTTCAGAAAAGAAAAGAATCATTTTTAATCTCCCAATAGAGACTTTAGCGCTATATAATGAAAAAATGGAATTTTTGGTTGAAAAAGGTTATTTTAAAGTTATGGTGGGATCCTCTTCTGAAGATATAAGGTTAAATGAAAAGTTTTACATTGATAAAGATATTAAAATTTCGCCTCAAAACAAGAAGTTTTTTAGCGATGTGGTTCTGGAAGAAAATTAAAGCTTATTTTACGGAATTTAATATAAAAATCGAGGTGGATTACCTTGTTTAAAAGCATAAGAGGAAAACTTTCTTTAACAATTATAATAATATTAGTTTTATTTGGCGTTGTCGTTGTTTTTAATATTGTCTCATTGATTTCATCAAATGATGGACTTTCTAATTATAAAGATTTGTCAAATGACACGAGTAGAATTTCTGAAATAGAAAACAACTTTTTTGAAGCTGCTTTGGCCTTCAAAGATTATGTGATTAACTACGATGAACAAACACAAGAAATTATTACTCAGAATATCAACGCTGTTCAAAGTTTCTTTACAGATGAAACTACCGATTCTACACTAGTACAAAACATAATCACAAAGATAGGGGACTATGAAAGCGGTTTTAATCAAATTGTTCAATTGAACGAAGAAAAGAATAGGCTCGTAAATCAAGATTTTAAAGATATATCCAATGAATTACGCCAAAGTATTACTGACTTTAAAACCTTAGCCCAAGAAAATAACGTTTCAACCCTCGTTTTTTACGCTGATAGCTCGTTAGAAATAGTAGATAGTATAAAAGAGCTTGCTTCTGTTTATTTTTCTTCTAAATCAGTAGGTGACAAAAACAGTGTCATGAATGCTTTTGATGAGTTAGAATCACAAATAGCCATTTTAGAGCAAGGATTAGTATCAGACGAACTAACTGAAATGTTCAA
>JAALLR010000614.1_pt1 | contig 15265 bp, 25 predicted proteins | sample 7245931 | NCBI WGS metagenome assembly JAALLR01 (sample SAMN13049201, study PRJNA578106) | oil field metagenome | isolation source: filtered produced water from oil reservoir B9 | place: USA:offshore Texas | collected 2016 | reverse complement strand
CGCTAATTTATCAGTTATCAGAGCCGAAAACTTATGATTTAAATATAACGCCACTTAACAGTTATCCTAATGGTACTTTAATCGTAGAACCATATTTAAGAAAAGCAATTAAATATAACGCTACAACAGGAAAGGGATTAGATTTTCCAGTTGCATTATCAAGTATTGAAAAAATAGAAGATGTAAACGGGAATGAAATAGATTTAGCAAATGTAACATTAGCAGCAGATGGACTTTCGGCTACAATAACAGGTGCAGTTGATAACGAAGTTTATACAGTTTATGGCTACATAAAGACAGAAGAAAGTACAATTCCTGAAACAACACATAAAGTACCTATTAATACATCAGCGACAATTAAAGATAATAATGCTATGATAAATAAAAACAGTAAAAATATAATTTCGCTTCAAGACCAAGTTGCTATGTTAGTATTATTACATTCATAAGGAGGTGTAAGATATGAATAAGAGTATAGTCTTATTTAGCTTAAATCAAGCAATTAAGAATAGACTGTTCGATAAAAACGAAATTATAAATAAAATAAGAAGTTATGTATACAATGGAGATTTACAAGAAAATGAAGTTAAGGATATGGTAAATGAGATTTTCCCACCTGTTATTGATGAAGAAGGAAATATAATAAAAGAAACTGAAGTTTTACCTTTGGATTTTGTAAAAGAAAAGAAGATTAAAGAATTAAAACAAGCATGTACTAACGCTATTTATGAAGGGTTTATTGCAACAAATGGACATACTTATGGTTTTAACCAGCATGACCAAATGAATTTTACGCAACAAATGATTTTAATAAATCAAGGTAGTACAGCCGACATTTTATGGAAAACAAAGGATGCTGGTATTGTAACTCATACAGTAAAAGAATTTATACAGGTAGTTGAAGATGTTAAAAATCATAAATTAACACAACAACAGAAATATTGGGATTTAGAACAGCAAGTGTTAAACGCAACAACTAAAGAAGAAGTTTTAAATATCAAATGGGAGTGATAATATGAAGCCATTTGATTTATTATTTTATAAAGGAAATTCAATTGTTTCAAAAGTAATAAAGTATTTCACAGGCTCAACGTATTCACACGTTGGGCTTGTTTTAGATGGTTTACATATTGTAGAGATTGATTGGAAATTTCCGTTAAAGATAAGACATTTGAAATATAATAGCAGAAATTATGATATATATAGAATTGATAATTTAAATGAGAAGCAAAAAGAGAAAATGTTGGAATTTGTTAATTTTAAACTCAATACTGAATATGACCATTGGGAAAATATTAGGTTTTTATTATGGAAATTTTTTAAGATTAAAACTAAAGATGATATTGATAAATTTAATTGTATTGAGTTTATTGTTGATTGTTTTGAATACGCTGGGGTTAGATTAAGTAAAAAAGATATTGTTGATTTTAAAGATTTGATTAATAGTGGTTTGTTGAAAAAAGTTGTTTAGGGGAAATTTTTTATACTGTTGTTATTTTGGGAGGTATATTATGATTAATAACAATAACAAAAAATTATTAGATAGATATTTAATGATTTGTAAAAATAAAGGTTTAACCCCTAATTCAATTAAAGCATTTTCAATAGATTTGAATTTATTTCTAAGATTTTTAGGTAATAAAAACTTGTCAGAAGTTACTCATATAGATGTAGAAGATTTTATGATGTATTGTCAAAATGAAAGAAATAATTCAGACTGGGCATTGGCAAGAAAATACACGAGTTTGAATTCATTTTTTAATACTATGATAAAAAAAGAATATTTAGACATTCGTAATCCTATGGATAAAGTTGACAAAGTAAAAGTTAGAAAAAAAGTTAGGGAATATTTAACGGTTGATGAATACAAGCAAGTTATCAATTATTTAGAAAAGCAAAATGATATACGTGGATTAGCTTTGTTTTCATTAATGTATTCAAGTGCTTGTAGAATATCAGAAATTTATCAGTTAAATAGAGATTCACTTGATTTTAATAAAAGACAGTTTAAAGTTATTGGAAAAGGTTTAAAAGAAAGAATATGTTTTTTTAGTGAAGATGCTAGAGAAAAAATATTAAATTATTTAAATAGTAGAAATGATAATTTAGAACCTTTATTTATTAGCAGAGAAAAGAACAGATGGTCTAAACGCGCTATACAAAATTATGTAAAAAATACTGTAAGACGTACTGGAATAAATAAAACAATTACTCCTCATTGTTTAAGGCATTCTATATTAACAAATTTAAGATTAAATGGTGCATTATTAGAAGACCTTCAGCTTCTCGCTGGGCATGCATCTATAGCAACAACTCAAAGTGTTTATACTCATGTTGGATTAAATGATATTAGAGATAAATTTGATAAGTTTCATAATTCTATTATATAAAACAGTGATTTTATCTAAAAATTAATAGCTAAAACCTAGTATTTTCAAGGGACAAATATGTCCCATTTATTATTTAAAATTTTAAAATGGAGGTATTTATATTATGGAATTTCAACAATATAAAGGTCAAATTCTTGGTACTAATGATTTAAATGAAACTAGAAGAATTAAAGTTGATAGTAATGGATATGTAAAGACTACAGGTGATTATGTTGATAGTATTTCTGGAGCAGTTAGTAATATAAGAATAGAACATGCTGAAATTCATAATGGAAATGTTTTTTTCTATACTTTATAAAGCATTAGTGACAACAACAACTCCAACAATATATATTCAAATAAAAACAGGCACAAAAACTGTACATTTTAAACCTATGAATTTTTTTACAGATGGTGATAATTTTACAATAGAGTTTTTTGAATCTCCTACTTTAACAGATGGCATAACTTCCATTACAGCAATAAATCAAAATAGAACAAGTGTCAACACTCCATTAACAGTATTTTATTCAGACCCAACCGTAACCTCTGATGGAACAAAGATAGATGAGTTTTATTTAGGTGGTTCTTATGGTCAAAAAGTTGCTGGTAGCGACATTGTCGTAGGAATTGATGAAATTGTTTTAAAACCTAACACAGATTATTTATATAAGATTACTAATGGTGGCACAGCTGATGCAAACATTTTAATGAGATTATTTTTCTATGAAAAATAATATTTTATTTATATGTTTTAGAACGGAGGTACTTATATGATTGAAAGCAGAAAGTGTGAAATACACGATGTAGAAATTAAAAATTTAAAAAAGGCTATAGAAGAAATTAAAGAAGAAAATAAAAGTCAGAACAAAGAGTTAAAAGAAGTTTTTAAACATTTCTCTACAATAAGTGAAGCTATTGTTGAAATCAAAATTTTTAATAAACAAATATCAGAAACATTACCTCATCTAAATAATGATATTCAAGAGTTAAAAAAAGAAGTTTTTCAAGAAAAACTAAATGATAGGTGGGATTTTAAAACATATTTGTACGATAAAATCATTCCTACATTAATTTCTATGGGAGCAGTTTTTTTTATTTTAAAAATAATGGGTGTTTTTAAATAAAGAAAAGGGGGTGATTTTGTGAGGGAATTTTTAAAAGAATTTTTAAGTGAAAATAATGAAAAAGTTTATACTTTAATGTTTCTTGCGATAATAACTGTAGTTTCTAGTTTGGTATTCTATAAAATTGACGGTGATATATCTAATAATTTGCTTAATCTTAATATGATAATCATAGGTGGCTTAATTGGTGATAAGGTAGTTAATAGTTTTAAGGGGTGATATAAATGGGGTTTAAAATTAAATACAATATCATAAAAAATTATCTACCCTTAGATACTAAACGTAGACCAGGTACAAAATTAGATAAAGTTTTATTTTTAGTTGCTCACGATACAGGAAATAAAAATTCTTCTGCTAATCAAAATGTAACTTATTTTAAAAATACAGCAAATGATACATCTGCTTCAGCTCATATATTTGTTGATGATAAGGAAATTATAGAGTGTATACCTTCTTTTAATAATGTTGAAATCGCTTGGCATGTATGGAAATCTAAATTAGGAGATAATAGAATTTATAATGCTGATGCTAATTATTCAGCTATTGGAGTTGAATATTGTTATGGAGATAATATAGATGCTAATGAAGCATATAAAAAATATGTATGGGTACTAGCTTATTTATGTTATTATCATAATCTCAATCCTATTACTGACATTATAGGACATATGGTATTAGACCCCGAAAGAAAGACCGACCCTCAAAATGGATTAAATGATAGTGGTAGAAATTATAGACAGTTAATTATAGATGTTGTTAATGAATATAATGATTGTATTAATGGAGATTTAATTAAATTAGAAAGTAGTGAAGTTATCAAATCTTATAAATTTAATAATAGATACTATGTGAAATTATCAGACATTGAACACATTATCAAACCTTTAGAATTTATTAGTTTTAATAATAATGTTTTAAAAAATAAAGAAAGTGAGGTGGATACATTGTTATTAAAATATGGTATGCGAGGCAATAAAGTTGAACAATTACAACGCAATTTAAAAAAATTAGGATATAATGTAGGAGATATAGATGGTATATATGGGTCTAAAACATATAATGCAGTATATAAATTGCAAAAAGATTATGATTTATTGGTAGATGGTGTTGCGGGCGAACAAGTATTGAACAAAATCAAAAGAAATAATCAAAGAACGTGGAGATAAAATTAAAGGTGATTTTGTAAATGGAACATTTTTTAATTATACAAATTATACATCTACTGGAAATATTGTAGTAAATGGAAAATTACTTGGCAAACAGCAAATATATAAAAATGGCAAAACATGGGACTATGTAAAACGTGGTAATTTTATAGTATATAAAGATGGTACTGTAGCAGTAAAAATGATTATGGATATTGAAAAAGAAGAAGATATATCTAAAATTCATTTTGCTATTTCTGGATTTAATATGTTCCCCCTTGACTTGAAAGCAGAATGGTTTAACCCAAAAGAAGTGGGTTATCAAACATGGAGAACGGTATTAGGTTATAGAAAATCAGATAATAAAGTTATTATTGCTGTAAGACCATCTAGTACAGCAGAGCGTGGACAGCAAACATTAATTAATTTAGGTTGTGATATTGGAATAGGTTTAGATTCAGGTGGAAGTACAAATGCAAGATTTAATGGAAAAACAATTAGAACAACTTCAAGAGTATTACAAAATATTATTAGGTGGGAGGTTTAATTAATTATGAATTTTGATATATTATATTTGATTATATTAATTGTATATGCAATAGGATTAGTATATGGTATTAGATATTTGAGAAGAAAAGATTATATTGCTTCAGAAGACCTTTTATTTGCAGCTAAGGTACTTGACTTGTCTTTAAAAATTATTGATGAGTTAAATTTACAAAAAGAAAAACAAATAAAAACCATAACTCAAATCGTTATAGATTCTTTAGAATTTGCAGTTTCAATAAGTAAAAATATTGAAGAAATTAAAGAGAATGCTTATCGATATGCTATAGACTTATGTTTGAGTTTCGGTATTGAATTAACTGAAAACAGAAAAGAAATTATAAGGCAGTTAATAGAAATTGGACTCCAGAATAAGTATTTAGATAGAATTAATAATAATTAATAGTATAATATTTAATTTTTATGTCATCCTTTTCATTTAGTTAGTTTTGGGGAGAAATATTGAAATTTAAATATTTAATACTCTCCCCTTCTTTTTTTATTTTTTGTTGATATGTCATCCTTTTTGAATTTTAATAATTGTTTATTTTGTTTGCTATTTCATGTTTTGCTAAGTCAATAGATGTATTACTTATATAACCTATTTCTATATTGTTTTTCTTACAATAATTTATTACCTTATAATACGTTCCGTGGCTCATATAAGCGGTATAAAAAAATATATAATCTACATCATTAAGTATTTGTATATTGAAATTTTCTTTATTCCCATCAATAAACCTAAAAGTATTAGGTAATTCTTCTTGTAATTTTCTTCTCCAATTTTCATGTCCTCCAATAATGATAGCTTTTACATTAGGTATTTTTACGTTCTCTTCAATAACCTCATATTCAACAACTTCGTTTCTTTTACCAATTTCAAATAAAGTTTCACGTAAAGCAAATAGCTCTTTTTCATTTTCTTTTTGTTCTTGAAGTTCTTGTTTTAGGTTACTAATTTCTTTTTTTAGTTTGATAATCTCAATTTCAAGACCTTTTTTGTATTCATTTTTTAATTTATATATTTCATTTTTTAAAATATTATTTTCTTCTTTTAGTCTGTTATTATCTTTTTCACAATATTTAATTTTATTTTCCAATTCTTCAAGTTCTATATAAAGTGTTTCTTTATTATTTTTAAAATAATAATCTTTAACTTCTTTAAATGCTTTTAAACTCATTTTAAGTATTATACCAGTAATTAAAAATTTTGTTGATTCGATTAAATTTTGATTTCTATATAGCATAAAATATAAAGCACATATTTCTTCAATTTCTTTTTGACTTATTTTTAATTTTTCTATAATTGATGTATAAATCAATTCTTCGGTGTCAAATATAAATGATAAACCTTCTACATATTTCCTTAATTCTTTATCGTTTATATTAAAAATATTCCAAGGGTATTTAATTTGTCCGTATTTTTCAAATATACGTAATTTAATATTTTTAGCTTTTTGTTTTATTTTATCATCAAGTGTATTGTAATTAAATCTAGCTATTTTTATTTTGTTTTTAAATTCTTCATCGTTTGAATAATGTTTTAATCTCATGTAAAATGTTTTTATTGTATGGAGATAAAATTCATCTTGAATAATTCCTTTGTCTAATATTTTAGATAACATTAAAGAAATTGTAATAAGAGCATTAACTTCATCATCACTTAAAGAATTATTATAAAATTTTTTCATGATATTATAAAGTGATATTTTTTCTTTATTGAATATATAATTGTATAGTTTTAACCAACCTTTTTTAATTATATTTAATAATTCATCTTCTATTTTCTCATCTTTTTCTGACAATAACAAAATTCCTAAAACTCTTTTTCCAAATACTTCTTTGTGTATACTGCCATCACATATTATTATATGGTTATATAATTCTGATTCTTTAGCTAATTTATAGGCTTTATATTTATATTTTTCATAAAGTTTAATAATATCTTTTTCTATTTTTTTATTACTTGTTAATGCTTCTATTAAAAACAATTTTAAATCTAATTTTAATTTCATATTATCCCTCTATGCTTTATAAATATTGTTTGATATTTTACTTTCTTCGCCATTTTTGTATACTATTTTAATTTCTTCTTCTGATACATATATTTTATCAACTATTTGTTTAATAAAATCATGTGTTGGTATAAATTCTAATCTATTTTTAAAATGATATGCCTCTATTATTCTTAATAAATCTTCTTCTTTTATAGATATTCTTTTACAATTACTTGTTTTTCTAGCATAACCTCCGCAAATATATTTTGGTATAGAACGGTCTTTAATATATCTAAAATTGTTATTGCATTGAGAGCATTGAATAAGTTTATAAAATATTTTTTTAGGTTTAGGCATAAATCATCACTCCATACATATAAAAATAAAGTAGATACAATTAGGTATCTACTTTTCTACTTTTTATATGGTGCGGATGATGGGATTTGAACCCATACGAGCGTTGCTCACTACCCCCTCAAGATAGCGTACCCTCATTGTCAATATTTAATTTAGGTAATCTTAATTTAATATTAAATTTAACATCATCTTCTGTTTTTTTGGTGTATATTTTTTCTATTAATATACTAAGCATGGTATTATCTAATTTTCTTTTTTTAATAATTTCATCAAGTATTTGAATACTTTTTATAACTTCTTCTTTAAGATTGGGATCTTCTTTCATTAAATTATTCATTTTTTTCAATTGTTCTTCGTAAATTGTTAATTGATTTTTTGCCTCTTTTGTTAATTCTTCAAATATTTCTTCATTTATTAATCTTTTCGCTAATTGTTTAGAATAATTCTTTATTTCTTCTTTTTTATTATATATATCAATTTTTATTTTTTCTATTGCAGCATTATAAGAATTTAAAGTTTTTCTTCTATGTTTAATTTCTTCATCAAGTTTTGCTAATAATTTTTCTGCATAGTTTCTATATTCTTTTATTTTTCTATATACTGCATCGTCTAAAATATCTTCAAAAATTCTATGAGAAGTACAATAATTTTTTCCAAATTTATGATATGTTCCACACACATATCTTACCCTTGAACCATTAACAGTTTTATATGATTTTGAAACAAATCCATTGCCACAGTCAACACATTGTATCAAACCTGCATATTTATATATTTTTTGATTTTTAGCACGTACATTGTTTACTATTCTTGATTTCATTAATTTTTGAACTAATTCAAAATCGTCTTTTTTTATTATTGATGGGAAAAAATTTTTATGTATAAATTGTTCTTCTGGGCTTGTAGGTATTTTTTTACCTTTGATTTTCTCTCTTTTTGTTTTACCACAAATTAAAGTACCTATATATGCTTCATTTTTTAGTATTCTATTTACTGTGGTATAATTCCAAAGATGTGCAGTTTTATATTTTTTATTTGCAAACCCTTTGTATAATTCCCTTTTTCTTAATACAGGAGTTATATACCCTTTTTTATTTAATTCTTTAGCTACATTTTTTACACCATGACCTGAAATGTATAATCTAAAAATTTCCTTAACAATAAAAGCCACATCTTCATCTATTAAAATATCTCCTTTTTCATTTTTTATATATCCAAATGGAGGTATTATTACTAAACCTTCCTCCTTTTGTTTATGTTTAATGTGTGCTTTTATTTTTCTACTAATATCCTTTACATATCTTTCGTTATACCATGTTTTAATCCCAATAATATCATCGTCATCTTCTTTACTATCATAATCTTCATTTATTAAAATAAGTCTAACATTATATTCTTTTAAAAATTCTAAAAAGAATAATGTTTTAGCATTATGTCTACCTATTCTTGATAAATCTTTTGCTAAAAGAACATCTACTTTATTTTTTTTAATTAATTCTTTTAGCTCATTTAAGTCATCTCTGTCAAATGTATATCCAGAAACATTATCATCAACAAATATTTTTATTAAATTCAAATTATTTTCTTTAGCATAACTACGAATAAGATTTTGTTGTACTTCTAAACTTTCTTTAGTTCTATTATCTTCATCTCTTGAAAGTCTAGCGTATCCATAAACATTCATTTATATCTTCCTTTCTCATTTGTAGAAAATATTAAATAAGGTAACATATATGTGTATGCTACCTTATTTAATATTATAACATATTATTCTAATAATTTTTGTTTTTTCATATAATATATTATTATTTCTCTAAATACTTTTTCTACTTGTTCAGGATTGTTGATATCAGTATACTCATATGTAATATTAATTGTTTTATTTCCACTTTTATATGATATAGTATCGTTATTCATCTAATCCCCTTTTTTTCTTCAATTATTATTTTCTTTGTTATAACCAAAAAAATTTAATATAATATTGTTTTTTTATAATTTTAGTTCATACTTTTTTTTCAAATGTGTTAGTCCAACAGCAAAAGCATCACTTTCGTCCTCATTATTAAACTTAATCTCTGGATATAATTTCTTTATTTTTTCTTGCACTTGTTTTTTACTTGCGTTGCCATTTAATATTGTTGCTTTTACATCTTTAGGTGGATAATAGCATTGTTCATAGTCTTTTAGCAATTCATTTATTACACCATGAACTCTATATGTGACTTGTGTTGAGTTGTTAAATCTACTGAAACCACGTTCAATTGCTACTTCATATGGTGGATATTGTTTTATTAAACCTTTTATATATTCTCTTATTACATGCAATCTAACTCCATATGTGTCTTTGTTGTTGGTTTTAATTGATGATATATGAACAGGTTTATATGTATCTAAATCAAATATGGCTATACCAGTACAAGACATTGATAAGTCAAAAGCATATAAATATTTCAAACAATCACTCCTATATTATAATTTTGTTATTTAAGATTTTTTAAAATGTCAATTTTATTGTAAAATTAATCTATATATAGTATATAATTATTTATTATTATACTATATATAGTGTTTAATATTTTTTGGATACTATTTATTATATTTATGATATATAAATAACTGTTCTTCAGGTGTTTTATTAGCATATAATGAAATCATATTTTTCATATCTAATAAATTTTTATTTTTCTTTTCACATTTAGATTTAATTAATTCTCGTAATTCAGGAATGACATTATACCAATTTAGTATTATTGAATATATTTCTTCTGTTATATTAGTTAATTTTATAATTTCTTTTTTATAGTTAGGATATTTAAAACTTATATCAGATATTTCAAATAAATCCTTAACATTAAGACATTTTTGTTTAAACTCTTCTTTCTCTTTTTTTTCAATTTCTATTTGTTTTTTGGTTTCAATTATTTTATTTTTACATTTTCTTAAATTATCTTCTAATATTTCTTTAAATTTATAAAGTTGTTCTAGTGTAAGTTTTTTATCTGAAAAATTAATCCAATCAATTAATTTTAAATTTTCTACAGGAACATTTTCTAAAGTATATTTCATACAACCCCTCCTCTTTATTATAATTTTTCTAATTCTTCTTGTAATTGTTCTATTTGTCTTTGAATTTCTTTTATTCTTTGTTGCCTTTTATATTCTTCAACTTCTTTATTTTTATTTTCTTCTTTTTTATAAAATTGCTTTTTATATTCCCAATAATCTCTTTCAAGTCCTTTCCATGTGTAATATCCTAAGTAAATTTCTTTTGTTATTCTAATGGCTGAAGCAACCCAATCACAATCTACACCACAACATTTATATTCTTTATTGTATCCTTCATCTTCAGGAGTACATTGACAATAACCCTGTGATATTCTATCAGATAAAAATTCTATGTAATAACAGTAATCTTCAAAAGCATCTACTAAATATTCACTCTCTTTTTCTTCTTCTGGTTTTTCTATTAAAATTCTAATTTTCCCATTTGTATAACCATTAGTATAATCTTCATTATACCCATCAATCACCCATTTTTTATTATTTAGTTCTTGCATAAATTCTTCACATTCTTCAATCTTTTGTTCTATTACAGACACCATATAACATATATCTAACGGTTTTTTATCATAATAAATTCTTTCTTCGTTCTCTCTGTTTAATTCATTAATCAATTCTTGTATAAATTTTTCTTTTATATTATTCATAACACTCCACCTTTCTTATATTACAATTTTTATATTATAATTTTGTTATCTATTCTTTTTATAATCAATAGCTATTCTTTTGCCATTTACTTTTATGTAATGTATTCCACCATCAAAATATATGTCTTTTCCTTTGTAGTTATCTATTTTTCTTGTATAAAACACAATACCACCTACCTTTTTAAATTTATTTTTTAGGTTTGTGTATAAATTTTTTTATATTATATTTCATTTATTTTGAATAAAATATACCATTTTTACTTTTATTCTAAAAACTGTATGTAATCTTGTAAATCATATACACTTTCTTCTATTTTCTCATATATATTTTTTATAATATTTTCATTGTTAGTAATATCAATAAAATTTTCTAATTCTTTTAATTGTTTTTCTAATTCTAACTTAATTTTTAATAACTTTTGTCTTTTTTTATATAAATTCATAATCAAACCTCCTGATTCTAATAAAATAGTTTTTATAATAATTATTTTTTAATTATTAAAATTTCTTAGTTCAATAATATGATATTTAAAATTTTTAGGTATCAATTTCTCAATTAAAACTGATTCTTCTTTACTATGTGAATATGCTTTAATCATTAATGTCTTTTGCTTATTTTTATAACTTTTATGTGTAATTGTAGCTATATTATTTTCTCTTAAATTATCAGAAAAAATTTTACCTTCTTCAATACTTGGTGGTAAAATTTCAAATATAAATATTTTATCTTTACTTGTTTTATCTATTAAAAATTGTGGTAAATAATTTCCTAAAAACACTGCAACTGAAATTATTAATACTGAATTAAAAGAATAATTTTTGTTTAATTTAACTAACATAGTTAAGTAAAATAAATTTGCTGCACTTGCCATTAGAGCCGATAATATTCTTTTGTTCTTAAAAAAGAAATATTCCTACCATTATTTTAACATATGTATATTATTTGTCAATATATATTTTATATTTTTGCTGTTTGAATTATATATTTTTCAAATAATAATCTATAAATCTATTTAGTAATTCAATATATTTTTCATCTTCTATTTTGTTCAGAATTATGAAATCATTTTTTATTTTATTAATTTGTCTAATTAATTTTTTATTTGTTTTATCTGTCCATTTGAACATTACTTCATCAACTCTTTCTTTATAGGATATTTGCCACAACTACCATGATTTTCAGGACATATTTTATATTCATCGCCTTTACAACCTAAATTATCAAATATTTCGGGTATAATTTTTTTTAATGTTTTAGTTATTGCCAATGATAATTCTCTAATTTCTGATTCTGCTCTGACACAATTCCTTAATTGGCAAAACTCATATAATGCCTGATAATTCCCACTAACCACTAAATCAGTTGTTGAAGCTAAAGGTAGAAATTGTTTTGCTACATCTACTTCTTTTTCATTACCTTCATAATCTTTCCATTTTTTATATATTACCATTATTTTTTTTAAATCTGCTTCATATTCAATATGTTTACCTTCTTTTTTTACTCTATCTGGAATATAAAAATTAGTATCACTCATATCACAATATCTAGTAGATTTTACGGTTAAATTAATATGTGGATGCCTTGATATTTGTCTTAATAATGATTGACTAACATCTTTAACTAAAAAACTAGCCATACCATGGCGTACTATGCTTCTATGCCCTGATTCAAATACTCTTTTAACCAACCCTTTATTTTCTTTGGATTGATAAGGCATAGCTGTAGCTTTTATAATTGGTTCTATAGGTGTATAATGTAATAATTCTATTTTCATAAAATCTCCTCCTTTATTCTTTCCAACATTTTCTACATCTTGCTTCATATAATTCAGATGAACCCACTGCAATTCTATTATTATCTTTAGTTAATTTATAACTCATAGTGGCAACATTACCACATTTAACACATATTGCGTTCAACTTATTAACTTTATCAGCGACACCCATTAAATATATTGTAATTTCAAAAGGTTTGCCTTTATAATCCATATCTAATCCAGCACAAATAATTTTTATTCCTTTATCCCTTAATTCTTCTATTATATTTATAATATTATTGTCAAAAAACTGAATTTCTTCTACACCAACTACTTGTGTATTTTTATTTATGTATTTTAATATATCTTTAGAGTTTTTTACAGGTATACTATCAAATGTATTTTTATTATGCGAACAGATTTCATTTTTTGTATATCTTGTATCTATGCTAGGTTTAAATACTATAACATTTTGTTTAGCAATTTTAGCACGTTTTAATCTTCTAATTAATTCTTCTGTTTTTCCTGAAAACATACAACCTGCAATAATTTCTATTGTTCCCATAATTCCTCCTATTTGTCAAACTTTAGTTTTCCTACTTTGTAATAATTTTTATATTCTTTAATTTGACTAAAAGCATGACGCCAACATGGCACACATTCAAAGCAAGAAATTTCACTTGACCTTAATATTAATGGCGGACATGAATGTTCTATTGTTCTAAAAGCTCTAATAAAATCATCTTCCATATCTTGTTTTTTAATATCTATCATTTTTTCAATAGCCATTTCACCATTAGGGTTATTATAATATCTATCTTTTTTAGCCATAGTTTTACCTCCTAATCACAATATGGACATTCCCAACGTTCTTCTTGTACAGGTCTACCCCATGCCTCATATGTATTTACAACTTTTTTTAATTCTCTACCACATTCTTCACAATACCCATCTTCAACACTAAAATAATTGCAATCAAAATATATGTTTTCTATGTTATCTTTGTTATCTACTGCCTCATCTAATCTATCAGCTAAAAAATTTTCATCATCATTTAAACAAACTCCATAATGATTATATTTGCATAATAAATTATCACACTCGTCATTAAAATAATCTAATAGTTTAACTATTTTCATATGTTATGTATCACCTCCTTATTTATAATTTTATTTTCAAATAAAACCAGTATTTTATAGTAAAATTTAACTCCTACAAACTAGTAAATTAGCCACTTTTAAATTTTATAATTGGTTATTAAAACTTCTTTATCTTTACTTCGTACTTTTCTTTGATAATTACACCCATTATAATTCATATGAAGATAGTTAATATTATATTTTTCTGCCCATTCTAATAATTTCGTATTTACATTACCTTTACTTTCTATCATATTAGACATCGCAAATTTTATATTTTTATTATTTAATTTATCTAAAAGATTAAATAAATCAATATCATCTTGCTCTTTCCAGCCTTTAAAACCTCTTTTACCATCTTGATATACTCCACAAGTAATACTATAAGGTGGGTCGCAATAAACAAAATCATTTTCTTTTAAATTATCTATATTAAATTCTCTAAAGTCTTTGTTGGTAAATGTAATATTTTTTATATGTAAAGCTTTTATAAATCTTCGTAAATTATCTCTTATACTATCGTTCATTGTACTAGCCGTCTTCCCAAATGATGAATTATATTCTTGTTTATTATTAAATCTCATCTGATAATTGAAAGAGTAGCAAATTAGAATAAATAAATCTTCTATGTTTTTATATGTATTATAATACTTTCTAAACTCTTTAAATTCTTCTGGATTATATGGTGATAAATTAAATTTCTTTATTGTTTTTTCTATATAATCTTCTATTTCTTCTATGCTTTTATTTTACCATGTTTTAAATAATTCAGGTAAATAATGTATGTAATCATTTAATATTATTTTATTTGCATTTACATTTATCCCTACATTTCCAGCACCACAAAATAAATCTACAAATGTATTTATTTTATCAGGGAAATAAGGTAATAATTTAGGTAACAGTCTATACTTACCACCAGTATAATTAATCGGTGATTTAATTAAATTTTTCTTTTTGAATTCGATAAAATCATCTCCTTTATTATTTATATTTTTATTTTTAAACAAGTTAATATTTACTTTTATAAATTATTTTCTTTTAAATCTTTAAAATCTTCATGAAATGCTTTATATTTTGTTTATATGAATTTTTATTGATTTTTTAATTTATTAGCAAAT
>JAALLR010000263.1_pt1 | contig 15327 bp, 15 predicted proteins | sample 7245931 | NCBI WGS metagenome assembly JAALLR01 (sample SAMN13049201, study PRJNA578106) | oil field metagenome | isolation source: filtered produced water from oil reservoir B9 | place: USA:offshore Texas | collected 2016 | reverse complement strand
TGAGCCATCTTTTCTCCCTCCTGATGATTAAGATTAAGCTACTTCTTATCTACCAGAGGGAGGGGTGGCTCTCCTGCTTCAAGCCATCAATTTTACACCATCATAATGGACACTACTTTGCTCAGAACAAAATGAGACTTAACAACCAAAGCTTCTGACAATTCAGTTAATGATCCGAATACCTTCACAAATATGAGAGCAGCACGGGCAGAAGCAGACCGGGAGGTGTTTTACATGGCGCCCCCCTGAATCGCCCCGGAGAGGCCGAACATGGGCAGATAAATGGAGATGGCGATAAACCCCACCAGAATTCCGACGAGGGCTATCAACAAAGGCTCGACGATGCTGGAAAGCCGCTCCACCATCTCCGCGGTCTCCCGCTCGTAGAAGTCGGACAGCTTCTCCAGCAGGTCGTCCAGGGTGCCCGCTTCTTCCCCGACGGAGATCATATTGACGGCCATGGGAGGGAATACCTTGCTCTTCAGCAGCGCTCCGGCCATTCTCTCCCCCTCCTTGACACCCGCCCGGGCGGCTGCCAGTTCCGCAGCAGCTACTGTGTTGCCAGCGATCCGTTCCACCGTTTCCAGCGACTGCAGCATGGGGACGCCGCTCTGCAGGAGGGCGGCAAAGGTGCGGGCGAATCTGGCAACAACGCTCTTGCTGACGAGAGGCCCCACAACTGGCATTCGGAGAAGCAGCCGGTCAAGGCAGGCCTTCCCCTTTTTCGTGGCCAGAGCGCACCTCAGCCCGAGAAAGAGTGCGGCCAAGAGCAGCAGCCAGAGATACCAGTACTGCGTCAGCAGTGTGCTCGCCCTGATGACCATCCTCGTGGGAAGGGGCAGCTCCGCTCCCATCTCGTTGAAAATATCGACAAACACCGGTACGATGAGGATCAACAGGGCGACGACGGCAGCAACGGCAATGCCAGCCACGAAGAGGGGGTAGGTCATGGCGGACTTGACCTTCTCCCTGATTTCGTGCTCTTTTTCAAAGTGCACGGCCAGCCGGAGCAGGGTTTGCTCCAGTCTCCCGCTTACCTCTCCGGCCACCAGCATGTTGATCAAGATCTCCGGCAGCTGCCGGCGGTGTTGATTAAAGGCATCGCTCAAACCCTTCCCTTTTTCGACGTCCGTTATAACCTCCCTGAGAATCCTCTGCAGCTGCCTGTTTTGTGCCTGCTTGGCCAGTATATCCAGGCACTTCAAAAGGGGAATACCCGCACCGATCATGGTGGCAAACTGCCGACAAAAAACGGCCAGATCCCTGACCCCTATCTTAACGGCGAAAAGCTTGCGCCAATCGAGGCCGATGGTACGCACCGGCTCGATGCTGACCACAAAGAGATTTTTTTCACGCAGCAGAGCAACGGCCGTACCCGTGTTCTCCGCCTCTACTCTCCCGGTGACCAGCCGGCCGGCGAGATTTCGCGCCCTGTAGGCAAAAAGCTGCGGCATCTCATACCTCTCCTTTTCCCAGGATGCTCTCAGGCTCAAGCGCCCTGCTTAAAACCTCTTCTTTGCCGATCATTCCCTTCCGATAAAGCACCCGCAGGGACATGTCCAGCGTCTGCATACCGTACTTCCCCCCCGTCTGGATCTGCGAAGGTATCTGGTAGGTCTTCCCTTCACGGATCAGATTTCTGATGGCGGGGGTGGCCACCAGGATCTCCAGGGCCAGCGCCCGGCCCGGGACATCTTTTCGGGGTATCAGCTGCTGCGAAATTACTCCCTCGATGGTATTGGCCAGCTGCACCTTCACCTGCTGCTGCTGGACGGGGGGAAAGACGTCGATGATCCTGTCGATGGTTTCGGCGGCACTGGAGGTATGCAGGGTTGCCAGGACGAGGTGGCCGGTTTCGGCAGCGGTAATGGCTGTGGCTATCGTCTCCAGGTCGCGCATTTCGCCCACCAGGATGACGTCGGGGTCCTCACGCAAGGCCGCCCGCAGGGCCGTGGCAAAGGATTGGGTGTCCTCGCCGATTTCCCGCTGGTTGACGATGCCCAGCTTGTGCCTGTGGAGGTACTCGATGGGGTCTTCCAGAGTGATGATGTGCAGCCTCTTCTCCTTGTTAATTAAATCGATCATCGCCGCCAGGGTTGTGGATTTGCCGCTGCCGGTGGGGCCCGTCACCAAAATGAGGCCGTGCGGCCTTCTGGACAGGTAGGCAACCACCGGGGGGAGCCCCAGCTCCTCAAAAGAGGGGATCGTCGTGCTCAGCAAGCGCATCACCAGGGTGGTGCTGTTCCTCTGTTTGAAGACGTTCGCCCTCACTCGGGTAACCCCGGGGAGCGAATAGGAGAAGTCCAGTTCCCCTTTTTTCGCATATCGCTCGTACTGGTCCTCCCTCATCATTTCCCGCGCCAGGAGATCCGTATCCGCCGGTGAAAAGATTCCGATCTCCTCCGGCTTGATTACGTCCAGCCGGCCTCTCAGCTGCGGGTCATCAAGGGGGAAAAGGGCGCCGTTGATCCTGAAGACCGGAGGCCTGCCGACCGTTATATGGACATCGGAAGCCCCGAGTTTAGCAGCCTGGGCGAGAATGGCGTTAATGTCTGCCATCATCACTCATCCTCCCTGTAGGCAACGCGCATAACCTCTTTAATAGTGGTTATGCCCTGGAGCACCTTGGCGATACCGTCATCCTTCAAAGAGACCATCCCCTCCTGCAGAGCCAGCTGCCGCAGCTCTTCGGCAGAAGCTCTCCGCAGAATGAGCTTCTGCAAGGCAGGCGTAACGGGCAGAACCTCCACGACGGCAGTCCGACCGCGGTACCCCGTATTATTGCATTTTTCACAACCCACCCCGGCATAGAGGGGGGTACCCGGCTCCAACCCGGCAAAGGCCAGTTCGGCCTCACCCGGAGTATACGGCTGCCTGCAATTCTCACAAATGCAGCGCACCAGGCGCTGGGCTACCACACCCAGCACCGAAGAGGCCACCATAAAAGGTTCCACCCCCATGTCCAGCAAACGGATGATCGCCCCCGGAGCATCATTGGTGTGCATCGTCGTGAGCACGAGGTGCCCTGTATTGGCGCTGCGGACAGCGATCTCGGCGGTTTCCAGGTCGCGTATCTCTCCGATCAGGATGATATCAGGGTCCTGCCGCAAGATCGTTCTCAGATAAGTGGCGAAGGTTGCCCCGATCCTGGTGTTGACCTGAGCCTGATTGACGCCGTCCAGCAGGTATTCCACAGGGTCTTCAACGGTAACGATGTTCTTCTCCTCGGAATTAAGCCCCGCCAATGCCGTGTACAGGGTAGTGGTCTTCCCGCTCCCCGTCGGGCCTGTCACAAGCACCATTCCGTAAGAGCTGGACAGAAAGCGGGAGAAACGCCGCAGGTTGAAACCGGAAAAACCCAATCCCTCCAGGGTGTAGTTTTTTATGCTGTCTTTATCGAGAATCCTGATAACAACCTTTTCGCCGTAGACGGTCGGCATGGTGGAAATCCTTAAGTCCAGGTTGCGCTCCGGTAGCTTGAGGGAAATGCGCCCGTCCTGAGGCAGGCGCCTTTCGGAGATGTCCATGTTGGCCATGATCTTAATGCGGGAAACCACGGAATAAATCATCTTCCGGGGGAGATTCATTACGGTATGCAGGACTCCGTCGATCCGGTAGCGCACCCTGATCTCCGATTTGAACGGTTCGATATGGATATCGCTGGCTTCATTCTCGACGGCCCTCATGATCAGAGAATTGACCAGCCTGATCAGAGGTGCGTCGTCGATCAGTGCTTCCCCGACGTCCTCTGCCTCCTCATCGGCAGCGTCCGGTCCAGCATACTCCTGCATCGCCTTCTCGACTTCCGGAATCCCAAAATGCCTTTCTATAAGAGAGCTTATCTCCTTTTCATCTGCCTTTAAGGGCTCAATAATGTGGCCGGTGAGCAGCCTCAGGTCATCCAGGGCAACCACATTTTGGGGATCGGCCATTGCCAGATAAAGGCGCTCCCCTTCTTTCCGGATGGGGAAGGCTTTATATTTGCGGATCACCTCTTCCGGCACTATTTCCAACAGGCTGGTATCTATCTCTTCCTTAATGTTAAGCTCTTCGACGCCGAGGACCTTCTTCAGTTCCTCCTCATCGAGCAGGTTCATTTCGACCAGAATCTGGCCCAGCAGTTTACCCGTACGGGACTGAATCAACAAAGCCTGATTTAGCTGTTCCTCTGTAATCAGGCCTTTTTCAATGAGTTTCTCCCCCAGTTTTTTTCTCCCGGCCACAGAATTACCTCACTTCGGCAGTCTAGGGTTAGACGATACTGTAAAACACATTGCATCGGGCTGTTAGCCGTTAAGCCAAAAATCGGCTTCGCAGAATGAAGCCGGATGATCATCCATTTTCTTCGACAGATCTTTCTTTTTTCCTGCATTTTTAAAAAAGATCGCTTCCGACCCTTTTTGGATGGGCGAAACTTTGGTAGGTAAGGATGAGTCGGCGGGAAACAACCGATCCCGGCTATCGGGACTCTGCCGGGGACCAGCCAAAATACGTACGGGGTAACGGTCAAAATTATCTTGCTAGACGGAAATAATCACCTGCCCTGCGGAAGAGCTTCAGAACAGGGGACGATCCCCTCTTCACAAAGCCTCTTCAGAGAGGCGGCAAGCGTCTGCATGCCGTACCGTCCCCCTGCCTCGATCGTGGACGGCAGCTGCCGGAGAGCTCCATCCCGGATCAGGCTTCTCACCGCCGGGGTGGCGATCAGAACCTCCACAGCCGGCACCAGGCCGGTTCCACTGGCCCGCGGGAACAGCCGCTGGGAAACCACACCCTGCAGCACAGCCGCCAGCCGGACCATCATCTGCTGTCTGCAATCAGGTGGAAAATTTCCGATCAGACGCTCCACAGTTTGGGTGGCATCGAGGGCAGGGAAACCGGCGATGATCAGGTGCCCCCTTTCGGCCGCCGAGATGGCCACCCGGACGGCCTCCCCGTCGGGCAGTTCCCCGGCAATGATGACGTCGGCTCCCTGTGCGAGGGCACTACGCAAACCGCAGCAAAAAGAAGGGGTATCCTCACCGACCTCCCGCTGGCTGACGATGCTCATCTGATGGCGGTGAAGGTACTCGATAGGGTTTTCCAGAGTGATCACCAGGCAGCTGCGCCCCCTGTTTATAGAATCGACCATCGCCGCCAGGGTCGTCGTTTTCCCGCTTCTGGTAGGGCCTGTCACCAGGATCAGCCCCTGAGAACACCCCGTCAGATTTTTGACGGCCTCCGGCAGCCCGAGCTCCTCGATAGAAGGGACTGGATCGGGAATCGGCCGCAGGGAGAGGGCACAGACCCCCTGTTGGCGATAAACAGAAGCCCGGAACCGCCCGACCCCCGGAATTGAGGAAGCGGCAACGATCTCCCCTGCCCCGGCAAAGCGCTCCCACTGCTCATCTGACAGCAGAAAACGGGCAAAACGCTCGGTGTCCCCGGCGCTCAAAAGGGGGGCATCCATTTTTACCAGGCGACCGTCGACACGGAGCACAGGAGGAGCTCCGGCGGCCAGATAGAGGTCGGTTGCCCCTTTCCCAACTGCGGTTAAAAGGATTTCCTTCGCCTCCAGGCGTTCCATCAGTTCCCTCCCCATTTAAGAGCGGCATTCTTCCAGCGCCGCCACCACTTCGTCGTCGCTGACATCGTCGAAGACCTCCACCCGACCCAGAGTGAGAGGGAGCACGAAGCGCGGCCGGCCGCGGTGCGCCTTTTTGTCCCGGGGCAGAATTCTGACCACATCCTCTGCTTTAAAAGGAGAGGAAACGGGAAGGCCGGCGCGTCGGAGAAGGCATACGAGCCGCTCCCTTTCCGCCTCTTTCAGCAGACCTCTGGCTGCAGCTATCGCCGAGGCAACCGCCATCCCCACGGCGATCGCCTCACCATGCCTGTACACACGGTAACCGGTCAGGGCTTCCAGGGCGTGTCCTACTGTATGGCCGAAGTTGAGGATCGCCCGCGGCCCCTTTTCCCGCTCATCCATCTGCACGATTTCCGCTTTGATGGCGCACGATCTTTTGACAACCCTGATCAGGGCCTCCTCCTGCAGCGCCATTACTTCCTCCAGGTTCTCCTCCAGGTAGCGGAAAAACGCCGCATCCCGGATAACACCGTACTTGATCACCTCGGCCAGGCCGGAGCGCACCTCCCGCGGTTCCAGGGTACGCAGCACCTGAACATCGGTAAAAGTGAGCCGCGGTTGATAAAAGCAGCCGATGGTGTTTTTTCCCAGCGGATGGTTAACGGCGACCTTCCCTCCGACAGAACTGTCTACCTGGGCCAGCAGGGTAGTCGGCACCTGTATGTAAGAAACGCCGCGCATATAGGTAGCGGCCACAAATCCCGCCAGATCGCCGATCACCCCTCCCCCGAGGGCCACAACGGCGCCTCCCCGTTCCAGCCCACCCTCGAGGGCAGCGGTATAAAGGATCTCGGCAGACTGCAGAGATTTATACTGCTCACCAGCAGGTAATTTCCGGTATAAAACATCGAAACCGGCTTTTTTCAGGGAGTTTTTCACCCTCTCCCCGTACAGCGAGCCGACAATTTCATCGGTAACCAAAAAGAGGCGCGGCCCGCAACCGAGTTGCCTCACGGCCTCACCGAGGCTGTCGAGGATACCGGCTCCGATAACGATAGAATAACTGCGCTCACCGAGTTCAACCCGCAGAGAATCCACAATCACAACTCCCCTCGCCCACCCATTCCTGTTCCTGCAGAAACCGGATTATTCTGATGACGATCTCATCAACTGTAATATCTGATGTGTCGATGCGCAGATCGCAGTCCCGATAATAAGGTGCCCTTGCCTGCAAAAGTGCGGCTATTCGCTTCACCAGATCGCCCTTCCCGTTCAAAAGGGGGCGCCCTCCCGCTCCGCCCACTCTCCCGGCAATCACCTCCGGCCTGGCCTCGAGCAGGACGATGTAACCGTTCTCCCGCAGTCTCTTGACGTTCTCCGGGTTCAGCACAACACCACCGCCGGTAGCGATGACGCACTTTCGCGCGGCCGCCGCCCTGGCAACGGCACGTCGCTCTTCCAGGCGGAACCGCTCTTCCCCAAACTTTCGGAAGATCTCCGGTATGGTAAGGCCGGTTGCCTCCTCGACCATGTCGTCCGTGTCCAGAAAAGCCATTTTTAACCGGGAGGCCAGCCTTCTTCCGACAACGGTTTTGCCCGTTCCCATAAAACCTGTCAGCACAACGTTCTCCCTGGCCATCTCCTAATTTCCACATCCAATCCGGAAGCGGTCTGTAACAACTTATTAAATACTCTCCAGGTAAGCAAGGTACTCCTTCCAGCCTCTCCTGATCTCCTCCAGGGTATCGCCACCAAACTTTTCTATAACGGCATCCGCCAGGACCCATGCCACCATCGCCTCAGCCACCACGGCCGCCGCGGGGACAATGCAGACGTCGCTTCTTTCCACCGCAGCAACGGACTCCCTTTTCGTCCCGATATCCACGCTCGCCAGAGGTTTACCCAAAGTAGGGATGGGCTTAACCACCCCCCTCAGCACCAACGGCTCCCCGTTGGTAACCCCGCCTTCAAGCCCTCCGGCATTGTTGGTCTTCCGGAAGAACCCTCTGCCGTCTGCGTGGTAGATCGGGTCATGGTAGCCGGAACCCTCAATTCCGGCTCCGCGAAAACCGAGCCCGATCTCCACCCCCTTCACCGAAGGAATCCCCATCACTGCCGCTGCCAGCCTGGCATCGAGGCGGCGGTCCCAGTGGACGTAACTGCCGATTCCCGGGGGGAGACCGATGCAGACGACCTCAAACACCCCACCCAGGGTGTCCCCTCTTTCCCTGGCGGCATCGATCTCCGCCATCATAGCAGCTGCTGCTCTGCCGTCGGCGCAACCCACCGGGGACCGGGCCGCAGCCTCGGCCAGATCCGTGTAATCCACATCCGGACCATATGCGGGAGCAGCAGCACTCCCGATCTGAACGACATGGCTGAAAATCCAGCACCCCAGGGAATCCAGCAGCAGCCTCCCCAGCGTCCCGGCGGCAACCCGGACCGCCGTTTCCCGGGCACTTGCCCTTTCCAGCACATTGCGCAGATCCTGCTGCCGGTACTTCATACCACCCGCCAGATCGGCATGCCCCGGTCGCGGTCTGGTAACAGCCTTCGCCGTCTCCTTCTCCTCGACAATCTGCTCTGGATCGGGAGACATCACCTCGATCCAGTTTTCCCAATCCCGATTCCTTATTTGCAGGGTGATCGGGCTCCCCAGGGTTATGCCCTTGCGCACTCCCGAGAGGATCTCGACACAGTCCCTCTCAATCTTCATGCGCCCACCTCGGCCGTACGTGGACTGCCTTCTTCGAAGCTGAGCGTCGATTGCCTCTTTATCGACAACCACCCCGGCCGGAAAACCCTCGACTATGGCCGTCAGTACCGGCCCATGTGACTCGCCCGCCGTCAATAAACGCAACATCACACTGCCCCATTTCTTTTTTAATTTCCTGCTTCAATACCTCCGCCCTTGCCGCCCTTATAAGATAAAAGACACTCCTCAACCGCCTCCCTCATGGCGGCGACAGGAGCCTCTATTCCCGTCCACAGCTCAAACGCCAAGGCGCCCTGGGCAACCAGCATTCCCACCCCGTTCAAGACACGGCAGCCTGCTGCGGCTGCATCAGCAAGCAGCTTCGTCCGGATGGGGTTGTACACCAGATCACAAACAAGGATCCCGGGGGGAAGCTTTTCGGCAGGTATGGGAGAAGAATGGCAGTCAGGAAACATGCCTACCGGTGTGGCATTGACGACCAGGTCGGCGCCCTTAAGTGCCTCTTCTAAAAGGCCATCCTGAAAGGATCCCGCCGCCGTGCAGCATCCGGTCTTTCTCTCGAGATCTGCGGCCAGCGTCCGCGCTCTTCCGGGATCCCTGTTAATAACGGCAAGAGAAACAGCACCGCCGATGGCGAGCGCAAAAGCCACCGCCCGGGCCGCGCCGCCCGCCCCCAGGACAACGGCCTTTTTACCGGTAGCCTCGAAACCCGCTTCTTCCCGCAGCGAGCGGAGAAAACCGGCAGCATCGGTGTTATACCCGCAAAGGCGATTCTCCCTACGAACAACGGCGTTGACCGCTCCTATCAACTCCGCCTCCCGGTCGACCTCATCCAGGTACTTTAGAACGCTCTCCTTATGGGGTATGGTTATGTTGACCCCACCGAGGCCGAGTGCACGTATCGCCGCAACGGCAGTAGCCAGCCCATCCCTTTTCACGCGCAAAGGGACGTAACAGCAATCCAGTCCGCAGGCCGCAAACGCCCTGTTCTGCATTACAGGTGACAAAGAATGGCCGACAGGATCGCCGTAAAGAGCGAATACCTTTGTCTGCCCACCGATCGCTATTCCCATTAGATCAGTTCCCCCGCGAAATCCAGGTTAAAAAATACATAACTGTTCTTTTTCCAGTTCATAATAAGTTAATAAACGTAAAAGGAGGGCTACGATGTCACACCACCTAAATGACCTCGAAATAGCCAGTATTTCTCAAGAGGCGTTGCAAAAATTACAGGAAGCAGAAAAGGAAATCAATCAACTCAAAGGAGGTAACCGCACGGAAGAAGTCTATCTGCTGGCTCTCACAAAGCGGGGGCGATAAGGTATTATCGCCCCTTATCACTTTGATTTCACACCAGCGATAGACACTCCTGCATCCTCTCAATGAGCTTATTAAAATCCAGCGGCTTGGTCAGATGCAAATCCGACCCGGCCTCTTTTGCCTTTTCCCGAATCATCTCATCCTGATCACCCGAATAGGTGATCACCACCGTTTCCGGCCACCTCTCTTTGATCAGCCTCGTCGCGGTAATGCCATCCATGACAGGCATACGGACATCCATCAACACCAGTCGGGGACGCTCAGCTTCCATCAGCTGCAGGGCCTCCAACCCGTTCTCTGCTTCCCCTATTACCCGAAATGGAGAAAAAACATTTAAATAGTCGACGACGATAGATCGTAATGCTGAATAATCATCAACAACAAGGACATCCACCATAATATAACTCTCCTGTAGTAATATTGTTTATTTTGGAGGTATATACCAGAAAAATCCCTGCAATATTTTAGCAAAATCTTACTGGAAATATTGTCAGAACGCGTCGACTCTTTTTTTTAAAATAAGTTTCTCCAAAAACCGCATAAATCGTGTTCCGATAAATTCCTCGTTGCTGATAGGAGTTACCAGAATCGTAAACAGGCCCAGCCTGTTGCCTCCCAGCATGTCGGTAAAAAGCTGATCCCCGATCACCGCGGTGGTCTCCGGCTTCGTCCCCATCAGTTCCATCGCCCGGCGGAAACTGCGACGCCGCGGTTTGCGGGCGCGGGCGATAAAGGGAACGCCGGCCCGTTCCGCCACCTCCCGGACCCGGTAATCGGAATTGTTGGAAACGAAACACAGTTTCAAGCCGGTTCGGGCGGCTCGAACTAGCCATTCTGCGGTCTCCTCGGAGAGCCGGGGATTATTCCATTCGGTAAGAGTATTGTCAAGATCCAAAATAATGCCGCGAATGCCGGAAGCATACAGTTCGGAGAGGGGGATGTCGAAGATCGATTTATACATTTTTTTGGGTTGAAGCAGCTGCATTTTTCTACCCCCCGGGCTGACGGAAAGTCCGTATGGTTACCCTTTATTATTCCCACCTAACCTTTCAGGTGGCTCAGTATACATTTTACCTTAAAAGCAATAATAAACCAGGGGTGCCTTGATATCAAGTAGCAAAACAGACCATCCACAGATATAACCCTGTTGCTTCGGCTAGAGGACCAACCCACAGATTCGTCATGAACAGGGTCGGCGTCGAATACCCACTTAATGATCACCCGCTAGCTTCCTCTACTCTTGTGGATTTCTCCAACCCGTGATATAAAAACAAATGAAGCCGTCTGTGCCCACAATCTGCCAGAAAGGGGAGAAAGTTATGCGTATCGGTTTGGTCAGTGACACCCACGGTGAATTGGAAAACCTGAGAGAAGCTACCCGACAACTGGTCGAGGTGCATAATGTCGACAAGATCGTGCACCTGGGAGATGAATGGGAAGACTGCCAGGTCTTTCAGGAAGTGCCGGAAACAGAGGCGATGATAATCCCTGGAGTCTACGCCGTTCAGTATAGGGATCCGTCCATTCCCAACCGGATAATATCGACCATCGAAGGCTGGAAAATACTTTTCACGCATTCACCCGAACCCCACTCCAACGACCTACCCGAAGATCCGGACCCCAAAGAACTGGCCGCAAAACAAGAAATCGATATAGTAGCCTATGGACACACCCACATCCCTGCAGTCGAAGAAAAGGATTACGTGCTAATGGTCAACCCCGGTCACCTCAAGACAGAAGACAAAAAGGGACATCCACCCAGCTATGCCCTCTTGGAGATCCGCCCGAGGGAGGTTAAGGTGAAAATCACCGAGATAACAAACCAGAAAACACTGGTCGAACGGACGTTTACCAAAAAGAAGATTACCGTAACCGCTTCTGACCTCAAACTTAGAGGGCTCCTGAACGACACCGAAACAGCTGAGAAAATCTGGGACGCCCTTCCTATTGAAGGCCAGGCCAACCTCTGGGGAGAGGAAATTTATTTCCAGATTCCGGTAGACGCAGAGCTGGAAGACGGGCGGGAAACAGTTGAGCTGGGAGATATCGGCTACTGGCCGCCAGGACCAGCAGTCTGCTTCTTCTTTGGCCCGACACCGGTATCAAAAGGAGATGAGATCCGCCCCTACAGTCCGGTGACGGTCATCGGAAAACTGGTCGATGACCCCAAATTACTGCGGAAGGTAAAAGAAAAGGAAACCGTGAAAATAACTATTTATTGGTGATTTAACCATTTTTTATCCGTCTCCATAGTAGAAATCTGCGTCGACAATGGTGCTCGCATGGACTGAGTCCCGGACTTTAGAGTTGCCACTCTGGTTGTCGCACTATTGAAAAGTTATGAAACAGCGTAAACCAGCGCACTTTTTCCCAGATATTCCAGCGGAATCTCGCCGAGCGACCATCCGAAGTCAGTGGTCTCAAGGTAGAAGTACTTAACCCCATCCTTGTAGTAATAGCTCCCCCAGCAGTCCGGGCACTCCACCCCTACTGCTATGTGGCCGGGGTTGCCGCTGAAGACCAAGAGCGCCGTTCTGTAACCCATAGCTCTGAGAATCGCTGCGAGCAGGATGGACTTGTCTTCACAGTCCCCACCCTCCACCAGCGTCTCAACAGGGTACTTAGGATACTCCCCTTTTTCGCTTATATAAGGTATTGCTTCCTGTACAAAAGCCGCTGCAAACTCTATCCTCTCTCTGGGAGTCCCAGGAGCCTTTTCAGCAATTGCTTCGGCTACCTCTCTCACCAGCTCGTAATTTTTCTCTTCCGTCACGTAAGGTACATACCCGTCAAGCATCTGCCGGTACTCCGCTCTTTGAAATAGCTGCTGCAACTTTACGTATTCCGACTGAATCTGGAGTAGCTTGCGCTGAGCTTCATAGTACGCATTCATATAAGTCTGGTATTTCCGCCAGGCTTGGTAGTAAGAATCACCCGGCAAGATCCTGCACTGTTGATACCAGAAATCCATGTATCGCTTGAGCTCTTCCAGTTGGTATTTTAGTTCATTGAGCCGCTCCAGGTATTCTTTTAAGATGCGTTCATGGATTCTGAGTTGGCTTCTATAATACATGTACATATCTTCCGGAATGTGTATTTGCCACGTCCACTCATTACCCTGTTTATCGCGCCATCTGTACTCTTTTACAATTGACTTGTATGCTCCATTTGTTTCATTAACATCTGTTTCATTAACATCTTTAACCGTAACAGTTCGTGATACCGGGTCCCATTCTATGCTCACGCTTAGAGCCTGCGCCAGCCAACTTATCGGCAGCATGATGCGGCCATTGACTACTTCCGGAGCAACATCCATCATCACAACTGTTCCATTTAATAAAAGCGCTTTATTGCCAACGGTGAGCTGAACGACACGGTCGCCCTTAATAATTGTTACTGTTTTTAAGGCGGGGTCATAAATAATGTTCTCATCAGCTGTTCCTACCGCTTTTGCCGCAAACCGCAGCGGCAAGAAGGTTCTACCATCCTTAATGTATGGCGCTGCATCCATTACAACGGTATTGCCGTTCAAAACATACGTATTTTTGCCAACTGTAAAAACCGCAGTATTTCCATCACCGGCCGAAGCAGGCAAGGCACAAATAAAAAGCATTAGTATTGCAACAAGCAAAAGGACGTATCTTCTTTTTACTCTACTTTTGTGTGTTAGGCTCATCCTCGCTACCCCCTTCCTTAAAAAGCCAGAATAGAAAGGGTTCTGACCGATTCGCGGTTTTTCATATATATTCGCTCCCCGATAACAATTTCCTGCCCTGAAAATATGTGTTCATCCTTTACGCTTGCTCCCGGACTCCGGTTTAACTCGCCCTAAGACTTGTCGATAGATAAACAGCCGACCGGCTCCTATGACGGCATCCCTGCCGCAGAGTCGCCTATCTCGATATCCTGTCTCGATTCGGCTGCCGTTTGCTGCTCCTTCGTCAAGGACGAGTAACAACCTCCGTAAGGTCGCTGCGCCGACAAGGATAAACCCTTTTTTCGTTCCTCTGTTGGTGCCGCCGCTGGCGGCATGGTGGTCTACTGTCTTAACTCAAAATGCCATCTCATTTCCTACTTTGGGGCCCATACCGCATCAAGCACCTACCCCACCGCCAACTGTGGCCACAAAACCGCCCACATCCTCCAGCACACCAGGCCTTGCCGGAAGGCCTTCTTATGTGATACATTTGGCTTGTGGGCGGAACAGATCCAGTCTTTGCCCTCAGCAGTGCAAAAATTTCTTTCAGTGCCACTTTTTTCGGGCAGGAAAAAAGACAGGCACAATTCTTCCCGGGAAACCATATATTGAAATGTGACAAACATCCGGAGGGGATCATTGTGACCTTGGAGCTGTTCTTGGCAACAGCTTTATATTTTCTCCAGGGGCTCGTTTTCTTCGCAGGCTATATCAGCAACAACACCTTCCCGCAACCTCTGTCTGAAGAGGACGAGGCGTTTTTCCTGCAGCGCATGAAGGAGGGAGATGAGGAGGCACGAAACATCCTGATCGAGCATAACTTGAGGCTCGTCGCCCATATTATAAAAAAATTTGATTCCACGGGAGAGGATCCAGACGACCTTATTTCCATCGGTACAATCGGATTGATCAAAGCCATCAATACATTCAACTCCGAAAAGGGCACTAAACTGGCAACCTATGCAGCCCGCTGCATTGAAAATGAAATATTGATTACGAGAACGGGCGGTAATAACCGGAAACTTGCCTTGGCATTTCCCCGGTTTTCAGCATAACCGTAACGATCACCCCATTCATGCTCTGCTCTGCCTTACCGGGTTGCGGCCTTCCGGCAACGATAATCTGAGAAACCACTGCCCTGATCAGCGCTCTTTTCTCCTCAAAACTTAGATCATCGATTCTTTCGAGCAATCGAAGCGCCAGGCGCTGCAGCTCTTCAAGCGCCGCAGCGCCATCTCCGGCTGCCAGCAAATGACGCTCCAGCTCCTTTTTTCTGTTTTCCAGCCTCTCCCGGCGGCTTTTGAGATCGGCCAGTTTGTTTTTAGTTCTTTCGTCCAGCTCCAACAGACCGGACGCCAAAGCGTCCACTATTTTTTCCTTTCCCTTTTCAATTGCTTTCAAGCGCCCCTTGATGTTTTCATACTCCCGCTCGGTTGTGCTTTTCTTCGACATACACGCTGCTGCTTCCCGGGCTATTGCACCCGCATCGCAGAGAAATCCTTTTATCTGCTCCCAAACGGCATTCTCCAAAACGTCGGCCGGTATTGCTTTGAGAGGGCGGCAGCCAAAACTCCGGGAGACGCATCCCGCCCGGCGGCAGGTGTATCTGCGCCTGCCCGTCCCCCACCACTTAATGAAGGAGCCCCCCATCGTGTTGCTGCAGTCGGCACAGACAAGCAGTCCTGAAAGGAGATATTGATGCCTGCCTTTTTTTGACCAGAGCCGCCGGATCCTCTGAAGTTTCTCCTGTGCCCCGCTCCACGTCCGGTAGTCAACAATGGCCGGGACGGGGATGGTGATCACTTCTTCAGCCGGTCGTGGAGTACGGGTATGCCAGTCCACTTTCCCGTACTTCCATTCCCCTTTGTAAACGGGATTAACCAGGATTTGCTTCACCACCTGCCGGTGCCAGCATCCGGCACCCCTCTTGGTAGGGATCCCCATTTCGTTGAGGCGGTTCGCCACGCCGGCAATCCCGATATCCTCTGTAGTGAACCAGTTAAAAATGCAGGAAACGGTTGCCGCCTC
>JAALLR010000259.1_pt1 | contig 15516 bp, 13 predicted proteins | sample 7245931 | NCBI WGS metagenome assembly JAALLR01 (sample SAMN13049201, study PRJNA578106) | oil field metagenome | isolation source: filtered produced water from oil reservoir B9 | place: USA:offshore Texas | collected 2016 | reverse complement strand
TGCCCGTTTTGTTCCACTACAATAATGCGGGAATCTTTGGTTATCTCACTTTCCCCTAATCCCAAACGCAATCCCAAGCTTATTACCGGCACAACGGAACCCCTTAGATTTATTATCCCCGTGCAGTACTCCGGCATATTGGGTACTTGAGTTACTTCCATTATCCTGATGATTTCCGATACATTGTTAATGGGTAGGGCATATTTCTGGTCTTTTAGCCCCATTACCACTATCTGGTTGTTTGTATCCAATTGACTTCCTCCTTATCAATTCAATCGGACAATTCTGAATTCTCCCTTAAGAAACTCTCTCGCAATTTAATGGGTGCACATAGGGACGGTTCTATTGTGCTACCTTTCCTACCTTGAAAAAACCACTCAATTAAAGTTACTTTTAGTGCACGGGTGCCCCGGTGGTTTCCTCCGTTCGCTCCGCAATTATTCTCGTGCAGCAGGTAGGCATCTCCTGGAAAGCCGCTTGCTGCAGACTGCTTGCCTACTTCTTCACGCCCTAAGGGGTCATGGCTTTTGGGATTTGACGGGCTGAGCGCCGCTACTCAGTGCTCCGCTCTCTCCGGAAATCACCGGGTCACCCTAGAGTGACTTGTTGTGCCTGGGCGAACCAGCGGTTTCCTGCGTTTTCTGGGGTTTCCCACCTCTAACTTCACGCCTCCCACATATCATCAAGCCGGGTCACCCTGGTGGTGCTTTTTCATGCTTCTGCTGGTGCCGCGTCAGCGGCATGGTGGTCTACTTTAATAATATTCTCGTTCAAAGAGAAATCCGTGCTGTCTTAACATACACCCCCTCGAAGATAAAATAAAGTCGCATTTGGGTGGATTTGCCCGTTTCTAAGATTAATCTGTCAATATAGGTTATATTTGCTAATTATTTGCCCTTAAAACATATTACTCGACCGGAGATCGTTTTTCCTCCCCGAAATGAATATAATTTTATTGATTATTCAATTTACCATTTACCGTATGCTCACTTCTACCTCATCCCCGTGTGAAAGGGGATCAGTATACTTAGCCTTTTTACCGTTTAGTTTAAGAATGGGAACTCCCTGGGTGAGACTGCCATTAAAATCTATATACCGAAAAATATCAAGAAAAATGGGGTTGGATTCCTTTAAAATGATCTCCTTACCGTTCACCTGTACAGTTATTCCCAAAATGTTACCTTCACTGGTTTCCTGTGCCAAGCCTGTGCTCACATTCTGCTCATTCCCACTGTCTTCAAAAATGTGCCAGGTTACCCTGTCACCCTCATCCAATACATAAGTTAAATCTACCGGTTCCCCATTGACAGTGACATTGACTTTATGGTGTCCCATTCCCCGGGTTTCCAGCAGATCAGCTACGGTACAGGTGGGTTTAATCACTATATCATCTCCAGGGGTTATTTCATGTTCCGGTGACACCGGTTCTCCGTTTACCAGGCAAAAAGGTTTTAAAACCTCTTTTCGGCCATTTAAAAAAACTATTATCCCCTGCTCCTCCGGAAGATAATCACTTACTTTCCCCCGGGCGTCCCGCCCGCTTTGAGCCTTTGTTACATATATTTCATCCCCGTCCTTAACAGCACTTTGCAAATTAGCCGGTTTCCCGTTAATATAAATTTCTGCATGGCGGGCAATTTCACCAAATATTACCCTTCGCTCCCCGTTGAGGATAAAGGAAAGATCCTTCCCGTTTCTCCCTATGAGATCCCTGGATTTAAATTGTACCAAACCCAAAACATCGGACACTTTAAGATTCCTGGTATTAAAAAGCCTGTATTCCTTTCCGTTTATAATAAGGGACATAAAATCAAAACCCATACGTTTTGCTGCCACTGACGCGATACCGGTCACAGTGACCCCCTCTGGACCGGTCACCATTAACTCCCTTTCCCCTTCAGGGAGCCTAACATTTGGCAAATTCCCTCGGTCCCTCAGAACAACTCTCTGGGGGGGAATTCCCAGGCACCGGGCCAGTCTTTCAGTAAAAGTAGGAATCCGCGCTCCCCCTCCCACACAGAATACCGAACGGGGAGGCTCTCCATCGTTTAATACCATAATATTATTAGCAATTTCCCCGGCCAACTTATCCAACGCGGGATCTATCTTTTCCAACAGATCCTTACAATCCAGGCAATGCTCAATACCCACAATATCTTTAAATTGAATCTCCTTGCCCTGGGAAATTTTTCTCTTTATTTCTTCAGCTGTATCAAAATCCACCAAACAAACATCAACCACTGCCTCGGTAATCTCATCACCGGCTACGGGAACCATTCCATAAGCCGTAATGTTACCATCCCTGGAAATTGCTAAATCAGAAGTTCCGGCACCCATATCCACCAGTGCCAGGTTTAAAAGTCGGAAATTACCCGGAATAGCCACATCGATGGCTGCAATTGGTTCAAGGGTCAGATTTACCGGCTCCAGACCGCATCTTTCCAGGACAGCATACAACCCGTTCACCACCGAAACAGGTAAAAAAGTTGCAATGACTTCGCAACCAATGGTACTTCCCCGGTGTCCCACTAGATTAGCAAGCCAGTAACCATCAAGGCTGTAGCCCAAAACTGTATGCCCCACACAATAATAACGATCTTTCATTTCCGGGCATTCATCCAACCGCCGGTGTGCCTCCCTGAGTGCTTCCAACTCTATTCCCCGCATTAGTGTTTTATCAATTTCAATGTTTTCATCAATTTCCTGAACTACCGAAACCCTATCGGTATGCAGGGAACGCCCAGCTGCGGCAACGGCCACCTTTTCCAGGGTACGCCCCACCCTCTTTTCCAAGGTTTTTTTAACTTCCGCCACCACCGCTGCCACCTGGGGAATATCATGGATTTGCCCATCAAACATTGCCCTGCCGGGATGTTCCCGCACTTCCTCGCAGACTATTGCCAAGTCTTTATTCTCCACTGCGGCAACCAGGCCTATTACCGTGCGGGTGCCTATATCCAGAGCAAATATTAATTCTTGATTCTCCATCAGCTCCATATTAAAACCCTTTCTAAAACTTGTTTCACCCGTGATTATACAGTAATTCCAACAACCGGACAATATAACCACCTGCCTGCGGGCCACAGGGCAGAAATAGTTGAATTTATTTCGCAATAAGCAAAAACCGGCTTTTTCCCGGGGTATTATTATTACTGCTCACCCCTTAATTATTGCAGTTCGGAGGTATTTTTTTTGTTCAAGCTAAAGAGTTTGGTTAATTATTGTATAATATCCATAATAGTAGTGGGAAGATTTAGAAAAGTCAAAACAATTAAGGGAGGTGCCATTCAGACGCTTTAGGCTCAAAATGCTTTTGGAGGTGAAGGCTTAAATGGCCGGTAGATTAAAAAGCATTCAGGGAAAGCTACTGGTACTTGTAGGCGCGATAGTCCTTCTGGCCACCATGACAGTTGCCTTTATGTCCGTTAATCAACTGTCTCAATATGGTGAAACCAGCATAGAAAATTTGAGGGACCAGTTGGAGGAGGAACACAGGCGGCGTTTGACTGACCTGACAAACACTGCTTACAGTCTTTTGGAGGAATACCACGCTCTTGCCCAATCGGAGATGCTTTCCACCGAGGAGGCCCAAGAACAAGCCCTTGAACGGATAAGGGACATGCGGTATGAAAACGGAGCAGGGTATTTTTGGGTACACGACGCTCAAATTCGGGAAAGACCGGTAATGATTATGCATCCGATACAGCCGGAATTAAACGACCAGGATCTTTCCAACATTAATGACTTTGATACCTTTGAAAAGGTCTTTTATCAGGGCGAAACTTATTCCAAGAACAATGAAGTAATTCAAAACAACATAAGCCCTACAGACCTTTTTATTAAGATGAATGAAGTTGCCCTGGACCAAGGTGAGGGGTTCGTACACTATTACTGGACAAAGGCCGAGGGCGAAAAAGCAGTGGGATATCCCAAACTATCCAACGTTAAACTCTTTGCCCCGTGGGGATGGGTTATTGGGACAGGTGTATATATTGATAGTATAGACGCGGAAGTGGCGGAAGCCGGTGCGCTTATGAACTCCAATATAATTGGTGCTAGAACCAAGGTTATTGGTGGAACAGTGATTAGCCTGTTGACCGGTCTTATATTATGTGTTTGGCTTTCTTCACGTATCTCCAGGCCCATTAAGAATATTGCAGCAGCAGTTGAGAAAGCCGCCGAGGGCGATATTACGCAACACATCGAGGTTAAGAGCTCCGATGAATCCGGTACCCTTGCCAAAGCTTTTAATGCCATGTTAAAGGAATGGCGGCAAATAATTTCGAGCATAAGGGATACTTCACAAACACTGTCTTCCCATAGCCAGGAACTGGCTTCCTCCAGCCAGGAGGTTAGTGCCACCGTACAAGAGGTGGCCAGCACCACCAATGAAGTGGCAGCCATCGCAAGCCAGGGGGCGGAGAACGCCAGAGAAGCTGCACAGGACTCCGAACAGGTGCAACAGGTGGCTGAGGAGGGTAATAAGGCTGTAAAGGAAACGGTGGAGAAGATGCATTCTATTTCCAGTGCCTCTCAGGACATTGCCCTTGCCGTGAAGAATCTGGGAGACCAATCCAATCAAATTGGAGAAATCATCGAAACAATCACCAATATAGCAGACCAAACAAATTTATTAGCCCTGAACGCGGCAATTGAAGCCGCCAGAGCCGGTGAACACGGAAAAGGTTTTGCCGTGGTGGCCGAGGAAGTTCGTAAACTGGCTGAACAGTCAGCCCAAGCCGCCAGCGAAATAACAGGACTTATTGAAAAAATACAGGTGGGAGTAAACGAAGCTGTTTCCGCCATCGACCATGGTGTGAGCGAGGTTGAAAGCGGCGTGGAAGTGGCTAATAACGCCGGGACCGCACTGAACGAAATTATAGCGGCCATCCAAAAAAATACCACTACTATTAAAGACCTTGCCCAGGGTATTGAACAATCCAATGAGGGTATGCAACAGCTTTCAGCATCCAGTGAGCAAATAACATCCGCTGTACAGCAGGTTTCCAGCGCAGCCCAGGAACTGGCTAATGTGGCCGGCAACCTGCAAAATACAGTTAATAAGTTTAGTTTGGAAAACTAAACTTGTGATTTCCATATCACCATATCATAATGGCGGGCCCTCATAATAAAGGGCCCGCCATTATTTTCCTCACTAATACTTCAAAATGTCCTTTAGTTGACAGATTACTTACACAAAAAACATTACTATTAATGAAAAATATACTAACTCTTTATTTTTGTTGTTTTTCCAGTTAACCCCTCTATCCAATTTTTTAGTTCAACTTATTAAAAATTCCAAGAGGAGTGATGTCATTGTGGGGTAAAAGTATAAAACTTAAAATTATGATTCCTGTGGTTTTTTTTGTGTCTGCGGTTTTATTGGTGATGGTATGGCAAAATTACAAGCAAACAAGTAATTTTTACATTGAACAGGAAAAGAGGGAATTTCAACTAATCAGCCAGACAGTAACAAACGACCTTGATAATGTTTTTGCCCGGGCAAGGTTGGGCCTAAAGGCAGTTGCAGAGAACTCAGAAATCCAAAAGGCCTTTGCGGATCGCAACAGAGAACGCTTACGCGAACTTACCCTGCCCATTTTTAAAGAAATCAACAAAGAGGGAATAGCTCAATTCCAGTTTCATCTATCCCCGGCCACCTCCTTTCTGCGCCTGCATTCCGATAAATACGGTGATGACCTTTCTTCATTCCGCAATACCGTAGTTGAGTGCAACGAAAATAATAAGCTGGTCCAGGGGTTGGAAGAGGGACGCGGTGGATTTGGCTTCCGGGTGGTAATGCCCATGGTTTATGAAGGCAATCACGTTGGAAGCGTTGAGTATGGTGTAGGATTCACCGAAGATATATTACATAAATGGCAACAAAATATGGGTGGAGAATACTACATTTATAGCAGAGGCAATACCGGAGTTTCCTGGGAAGATAGCAACACCGGCCTCTTAAATGCGACCAGTGATGAGGATTTTTTTAAAATCAATGATGAAACCGTAGATGAAATCCTGAAATCCGGAAGGTCGGAAATTGTTTATGCCGGGGATAACAGCCAAGTGGCATTAATCGTTCCCCTGCAGGATTATAGCGGGCGAACAATTGGTTATGTCAAGAACGTAAATAACCGCCAAGAGACCCTTTCCAATTTAAAGAATGCCTTGCTAAAATCAGTGGTACAGGCCCTGGTTGCAATGCTTATCGTTATTGTAATTACATTATGGGTTACTAATTCCATAACCCGTCCCATTATTAGACTCAGTGAAAGGGCCGAAAAAGTTGCCGGGGGTGATCTATCTCGGAATATGGATATAGATGCCGGTAAAGATGAAGTAGGGACACTTGTGGGCTCTTTTCAAACGATGATTGATAACTTAAAGAGCCTGGTTTCAAATGTACAAGCCCAATGCATTAAATTGACATCACACAGCCAGGAACTGTCCTCCTCCAGCCAGGAAGTAAGTGCAAGCATGCAAGAAGTTGCCGCTACCACCGGCGAAGTAGCCGCTGCATCCGGCCAGGGAGCGCAAAATGCTGAAGAAGTGGCTCAAGAGTCCGCGCAGGTTGTACAGGTAGCTGTGGACGGAAACGAAGCTGTTCAGGAAACAGTGGAGAGTATAAACACAATCGCCGGAGGGGCCCGTAAAGTAGCGGAATCTATTAATAAACTAAGCACCAAATCAGACAAAATAGGTGAAATTATAGAGACCATTAACAGCATAGCGGATCAAACAAATTTGTTGGCCCTTAATGCTGCCATCGAGGCTGCACGGGCGGGGGAACACGGTAAGGGCTTTGCCGTGGTAGCCGAGGAAGTACGCAAACTGGCGGAACAGTCAGCCAATGCTTCCAGCGAAATAGCTAACCTGGTCAATAACATACAATCCGACATATCCGCCACGGTGAATTTAATGAAAGCCCAGTATGATCGAGTTAACAACGGTGTCAAGGTTGCGGGGAATGCCGGTGCATCTTTGGAAAAAATAATTAAATCAGTGGAAAATAACACCACCTTGATTAATGAAGTAGCAGCCGGTTTTAAACAGACCAACGAGGGCATGCAGCAGTTATCTGCTGCCGGTGAACAAATAACATCTACTGTTCAACAAGTTTCCAGCGCCGCCCAGGAGTTGGCCGTTATCGCTGAAGACCTGCAGCGCACTGCAGCCAAATTTAAACTGGAATAGCAAAAATTATCTCTTACTTTTTTGCTTTTCTTTATAGCCTAAACAGCCTTTACCGGTGGCCTTAAACACCTCCGCCGAAGGGTTATATCTGGTTTTAATGCCATAAACCCTGCATCCGTAGGGAAATCTTTTATCCCAGGTTATGTAAAAGTACTTACATTGAAAGCAGTTGTTTCTTTGTATTTTAGAAGACCTCCCTTTCATCAAAATATTCACATGGGTCCAACTACCGAGGACATGTGACCACACCATTCCTCATTTTCCCGCATCAGGTCTTCTAACAAGAACTTGTACACGGCGCCGGCCAGAGCTTTTATACGGGCTTCAGTTGTCAAAATGCCATTGAAAGCATACCTGTACCAATCCGGTACAGGTATTTTGCCCTGCAGCTTACTGCCCGCGATAAATGATACACCCTTTCCGTGGATAACCTGTTGATTATATAAACGGGATAACCGGTGGGGGAAAACAATACCGGGTTCAGCATTGATGATAACTACTTTAGGCCGGGCTTTTTCAATTAAATCCCACAAAGGCACAGGGGATTCCAACCGGCAATTCCCGCATATCACATCCGGGAATTGCCGGTTTTCAATTATTTCGCAGGTGTCTGTGCAAATAAATCCGGTATCTTTCCATGCTTTCATTTCCTCTTCCGGACAGGAATAAAAACATATAGAAAACTTTTTCATGTATTTCCCCCTTTCACCTATTAATTTTCATTTACCCTCGATCACACAAGCTCGACCATAAACCCCTATCCACAAATTCATCTATGAAAATTTTTTCCTGCAAAAGGCCCATCTCCAGCATTATCTCCTGGAAGGCCTCAATCTGAGCCATATCCGGCTCCAGGTCATCAAAACTTATCCTATTGTTGCCGAAAATAGATGCGGTCCATCCCCCGGGCAAACCAAAATACTTTTTCGCTACTCTACGGGAAAGTTTTTTATCATTATGCAAACGCTTTCCCGCTTGCCTGATACCGTTTACCAGTTGAGCCGCTTCCCCCGGGTTTTTATTTAAGAACTGAATAGTCAAGACCAACACACAGCAAATATGTCCGGGCCAAATATCCCGGCTCAGGGCCAGTTCTTCACCCTCATCTTTAAATTCCGATTCAGTTATATACGGTTCCGGCCCCAGGAAGCCATCCACTTCACCATATCCCAAATTTTTCAACATTAATGGAGTAGGAACGGAAACGGTCTTCAAAAGTTCTATATAGCTTTCCAGTTTTAGATCCCGAAGCCATTTATGCAGCAGCACATTATGCGATGAATATTTATGGGCTACAGCCAGTAAAGGTGCTTTGAAAAATAAATCTTCCGGCTTTTCATAGGATGAGTCCATGGGTATCACCAACCCGAGACCTTCCCGGTGCCGGAGTCCCCCCTCAATTGCCAGGTGGTACCATAGGGTATATTCTTTTTTACTATACCGTCAAGTAAATCATATTTTACTGCATCAAAATGTTTCATTACCTGCCACCGCCCTTCCCCACATGAAACACCTTGATACCGCTTTCGGAAATATCCATACCGCATTCTCCGAATACATGTTTTTGATTTCGCAGCTTATACACCTCAATATTTCTTCTCCGCGTCTGCCCCCACTTTTCGCGAACCCAATATCATTATCCCATCGCACAAAGCTTCTTCTTCCCCGTAAACACTAATTCTATTGGAACCCAGAGGCGTTCGTACAATTAGAAAGGAAACACAACGATAGGCTTTAAACAAATTGTTTAAAAATCTAATCTTTTCGGTAACAAGACCGAGGTTATCATCCATAAACTGTACAATGTTTAAAGGACGGTTGCCAAAACAATACTTCTGTTTCAAACCGGCTTCCAGAAGCATTTCTTCATCTTCATCAAAATCACTACAGCCCGGGACATAAAGTCCTCACATTCACGTTTCTTCCCGGTATTATCCTCCACGCCAGCAAGTCCGTGGAAAAATAAATGAAGCTCCCCCAAGACCGATCGCATTAATCCCATTTCTTTATCCGAAAGGCTCCTCTCATACCTCAAACCGGTATAAAGCCTGCACCCCGTTGCAATATTTACCGTCTGCAAATCACCCTGGCGGAAAAATCAATACCCTTCCCGCTTTTCACCTCATGTAATGCCACCCCGGCCGTAACCCCGGCAAGGAGGAGCAGGTCTTCCAATTGAAAAGTAATATTGTTCTTTTTAAAGTCAACAAGCACTATCACTCCGTATTCACGAAAGCCTACGGATAAGGGAATGAGTATACAATCTTCCACTTCCTCTTCAAAAATGACGGTTAGACTGGTCCGAAAAGATATATTGCCCTCGTAATTGTGGATGGAAGGAAAGCCGCCATTGGAAGAAAATAATCTAATCCCCCCATGTTCATCTTTTGAATCTTGGTTGCAATACTATCATCAACATTTTTCCAGGTAACCAGTTGTAAGTCCCCGCCGCCCGATATAAAACCAAGACCGGAGTTTAATTCGCTGGCATCTGACACTAACTTCGTCACCCTGGATATAACACCCGCTGCATCTACCGGACTTGATAATACAGTTGTTATCTCATTTAATACATTTATAAGATGCATATTTAATTTCATTATTTGCTCACTCCAACCACCCGAAAAAAAGCCTGTTTTCCGGGAATTACTTATATCCCTCAACATTGCCAATCCCTATATAATCAAACATGTCTGAATTAAAACAAATTTTTAAGTTCACTGCCGTGCGTATGCCGCCCAGAGTGATACCCAGCTCAATCAAGGTAATGGCCAAAGCGTTGCTGTTAACCCCATCATTATACCTCCTGAGAAAAATTGCCTCCAATTTAATTTTATAATAAATTTACCACTGCTTAAAGCATATTTAATATTTGCGGGAGTAAAGATTAATCCCCGCAGCTAAAAAAAACCGGCCTTTTGCCGGTTTTTTTTAGGGCGCGCTTACTATATTCAAGGTTAAATACCGCTTATCCATTAAATTAACAATCTCTCCTTTATCATCCCCGGTTAAAAACTTTATTACGGGCCGGTGGGGCAAACTGGTATAGCGCATTACAATAGCTTTTTCCCTGTTATTTAAAACCACTTCCGTGCCCGCATCGTAAGGTGTTATACAATTAACCAGATAGTCCGCTCCTTCACCGAATTGAACATACTTCATTGAACGGATATATTCCAGGGCTTCAACCTTTGTCTTTCTAGATTTGTACCCGGTTTCCTTATTGGTCATGGCCTCGAATACATCAGCTGTTTGGACAATACTGATACTTAAATCCTTGTATCGTCCATCGAGTACGGTGTTATTCAGCTTGTGGGGATAGGACATGTACACATCCAAATCACTGTTATAACTTGCACTGAAATTTTCCCAGACGTGGTGCATAAGGATGATTCTTTTTGACATTACGCTTATTTTATTTTTTACCAGATTATAGCCTTCTAAGGGATGCTTTTGCATTTCCAGATAATCTTCTTTATTGTTATAAACATAATTAATGTCCAATAACCTGCTATCTATCTTTGCCATACCGATATCGTGCAATGCTGCTCCCAGCACTATCTTCTCCAACTCATTTTTGTTATAACCTGCGTTAAGACCCATTATTGCAGATAAAATGGCTACATTTAAACTGTGCACCGCATAGTCTTCTCCCCCTGCCAGGAAAAGAATGTTGGTACCAAATATTGTATTGGGATTGGAGTACAAGTTATCAATGATCTCGGTAACCAGTTTCTTGACACTTTCGGTATTTTGCGATGAAAACTGCTTTAGGGTAGCGTCAATTTTATGCTTGGCTTCAAACTTTAATTCATCACCAATGGTATCGTCATATAAATCAATACCCTCGCTGTCTTCGGTGTGAATGGTAATAAACCTGTGAGCCAGGCTGTCTATATTCCGTTTTAGGGCATTAACAATACCCTTGGTAATTTTAACATTGCTATTTACATAAACCCTGCCGTCCTTAAGGCGAAGCGGCTTTGCAACTTCTTTATCTATATAATTATCCAGATCCGCTATTCTTACGATTCGCATATCTCACACCTTATATGTATATCTTCGTGGTTTCAGGTGGCTGAACCATCGAGTAAAAGTCCTTTTTACCAGTTAATTTTTCGGGTTTCTCTGCTTCTACCAAAATTCCCTTCTGGAGGTTATATTGATACCATCCATATGTAAGTGCCATTTTTTTGCCGGTTTCCCCTTGCCTGTATACTTCCTCGATAACTATGGAATCAAAGGGTGAGGCAATTTCTCCCCGGGCTAATTGAGCTATTTCAGCCAAAGAAATATAGTAAAATTTTCCCAGCCTTTTAACTTCAAAATAACCGGGATTATAGTTAATAAGAGTAGCATAAATTCCAACAAAATCCATATTTCATCCCACCACTTAAAAGGAAATCAAGCATTTACTGAGTGTCAAAACAAAACAAGCGGCAAAAATATACGGCCGCTTTTGAAAGTCTTTTACTTTCCATTTTAAGCAGCCTGGCAACCGTAACTTGTAAATCAAGCATTAGGTCCATAGCTTTGCGTCCCGGTTTTTCAACCGGTTTGCCCGTTCTCTCAACATATTATTCTACCGGTATCAACCATTTCCTGCCCCAAAAACCACTTTATTTCCCAATTTGAGTTCGAGGACGGTACTCAACTTGAATTTAACGATCCCCTTGTTACTGGTCCCGAAATAAAGTATGATCTTAAAATGAAATGAATAAAGGATGAGTATCCCATGCCCGGAATTGGAGCTCGTATATTAAAAACAGGCATTGCCGTTGCATTAACAATGTTCATCTGCAACCTGCTTAAACTGGAGCCTGCCCTCTTTGGTGCCGTATCTGCGGTGGTGAATGTACAACCATCGGTACATCTTACTTTGAAGGCCGCCAAGGAGCAAATTATCGTCCACGTGTTGGGGGTAACTGTGGGGCTGGCCTTTGGCTACCTTTTCGGAGGTGGTCCCCTAACGGTAGGTATAGTTACCATTTTGCTCATTTCTTTAATGGTACGCATGAACCTTAAAAGCGGCATATTAATGGGAATAGTGGCGGCTATATTTATCCTTACCTCGGCGCCGGACCAGTTCCTTGCCCACGCCCTTAGCCGTTCGGGGGTGATTTTCACCGGCCTGGTCACGGCCATGCTCATCAACGTTACCCTTTGGCCCCCAAAGAACAGGCAACTTTTGACCCATAAATTACGCGAAACCAATGATGCCACCGTTAATTACTTTTGCCGCGCGGTAAAGGATTTCACCCGCCTGGAAAACCAGCCCATAAAAGCGCCCGCTGAAGAACGAAAAAGGGTTTACGATTTAATTAAGGAATGCCGGGTGCTGGCAGAAAATGCCCAAAGGGAAAGGCATAACACCGGTCAGGATTACCTGTTTCTGGACCCCAACCATTGGTTACCTCTGGCGGAAAATCTACTGGATTATACTAAGAGTATGGCGGAAAAGGCCGACCAAATCTACGAACTTTTTCCCAGTCGCCTGGACAGGCGGTTAAAACACGGTGCCAACCCGCTGAGCGAAGAATTCCAGTCCATACTTGAAATACTGGAAAGAGGTTGTCTTACCGTAACCAGAGTCAATAACAAACTAATAACCCTGGTCTGTGACCAAAGCCCGGCGGAACCGGAGGAAATCAGTGAGAGTTACTGGGAAAACTTAACCGCAGCGGTGGATAAATGGCATGAAAAATTCTCAGGCAGCTATTATTTACACGCATTAATAGAGGTGGGCGTGGTAGCCCACGAAATAAGATGGGCCTCCCGGGAGGGGAAAAAACTACTAAGCACCATACTGTCGAGTGGGGACAGCACTTGACTTGAATGGCTAAACATATGGGAGTTTTCTTTGAGATAAAAAAGGTGCCGATTTATCACCGATTAGTACCAGCACAATGAAGCACCTTCCGGCAGTGATTTTCATCACACTTTAAGAGTGACGGCTATCATTGTTTACAATAGAGCATGTGAGTTAACATCTCCTAAAGAGGTGTTGCAAATGGCTAAAAATAGCACGGAACAAATAAGCCCCCCGGAATCCTTATCCCTTACAAGGTTTAGAAGTTATTTGTGTAAAATGAAGGGCGGCAAGTGTTCCAGTCATCCCAAGTACTCCCCTGTGGCATTGTCGGTTACCGCATTGGGCAGTTTTGCCGGTATCGGTCTGGTAAGTTTACTGGCTACATACTACAATTTACCACTGCTTCTACCCTCTTTCGGTGCCTCCGCCGTACTGTTGTATGCAACCTGTCACGTCCCCATGGCCCAACCCAGAAACCTGGTGGGAGGGCATTTAATATCAGCCTTTGTGGGGGTATCTGTATTTCAATTATTGGGTGACGTTTGGTGGGCTGTTGCCCTTGGTGTCAGCCTGGCCATACTTACAATGGCGGTTACATATACCTTACACCCGCCCGGAGGGGCTACGGCCTTCGTAGCTGTCTATACACAGCAAAATTTTGACTTTGTCATTTTACCGGTTGGACTGGGCGCGGTCTGCTTGCTTATTATTGCATTGCTGGTTAATAATGTCTCCTGTGAACGCAAGTATCCTGATTACTGGTTTTAAAGGGAGAATACCGCGGTGTTTTTTTCTTTAAAAAACGGAAGGATATTTTGACTGAAAAACTAATCTAATTAGCATAAAAGAAGAGTATATTAGCACCTTCAAATAACGAGAATATTTGTAAAAAAATCTAAATGGGAGGGATTATTTTTGCAAAACAACAGTATTGTATTCAGCCCTGCAAAAATCGGGGCCTTGGAAATATCCAACCGTATTGTGCGCTCCGCCACTTGGGAGGCCATGGCTGATAAAAACGGTTTTATTTCTGACAAGTACATTGAGCTGTACGAACAACTGGCATTGGGAGGGGCCGGGCTCATCATCTCCGGCTTTCTATTCACCACCCCGCAAGGTAAGGGACCCATGGGAATGGCGGGTATCAGCAGCGATGAACACATAAGTGGGTTGAGAAAAATGACTGACGCCGTTCATAAAAAGGGAGGTAAAATTATTGCCCAATTAGCACACTGCGGCCGGCGGGTAGCCCCCCCACTGAAGCCGGCAGTTGTTGCATCAGATACAGATACGGAAGATACCCTTTCCGGTGAGGAAATCGAAAAAATTATACAGGATTTCGCTCAAGCTGCGCGCAGGGCAAAAAAGGCCGGTTTTGACGGAGTACAATTCCACTGTGCCCACGGGTATCTCCTCAGTGACTTCCTTTCACCCCTTTCCAATTCCAGAAGGGACAGTTGGGGACAAACGCCGCAAGGAAGGTTTTCAATTGTAGCCAAAATCTTGAATAAAACCAGGGACCTGGTGGGAGCTAACTACCCAATACTGCTAAAAATAAACGGCTCGGATAATATATCCGGTGGAGTAGACCCGGAATTATGCACCCGGTATGTGAAAATGGCAAAAGAAAACGGCACAGACGCCGTGGAAATAAGCGCGGGAGTACCTGAAGCGGGATTTACCACCATCAGGGGTGACATTCCCCTCATTATGTTTACAAAAGGGAGAACGGATCAGGAATCAGTCCAAATGGCACAGAAAAAAATAGAATCCTTTAAGGACATTTCATCCTTTAAACACTGCTATAACCGGGATTTTTCCCTGGTGGTCAAAAGGAAACTGCCGGACATGACCATTATTTCCGTGGGGGGGTACCGGACAATCTCAGATATGGAGGACACCCTCAAACAGAGTGCAGCGGACATGATTGCTCTTTCCAGGCCTTTGATTATAGAACCGGACTTGCCGAACAAAATGAAAAAAGGAGAGTCCACAAAGTCCAAGTGCGTTAACTGCAATATTTGTTTATCCTATGCCCCAATAAGAGGGCTGCGGTGTTTTTATGGTAAGGAACCGGGTATTTAATAACCGAGCCTGTAAGAGTTTACAGCCTGGATAATAGGAATATTACCAAGCGCCTTGGCGGTATACCTGACCGAATAAAAGGTCAGAGAAAAGCTGCGGTAATTGTAACGTTTTTATGGTTCAGCATTACGGCCATACACCTTTCCCAAACGTTTCCCCTTGCCCCGGGAATGGCACTGGCCATTCCGGCGGGAATGCTTTTACAGGACATTTCGGTATTACCCTTCTCCACAGCAAAAAAACAAGGTAGACGACCATGCCGCCGTATGGCGGCACCGTCAGAATGAGGAAAAAGTGTCACACAGGGTGACCCGGTGATTTCCGGAGAGAGCGGAGCACTGAGTAGCGGCGCATAGCCCGTCAAATCCCAAAAGCCATGACCCCGAAAGGGCGTGAAGAAGTAGGCAGGCAGTCTGTAGCAA
>JAALLR010000544.1_pt1 | contig 15599 bp, 31 predicted proteins | sample 7245931 | NCBI WGS metagenome assembly JAALLR01 (sample SAMN13049201, study PRJNA578106) | oil field metagenome | isolation source: filtered produced water from oil reservoir B9 | place: USA:offshore Texas | collected 2016 | reverse complement strand
AAGCAAATCGCGTTCTACAGATGTAAGAAAGTAGTAACGTATCTTTCAAGGAACAGAAGATCACAAAAGCGTTTTGGTGGATGCATTTAACCCATAACAAAGGAAGTGAAAATGATGAGAAGATCACTGCTTTTCTGGTGGTGAGATCTTGAGGAAATTTGAGGCGAGCTTATCCAATGGTGAGCTGTGGGTGCATATTGATGGCTGGGAGTACCAGGATCCTCAGAACGAGAAGGAACTGATTGCCAAGCTCCGGAAGTGGATCCAGTCCTGCCAGAATGAAACTGCAGCAAAGCTCTGGATCTGTCGTGCCTGTCGCCCTGGTTGCAGAGGATGTGGATACATTCGTGATACATGTCCAGACCGTTGTGTCTGTGAAGAAGATCTAACTGACGAAGAACTTCAGGAGTACCAGGAAGAAGGACATAGAGCTCCGGTAGACTGGACACAAGGACAAATAGACAAGCTACCTCACAAGATCCTTAGTGATCTGAGAAGAGCTGGATTTAGTCCGGATGTCTCTCATTTTGAACTGAGCTATCGCGAAGCTACACGAGCCCTGGAGGTGGATGAGGAATGATCCCGGTGATCTTAACCTCAATCTCTATCCTGGGAGCTGCCTGTGTTTCTGCAGGATCCGCTGGAGCTGCGAACGCTGCCTGGTCAATATCAAACCTTGGCCTACTCTGGCACAACTACAGGATAGGACAGAAACATCAGGCTTTAATGTTCCTGGTATTCTGGATCCTTGCGGTCCTGGGAGTTTTCAGGGAGGTGTTGCTGTGAGTGGTGAGATCGGTATGGATGATCCGGAGCTCCGGGGACAGATAGAGTATGTGATAGATGAGGTTCCCTGCATCAATGCAGTCGTTACCACTTTAGTAGATCGCTTGAACAAGCTTGAGGCAAAGAACAACGAACTTGAAGCCCAGATACAGCATCTTAAGGATGTCCTAGAGGGTGGAGTCAACAAGACAACACGAAGAGCTTACCTCCTGGCTGATGCTGTGAAGGTTGCAGAGATGGGATTTATCACAAGATCTCAGGCCAGGGACATATTAACAGAAGATGGTAAAAGGCCGGCTGCCAAGACTGCCAACGATGCAATGAAGAGAGCTGCCGAGCTTTTCGGATTGATCCATACGAAGAACAAGGCCGGAGAGGTCGTCCTGGCGGTGGCCTGATGTTGAGAGAATTGTCTTCACCTGGCCTTAACCAGTTAGTGAAGGGTGGAGGTGAACCGGGGATATGATCAAGAGTTTTTATTTATATACTCGGACAGGTTCCGGATGATTTTGTCTGAAATTTCTCTTATGACAGGATTTACAGAATAAAATTCTGAATTTGTGTATCAAAAAATATTATATTTATATATATTATTTATTTGGAAATAGATTTAAAAAATTCGTTTAAAATTCGTTGTGCTGCTAACCCTTTCACCCTTACCCTTAACTTACCGGTTAACTTAACCCGCTTAAATTAAGTTTCGTTAGCAGGATGAGGGTACAAGGTTAACAAAAAGGTTAGTTTGCAAATACTTAATGGAAGTGAGATTAATGCAAGGAGAAACACAAGACGCAATTAAGAAATCCGTGGAGATAGCTTCTGAGCGTGGTCTTGTATTCAAGAGCAAAATAGAAGCTGTAGAAGATGAAGAAGTGATACAGATACCAGATGCTATGTTAGAAGCTGCAGAGAATATTGTTCAAGATCAACGATTAGGATATGAATCATTGGATGAATTCATTAGGGAATCAATCAGACTCAATATTCTGAGATTCATACAAAAGTAATGGAAGTGTAAGAGATGGACTATTATCCTGCTAATCTTTTTGATTATCCAAACTGTGCAGGCGTTAACTATCCTTCTGTATGGCAAGATCCTTCTTTACTATCAATCTTCATATTATTGATTCTGCTTGCAGGACTTGGAATTATCGTATTGTTAGGTAAACGTTTTAAGATTTCAGAAGTCGCCAAGGAGAGGAAATCATGAACGAGGGTACTATGCCAGAAACAGATAAAATAACATGGGGAGATGTGTTTATGATTTTAAAATTTTCTCTATGTATATTGATTTTAAAAATATCTGGCGCATTAGATATTGATATTGAATAATCCGCCAAAGATAGGAAGTGATGAGATGGATACAAAAGACAAATCAATTTATTTTTTGGTTATTCTGGTCCTGCTTCAATTCTCTCTGAATACCATATTTGTAGCTTGGTATTACGAGGAAGTTTCTGTGATCGAAGAGAAGGCCGAGTTTGCTAAAGAATTGGCTATGGACTCATATAACAGCAATATCTACGCCCAGAATTACAATGTGGAGCTTAAAAAGGACATCTGGGACATGCAGGACTATCTGAATAGAACAAGCGGATATGTGCCATATAAGCCGCTGTACTACGAAGAAGTAAACCCATAATTAAGGAGAGGAAACATAATGATTGAGCAAGTGGGAGATTTGCCATTTAATTCTTTTTTATTCGTTGCTAGTTTAGTATGTGGTACAGTAGCCCTTATAATGGTACGTAAATTAACTTTAATATTTGATAGTAACACAAATTGAATTTCCAACGGCATACTGAAAAACATCTATTTTATTTATATACTATCTCGGTTTTACTCACAACAAGCACAGGTGCGGAAAAACATTTCCACTTAGTTTGACTAATCGGAAGTTAAACCCACCCTGCTAATCTTCTCCGGATCTCAGTCTTCTCAGCTTCAGAGAATGGAAGTCCCTGGTAATGCTGCATTGATGTCAGCTCATCATGTCCCTGGCGAAGACAGATCACCGGGAAATCTATCCCTGCAGTAACCATCCAGGACTCTATTGTTTTCCTGGTAGTTTTCGAGCTGATACCCTTAGGGTCCAGGCCGGAATTCTCAGCCCACCTCAAAAGGTTCTCGTTCCAGGTAGATCTTGAAGGAGGTTTTTGGTTCTCAAAGAAATAGTCCAGGACGCTCTCCAGCTGTGCAGGTATAGGATGCACATATCTTTCCAGCTGTTTTCTCTTACCCTTCCTCTGAGCTTGCTTTGGAAGGTGTATTGTCTTGCGGACCTTCCACCACCATTCCGGATGAGCGTGCAGACGCTGGACCTCCACGTACCTCATCCCGGTCCACAGGGCCACATCAAAAACAGTTTTCAGGTACCTTTGAGGAATAACATCTCTGAGTAGATCTACCTCGAAAGGTCCCAGGATCCGGACGTCATTTACAGTGATCAGTTCTTTTTCCCTGGAAGTTATTGTGATAGGTACCATGTTGTTATAATAAAACGACAGGATTTCTTAGCTTTTTTGCTTTGTTTCCTGGGAGATCTCCCCAGGACCTGCAGCAAAACCCTGTCATTTTATCTTAAAACGACAGGGTAAACAGGGCTTCACGCAATGCCCCCATGCGTAAGGAAAGGCAAATTTTCGCCATATACTTAATAATTATATAATATATCACGCTGGTACTTCAGCGAACGAATGGATAGATATCAATTCTTTGTTCTTTTCCTTCCTCAGTTCCTCTATTCTTTTGTGGATTGTTGAAGGAGATCTATCTGCAATGTCTCCGATCTTTTTCATACTAAGTTCTCCTTCTTCATGTAAATACTTGATAAACCTCATTTCAGTTTCTTTAACAGCTTCTTCCACAGCCCTTCGCATTTCCTTCTCTTTTTCTTCAATCTCAGCTTTATGTTTCGTCTCTGCTTTCTTTATTTTCTGTTTGAGTTCCTTGATAGTCTGCTCAGGTGACTTTGCTTGTTTTCCGAAGTATTTCATCATAAACTCGTGCTTCATCCTGCACATTTCCTGATAATCTTCATCTTCATCAAGAGATTTCCATTTTAGGATCTGTACCGTCTTCTGGTAGATCTTGCCTGTCAGATCATCAATAGTTATTTCCTTAACTGCAGCAACTCCACGCTTCAGTACAACAATATGGAAATCTGCAAGTTCAAGCATACGGTTATCGAGCATGGAGGGACTGGGCAAAGTAGCAATAGTGGATATCTCCCGGTATCTCAACATTGCCCAGGCGTGAGAAAATCCCAGGTTACTCTTTGAATTACTACGTCTTTTATCTGCTCCATATTCTGCTTCATCCCATACAATGCAGCTTCCTTCAGGTAAGCTATCATAGAGCTGTATGTACCTGTGTATGTCGTAAGCCGTTTGTTCAGCAGTCCAATTTTTATATATCATTTTTTTTGCAATCATTGCAGCAACAGTGGTTTTACCTGTTCCTGTCTGTGAATTGCGGGACGTAATTATTATTTTAACATCTCTGTGTTCCTTCTTTCTCTTCTTGATAACTTCCTGCAGGGGTGGCATTATTCAGCCTCCTCGGCATTATTAAAATCATCCAGATTAAGCTCATCGATAACATAAGGCGCAGGAGCCCCCCAGTCAAGTTCTATGTAGAGATCTTCCATAATGTAGTAGTATTCTATGACCTTCTCAATAGGGATCTGCATTATAGGCGCATACGAATACTCTACATCCTTGAAACTTCCAAGAGTTTTGACCGTCTCCTGGTGCCTAATTGGTTGAGATAAAATAAGCTCCTGTATTGTCTTCAAATTTTCATATTCTTCAGGTACGTACTTTTTGAGATATCCTCTCATGGCATTGAAAAACGTCACACATACAGCGCAATAGATCTCTTCAGGAGAATACTGCAGAGGACGGCGTTGGATTGTTGCATATAGGTATTCATTTACTGCGTCAGCTGCTGTCTGCCTAGCTGCTTGAATCTCTGACAGTTCAACTTCACGGCCAAGTAATGAATATTTATTATCTCGCTTCATATTGTAACCTTCTATTAATGTTTAATAGTTATTTTTAATATTTACTTGTCAATTTATAACTTTTAGTAATATTAGTTTGAAACATACTTAAACTATAATTTTATACACAATACTACATAAAAATGTGTATTGGTTATTAACATAATACTTTATATAACTTAAACTATATATGACTTATTAGAGATATTAATACTTTGTAAAATAAAAATTAAAGTATTAATGTCAAAGATAAAGGAGGACAAAAATGATCCCCGAAGTAATAGAAGCGTCAAAAGCATACTATGCAGACAAAATTGGCAACAATCTAGCTGCCAAGGTTGAAGAGATGGACGAGGGTATAAAAAAGGCATTTATTGCTGATATCCTGCAGTTAGTAGGAGTATCAGCAGTAACAATCATTGTTCTGATATACATTATCAGTGAGATTGTCAACACAATGCCAACCCCAACAAACACAAAGCTCAACGAGACTACAACCGGAATAATCGACATTACGTCATCAAGTTTTTCTCTTGGTGGAGTTGCGTTGATCGTGATCGTTGCAGGAGCAATACTGTTCTACGTGTCCAGGTTCGGACAGGGCGAACAGGGCGGAATGAGATAAACCTCCCTGAGGGTACAAAATGGGCTTCGGGTTATCTGAGCTTGTAATTGTAGTAGTATTTCTTATTGGCTCTATTTTCATAATAGGCATTAGTTCAGACACTGCAAAAACAGGCTTAGATACCTCAAGTCAAGAATACGAAATGGTGAACAGATCTACAGATCTATTTGCAGGATTACTATCAGTTAATGGATTTATTATTCTGATCTTCGGAATAATGTTCCTTGTAGGAGCACACAAAGCCCTTGGGAACGGAGGGCACTACAGATGATAATTGAGGTATACATTGCTTTGCTTTTTGTAGCAGTGTACTTTTTGAAATTAGGAGTAATTGACAGGAAAGCCGAGCTTTTCAGCTTCTTGTTTTCGTTTACATTATTTGCATTACTAGCATTTTCAAGCTTTAGTTTACAGGTCTATTCAGACACATCAGCTAATCTTGTACTATTAGAGCCATACCCAGCGCAGTTTGCATTGTTCTTTTTACTGGCGCTAATTTCTGGCGTACTGGCTCTATTATCAGGGCTAGGAAAACTACCAGAGGGAAGTACAGATTATGAACACGGAAGAAGAACTTAACCAGCAAAATGATGTAATTGATGAGGTTGAGCTGTCAAGGTCTGGATATCAGACAACATCACAGCTTATCAATACATTAATGAATACTCAGCTGCCGCCTGAGATACAGGACTGTCTGGCAGCAGAGCTTACACAAGATTTCCCACTTTCAAACCTTAACGAATTTGAAACAAATTATTTTTTCTACAACTTGCAGAACCGACATGAGTTTGCAGTTGCTAGATTTCCTTCTAGAGAGTCGTTAGTCCAGGGAGATCTGAGGAAAACTATCTACGGTGAAGAGCTGTATGCAATTGATAGCCAGGACCGTTACAACATGTCAGTTGCATTTGATGCAGTATGGTCCAGGATGACCAGAGGACGCGGAGGTTATCAGCAGGAGAAGTTAAGCCAGCAGATTACTGAATCACGTCAGGTGGCTAATTCTCAACACATGGGACAGCGTAAACGCAGCTTTTGGGATAAGCTCATAGGAGGAAGTCAATAATGAGCATGATGCAAGCTGTATACATTGTTTTCAGTGTGGTAGTCCCAATACTGGCACTAATTGGCTTTGGTGCTCTGGCTGTTCTTGTAGCTCTCAGATTAAAGAATCCACTTACTAACAGAATAGCCTGGAAGATGTGGGATATGGCAATGTTGGCATTGTTCCCTTCACGGTCCGTAATTCTTCTGAGAAAAGAGGATGGAGATTACACTTTCAGGGAAGCAACTTATGATAATATGAATGCTGGCTATTGGGTCACAAATCCAGATAAATCCCGTCATTTCTTCCAGAGTGTGGGCCAGATAGCCGGGCAATTCGGACCTATCAGACTAATTACGGGTTATGAGGGTTTCTGTGCAAGTTTTGACTTTATAGCAGCTAGGATCTCAGAGGAGATCTACAAGTCAAAGGTTCATAAGAACAATGATCCGGTTCTCGATCAGGATGGTAATGAGATTGAGGACGTTGTAACAGTACCTTCCAGAGGCATAATTGATCTCAGGAAGATCAAATACTTAGCTCCTTTCAATGTGGACCCTGACAGATTCTACAGGGTAGAGGAGAATGCAAAAGCATCCCTAAGATCATTGAAGAGACAAGATGCAGTAGTTCAGGGAATGCTTATTATCTCCGCTTTTGTGGTCGGCATGATAATGACATGGTTCATTATGAGCCAGGGCGGAGGCGGTGGTGGAATGCCTAGCGTTCCAGTACCAATATGAGGAGGTTTTAGAATACCACGGACAAAAGGCTCAAGAACAAAGTATGATACTAAGGTGAGGTCAGACTCCAGGGCCTCGTCTAAAAGGTCAATGCCAAAACCAAAGAGAAGTAAGAAGTCTGGAAGTAAGAAGCTTGCAGAGTTTAGGGATAAGAAGGTTACACCTGGAGAAAGCCCGGACGATTACAGGAATAAAGTAGAAGCTGAAAGGAAATCTACAAACGATGTATCACCTCTTGCTCAGAAAGGAGCACAGAGAGAGTCATCTGAAGCTGAGCTGTATGATGGTCTTGTGTTCTCTTTTCCAGCTCAGCAGGAGAGAAGTGCAGCAGAACTTAGAAGAGAAATAGTACAATCTCAAAATAAGCAATCAACATCATACATCCCATTTCTGAAAAGCAATGAACAGCAGCTAAGAGAAGCTGAAGCAAAAGAGCAAGAAGCTGCAATGAATCTTGGAAGATTTGATAATACAGCTGCAGGATATGAGAAGAAAGTAGATACTACGCTTGATCCTTTAACTGGCAGTAATTCAGCTGCTTTAAGGTTTGCAGGAGGATTTTCTGAGGCTATTGCTTATACTCCTACTGCAATACCTCGCATAGCTACGGGAATTGTACGAAACCCAGCTGCAACAATTCAAGGAGTAGTCCAGGGAACCGCTGAAAGTGTTATAAGAGATCCTGCTAGGGGAGCGGGGCAGCTTGCAGCTATGGTTGCAGGTCCTAAGATGGCTAAAGGTGGATTAAAAGGAATTAAGCTCACTGCAGAAGCTAGTAAGCCTATAGCTTCTGGAGGATCAAGATTAATAGCATCTGCAGCTGATGGAGGACTTGGAACTTTAAAGAAAGCTGGTAGTAATCCGAATTTTGATGTTGTAGGTTTGGGTAGAGATGTAACTGGTTTAGGCAAAAGAGCAATTGAACCAGTATCACAAAAGGCCAATACAGTCTTGTTTGATGCTGAACTAGCAAGACTCAGAGGAACAGGTAAAGCTAGATCTGCAGCTGGTACTCTGGAAACTTCAACTAAGAAAGGATTGAAACCATTTGAAGAAGGGATGAACAAGATTCAGGTAAAGCTAGATCTGCAGCTGGTACTCTGGAAACTTCAACTAAGAAAGGATTGAAACCATTTGAAGAAGGGATGAACAAGATTGCAGATCAATTGAAAGAAGGAACTAATACAGTCTTGTTTGATGCTGAACTAGCAAGACTCAGAGGAACAGGTAAAGCTAAGTCAGCTGTTGATAGTCTAGGACTATCAGCAAAAAACAGAATTAAGCCTGTAAAAGATGGATTCAAGCAAAGTATTGATAATTCTATTTTTGATTTAGAATACAAGAGATTGCAGGGACAGCAAACGGCTAAAAAGCAGTTTAGTAATTTCTTGAAGGATGAACGTGCAGCTGCTCAGCTAGAGCCAGTTGTAGAGCTGGGACAAAAAGGAAGAAAGGCAATAGTGCCTGAGATGAATTTTAAGTCACGTTATGGTTTTGGGATTATGCCTTTTGTTCAACCTAATTTTGATGTGACTCCATCTACATCTCAAAAGCCTTTCCAGATGCCAGAAGTTGCACAGGGTCCTTATCAAATACCCTTTGAAGACGTTAGCCCGTTCCAGTCATCTATTCTGGGTCCTAGACAACGACAGAGGCCACTACAACAGCAGGTAGCAGAACCACTACCAAAACAACAGCTAAGAAATGATGTGCTAGAAATGCCACCATTGCCGCCTCTGTTTCCAAACATGCCAAAGAAGTCCAAAGGACCTCGACCTAGTGAGATGTTTGCTGATTTTGGCAGATATAACAAAAAGTGGAAGAATCCGACCCTTACAGGACTGGATATCCTAGGAGCTCCCAGGAGGAGAAAATGAAGCATAGGGCAGGGTTGAGTAATACTTTAATTGTTGTGGCTGTAGTCGGGACTCTGGCTGTATTCATCTACTCGATCCTGACACCTGTTGCAGAATATTTACTTGAGATTGCCGGAGCACTTACAACAACTCAGAACTCAGCAGATGGAATATCAGCAATTTCTACAATGTGGGAATACTGGCCTGTTTATTTGCTGTTGGTCTTGATTGCGTACTCATATGTTAGAGCTATAAGAGAAAGCGGGCAGGGAAGATAATGAATTCTACTGATATTATTATTGGATTGTTCCTGATATTCGGACTTATTGTGTATATGATCTGTGTTCCTCCACTGGCTGATAATCTAGTTGAGTATATGGTCCCTTCTGGAGAGTTTGGGGTAGGAGCTCAGCAGTTTGCTCACAAGGCTGCTGTGTTTTACATACCTGTTATTTACGGCTTTGGAATCCTGGTTTGGGGATTTGCTGCAGCTACCAGGCGGGAGGGATATTATGGATACAGGTAAGACTTTCAGTTTTTTAATTATACTGATGATCTTAATCTCAAATGTTCCTGTTGCAGCTGCTAATCCTGCAACATTGACATATAGTGGCAGTGCTACGGGAAATCATACTTTTAATTTGCCTGGAACAATTGACGCAAGTTCTATCAACATCGATGTTACTGCAGGACAGTATGCTGCAGGCAACGAATTTGATTATTGGATAGACACAGAAGTACAAACTGTATATGTGCCTGTTAGTATTTCTGGAAATGGAAACACTGTTCTTTATGTTCAAAAAACAGCAGGATATAGTCCAGATGGATCTGCGGTTTTTGAACTATTTGATGACTTTGAATCTGCAACACTTGATTCTAATATATGGGATAATAGCTGGTCTTATACTTCAATATCAAACGGAGTTATCACAATCGAAAATGGAGACCGATTGCAATCAAATACAGCATTCTCAGATGGTCATGCAGTGCATTGGTACCTCAAACCAAGTGGCTTTTCATCGACCGCATCTCAGGCAGAGGTTGGTTTTGGCAGTCCATATGACGATTCTTGGAATTTTGGAACATCAGCATCTAATGCAATTACACATAGGATTTACAGTGAGTCAGCATCTAAGGAGATGGGAACTCGCTCTATGACAAGTGGTTCAAGTACATTTAATACACGTTTAAATTTTTGGAGTAGTGAATATAACGAATTTGTATCTGTTTATGAATCATCCGGATCATCAGCTAAATTTTTTTATCTAAATAATGAGTGGATCCACACCTCAAATATACCCACTGTTAATTTACCTGCAGAGGTAACACCACGCCAGGAAAAGGAAGAAACTATAGAAGTTGATTACGTTTTTGTAAAACAATATATTCAAAATGAACCAACAGTTACAGTTACGGATATGGGTTCTTATTATCAGGTAGATGTACAGAATAATCTGGCAACTGCTCTTACAGGATATCAGATAGCTATTGATGGCAGCAGTTTAGGTGTTACCTCATCAACAGAATCTTTGTTAATAGCAGACACTCTTGCCAGTGACAACTTTAATTTAACTGCTAGTGTATCCGGAGATTCAGAAACAAAAGCATTTGATGAAACAAATAACGAAAATTCTTATTCTCTTACTCCTACTGAACCAATTAGCCAAATACAATTCACAGTAGATGATCAAACAGCTGCTTATGATTATGCAATTACAATATATTTTGACAATACAGCTCCAACAATATCTAACATGTCACCAACCGGAGGACTGCAGGAGCTTGAAGTTACATTATCTGCAGACATTTCTGATATAGATATGAATGGAACTTATGATAATGTTACAGTTGATTTCTATGTATCTGATGAACTGGTTGATACTGTAAATATAACTGAATCTGGTACTGTCACAAGCGGACCATATACATATCCTGATGGTGGATCTTATGATTGGTATATTGTGGCCACTGATCAGTTTGGAGGAGTTACAACATCATCAACAGAACAGTTTAGCGTTCCATCAGTATTTCAGGTTCGAGATGCTAAAACGTTAGATATTGTTAATGATGCTGAAGTAGAAGTAAGATTTTATGAGATGGGAGATCTACAGCAGACAGTAGTGAAAAATACATCTATGGGAATTGTGGATCTTACAGGATTGCCTACTAATTCAGAGTTTGTTGTTGTGGTACGTGCACCTGGCTATTATGCAAGAAATACTCTTGTAGAGTCTCTATATGATCAGAATTCTATCTATATTATTCCTGAAACTGAAAGTGTAAACAGCCTTGTTTTAGAGATTACAGATTATACGGGTAATTTCCCATCTGTTAGCTCTAAGATATTTATTCAAAGGTCAATCAATATCAGTCAAATTGATGAGACTTTAGAGCCCGGAACTTATGACTGGCAAACTATGTCAGGTGATTACATTGGAGCAGATCAGAGGTTCCAGGATACTCTGATAGGCGATGAAAGATATAGATTCATTGTTAAAAATGCAGATGGAGAGAGCCGGATAATTGGTCAGTATAATTCTCTGGATTCAGAGAGCCTTAATCTGGTTGTTGGAGAACTTGAATGGCAGTTTACCAGGGAGCCCGGATATAATGCTGAAGTTAATTTTATAGATACTACTGACGAAGGGGAAACACCTAACGGTATAATCCGTTTCCAGTATGACGATGATGCTGATCTAACAAGCTCTATATCTGTTACGTGCTACGAGCGAGACAATGAGACTAATGTGATCTTCACTGACTCCTCATCCGGAACCTTCGGAGAGTATGCTGCATCGATCCCACTTACCGGAGAAGAGCAGATAAACAAGAATTGGGTAGTAGATTATGATATTGTAAGGGATGGAGAGAGCAAAACCTTTACCCTGCCGATCAGTCCGGGCGGTGGATTCCTTGATTTTCCTATTGATGGACCCATGGGATCTTTAGTCCTTGGATTGATTCTATTATTTTTTGCTTTAATGTTTGGTGGAGCTGTAGCTTCAAAGGGTGCTGTAATTACCTGTGCGCTCGCTGCAGGGCTTTGGTTCCTTGGATGGCAGGTTATACCTATCGGCGTGATCATCTTTGCAGGAGCGGTTTCTGTGCTGTTCCTGATAACTGATAATTCAGGAGATGGTATAAAATGAAGGGTGCTAATGTTCTAGTTCTGATTGTTTGTATGAGTGCAGCTGCAGGAGTTCTCTCAGCTGCCGGCATGACTGATCTGTGGGGTGTGAATCCCAACACTGAAGAACTGGACCAAGCTGCTGCAGGAACTGAGGCAAACCTTTCAACTTTTACAGCTCAGACAGGTCAGGAAACTTGGCTTACTGATGTGTTCATTATCAGAGCTGCAATAGATACGATATCTGGAGCTATGGATGCAGTTAATCAGCTTCCTAATATGCTTGTTCAGCTGGGTATACCTTCCTGGATCGTTGTGTTTGTAGCTGCTCCGCTGTTTTTGACGATCATATTCATGATTATTTATGTGGCTACAGGTAGGGATGTGACAAGATGAGCGACATAGGCAATATATCATTAAATGTTACAAGTGGAATTGCAGAACCATGGTATAATGGAGATTGGTACGGAGGATTAACTGGGGCTTTCTATGCTACCATGGGAGAAACTGCATTCCTACTTATGCTCATGTTGTGGCTGGTAGGTGGTACGTGGGTGTTCTCCAGAAGTACAAGTATGGCATTTACTGTAATGGCTCTATTTGGCTCTGTGTTGGCTTCAGGACTGCCAGGACAGGGGCAAATACTTGGATGGATGATATTAGTCATGGTGAGCGCATTTGCACTCTTCAAGCTGTACACCAGGAGGACTTACTGATGGCAAGGATAAGAAGGCTTAGTAACCTTCTGTTCTTCCCTGCAATAGCATTTCATGAGTTCTTACATTACCTTCCTGCAAGGATCCTGAACTGCAGGCCGAGAATGTATATATCTTTTAATGATAAGGCTTACACTGAGTTTCACTCATATAATTCTAAGCATATTAAAGTCATCGGAATATTACCAACTGTAACGGGGGTCCTAGCTCTCCCATTGGTAGTTCCCTCATTCAGTTTAAGCCCGGCTGGAGTGTATATTTTCTTCAGCTGGGCTCTGATGACAGCTCCGAGTTTGGATGATCTGAAGTTGTTGAAAAAGTAATTATCCTTTTTGTGTCACTACTCAGCTGCAGCTGCAGTGTGGCCAATCGAGATATCCTGATGTAAAACAGTATCTTGATATCGTTGTACAAAAAGGATATTTATTAAGGATTCAACGTCTTTTTTTCCTGTAAAGTATAACTTAAAAAATCATATAGTAACTGCATAATTATTCCCGTGGGTGCAGTGTTTGAACATGAAGTAAATTTTATGTAAGTGGGTAAAGCTAACATAGTATAAAATATTGACTTATCGAATAAATTTTAAATGCGCGCGCCCCCGCTTTTGGCACAAAATTGAATCAAAAATTAAGGATAAAAGGTGCAATGCTCCGATGGGGATTGGGGCGCTATTAGCCACCAAATCCGCCCGGAAACATTGCACCCGATGGCTGTTTTAGGCCGAGCGGACAATGAAGAAAACTCGACCATTCCCCTGTTAGCGCAGGTAAAACCCATCAGGAATAATAATTAGTAGTATTCCATACTATTTTAAGTTTCCTAATGCCGTTTTCATGTGCTTGTGAACCATATATTTAATTCTAATATCTTGCTATTTTTAGAAAGCTTTATATACATCTCTTCTTAATCTTTTTTTTCAGTAACAGAAGTTTAGCAGCTATTGTGAAATTGAACTGAAAAATTAAGGACAATGAAAAGATGAAACACATTAACACGAATAGCGAAAGCTCTAATCTTAGAGCATGTATAGACGCAGAAAAACTTGATAAACTCGGTTTTGGTTATGTTTTGCCAGTCCTCGCAGCCGAGGAGGTGAGGACATGAGCGAAGAAATGAAAGAATGGAAATTCAGACAGGTTCCCGTATGTGATGGTGAAAATGTCAAAATTCCACGCAAAGCAAGATGCTTGAATTTGCGTTCTCCTCCTAAGAAGGACATTGTATACCTTGAATGGATTGAACCAGTAGAAGATCCAGAGGGGGAGTGCTAGATGTATGCGTCTGTTAAACTCTCTGCTTTTGATATCATGACTCAGAAAGCAAAACCTACGGCTGCCAGAACACTATCCGACTTGACCCTGAAACACTTACCTTTTCTCTCAAGGAGGAATGCTGAATGCCACGCATAGGCAGGAAGGTTCAAACTCCTTCAGTAGTGCTCAGGAGGGCTCAGATAAGCCCTGAGGATGAGAACTATACAATAGAAGGTATGACTCCAGCACAACGTAAGAACGCATCTATACAGGCTCATGTGGACGGCTGGGTAGAAGTTTACTGGCTGGATCTGGAAGGTGGCAAGAATACAAGTTCCTGGAAATTTGCACAATCTGTCTGGTGGGGTTTCGCTGCTTCACTGTTTATCGTGCTTTTCTGGGCGATAGGTTTATATGCTGCTCTGTTTTTGTTAGAGGTGATCTAAAATGCGTCTCACTCCTGAAGTACGTATAAGACGTGTTGTGATTGAACCTCAAAAGGATCTGTACGATACCTCTACAGTTCCGGATATGAAGCCTTACGAGCAATCAAATGCTCATATACATGTTGATGATGAAGGTTATACACACGTAACCTGGCTGAAAATGGTTCCAGGGTGGAGAGCTGAATTATACAGTTGGTTCTACGCTAGTTTGAGGGCCGGATTATTTTTCATAATGCTGGTGTATTTCTGGTCATTCGGAGGAGCTATTCTTGGAGCTATGGGGGTGATCTGAATGCCTCAGAAAGATCTTACTGTAGATCTAGGATTTTCACCTGAACAGCAGAAAGTCATTGATCTTGAGAAAAAGGCCTGGCTTCTGAACGGCCTGACAACTGGCCTGTTTATCTTCCCTTCTACATGGTTTGTGCTTGTTGTTGTGGATTTAAATGTACCTGGCTGGGCATTAGATCTATGGGAGTCAATTCTTATAGGATCCTTCTTCCTGAGTGGTTGGGCCTGGCTAATCTATGAGCATAGATTCAGAGAAGCAAAAAAAGAGCTTCTGGGGGAGATCTGAATGTGTTCCTGGAAACGTGCCATGAGAGCTGAGTACTAAGCCGAGAAATCAAGATTATCCAAAGCAGACCCCGAAGCTGCAAACAAATTCGCCTATATCATATGTGTAATATTCGCTCTTGTTTACATCAATCAATTGTTTTGTATTGTTTTCTTCAACTACAAAATAATGATCAGTTCTTAAGAATACTTGTTCTTTGTGCTTTTCTACAATTGTTGTGTTGTGTTCAGTAAATTCTATATCACCATGTGGTAATACAATACAAATCCAAAGAAAGCAGCAGCACCAACTACAACAAATAAAAAAAAGCAAAAACGATTCTAAACGTTCATCCATTTTATTCACTTCTCATTGTTCTGTTTTCATATCTCTGACAAAGTAGATGTAAGCAGTTTTTCCGATGTGTTCACGGCCTACAT
>JAALLR010000258.1_pt1 | contig 15621 bp, 13 predicted proteins | sample 7245931 | NCBI WGS metagenome assembly JAALLR01 (sample SAMN13049201, study PRJNA578106) | oil field metagenome | isolation source: filtered produced water from oil reservoir B9 | place: USA:offshore Texas | collected 2016 | reverse complement strand
AACAAGACAGATCCACAAGGACAATACCATATTTTACAAAGGCTCCCGCTACACCTTGCCGTTAGGCACTTTCAGGCCCGGCAGGCAGGTGCAGTTGAAGATAGAAAACGATATTTTAAAAATATTCGATATCATAGAACCAGTTTTATTGGCAGAGCACCAGATATCCCGGGAAAAAGGCCGGCTGGTGCATAATAGCAATCACGGCAGAGACTACAGTGATACCTTGGATAACTTGCAGCAAAAGCTGTTTGAACAAATGCAGTGTTCAGAAGAAGCCGGTGTTTTTCTCCGGCATATCCGGCAGCTAAAAGGCCGTTATGTACGTGACCAGTTCCAGTTGATAGACCAGCTAACCAAAGAGTTTACAGATTTGGCCTGGCAAAAAGCGCTGTCCTACTGCATCACCAACAGTCTTTACAGTGCCACGGAATTTAAGGATGCCTGCTACTTCTATGAGGGTGCCCAACAGCAGGAAATCAAAGAACTTGAACAAAACCCCAAGGTGCATATCCTCCCGTCTGTTAAGACGCAAAAGCGTCCGCTGTCTGAGTACGCGGATGCGGCGAAGGGAGGTGAAACACCATGAACCTTCTTTCCAGTGTGCAAGAACAGTTGTACGGTCTGTCCATGAAGCATGCTGCCAGGGAACTGGAAAGTATCCTTGAAAAAGCCCGGCAAGAGGACTGGACACCGCTACAGTCCCTGCAGGCACTGCTTTCCGTCGAGCAGCAAAGCCGCCAAGATGCCGGCCGATTGCGCAGGCTAAAAGCCGCCAACCTGCCTTTTCATAAAACACTGGACGATTTTGATTTCGGGTTCCAGACCAGCGTATCCAAGCGGCAGATGCAGCAGTTAACCGAAATGGCCTGGCTGGAAGGTGCCTATAATGTCATGTTCTTGGGACCTCCAGGGGTAGGCAAAACTCATTTGGTAACGGCCCTGGGGATAGCGGCGGTCGATGCTGGTTACCGGGTATACTTCACCCAGATGGATCAGTTAATACAGCTGTTAAAGACAGAAACCATTTCGGGCCGCAGCCGTAAGCATTTACGGGCGCTTTATAAATCAAACCTGGTCATCCTGGATGAGGTGGGCTTCCAGCCCATCTCCCGCCAGGAGGCGAACCTGTTGTTTGGCCTGATTAACCGGCTTTATCAACAGACCTCGATAGCTTTAACTTCCAACAAGGGCTTCGAGGAGTGGGGCGAGTTCCTGGGCGACCCGGTTATTACCTCGGCCATGTTGGACCGGTTGATGCACAAGTGCGAAATTTTCAACATGACGGGTGATAGTTACCGGCTTAAGCATCGAGAACGAATATTCCAATAATAGTAAAATAATTTCCAGACAAAAAGGTGGTCAAGTGCTGTATTTTTGTTGGCCGAAAATGCTGTATTTTTGTTGACCGCTGACAAGGCCATATCAAAGGCGGGTTTGCTTGAACCGGGTTGTCTGACGGTAGGTATTTTAAGTGCAGTTTTTGTATTTCCTGCTCTGTTGCCATGAGTTTACCTGTACTATGTACGGCTTTGTACAGGGTGCTGTGCGCTATTTTGTTGTGTGGGTCACATAGCATTTCGGGCAAATCACGCCAGGTAAGTTCTGTGGTTTCGTATACAAAGCCGATAAATGCCAGGGCTTGTAATGTTAATGTGGTACCGCGCAGGCAAAATGAAGGGAATATTTTTAGTTGTTGATTGCATTCGGTACAGCAATATACTGGTAGTGGTACTTGTACAGGTAGTAACTTTACCTGTTCCTGTTCCTGCCACCCTATAAAATCCGAAAGCTGATGATATTGCCTGTCCAAAAGTTGCCATATATAATGACCATAACTTAAAGAAAGGAAAGACGCCCCCGTTTGGATGTGCAACTGCGCCAACAGAAGCACCCAGAGGCGTCCCCACTCATAAGTATGGTCATTGTAACAGAATATGAGCTAATTGAAAACCCTGAAAAAGGTGTTTTTTGTTAAGAGCGCGGAGCAGATCCCATGCCCCTGTTGTAATGGTCCCCTATACGTCATTGGTAGCCGGCAGCGTAAATACATAAATGACCTTGGAGACGAGATAATTCTCATCATCCGCCGGCTCCGCTGTGAACACTGCAGCAAGATACACCACGAACTACCGGATATTCTCGTTCCATATAAACGTTACAGCAGTGAAAGCATCGAGGTGGTCATAACCGGGAACACTGCACTGACCGTAACAGCCGACGAGTCCACATTAAATCGTTGGCGCCACTGGTTTAGGGCACTGCAGAACCACTTCCTGGGCTGCCTGGCTTCCATCGCCACCCTGCTCGGTAAAGAATCTGTGAAAGAAACGTCCCGTCTTTCCAAGTCCACGCTCCAAGGGATATGGAACTATGTTGGTGATGCTGTCGGCTGGCTAGCTAGAGTTGTCCGTCCGGTAGTAAATATAAATTCTTGGGTACATACCCGTTCTGCATTCCTGTCCACCACAGGCGGGAGATAAACTCATGCTAAAGCCTAAAAACGAGGAGGTTTTAGCATGAAGGACCAACAAAAAGCCGAAGAAATTGCCGCCCAGCGGATGCAGTTGATATCCCCGCTGCTAGCGGACGGGCTTGATGCGGCCAAAATTAGAGAACTCAAGAAAAACATCTGCCAACAGACCGGCCTGTCAGATCGCACGCTGCGCAGATACCTGGCCCAGTACCGAGCAAACGGCTTTGGGGGATTAAAACCTAAAGGCAAAGGTCGGCAAACCGAAGAAGCCATTCCATCAAATATCCTAACCCAGGCCATCTTGCTTCGTCGTGAGGTACCCAGTCGCAGCGTTGCCCAGATCATTCAGATCATGGAGTGGGAAGGGTTGGTCCAGAAAGGGCAGATTAAACGCAGCACCCTGCAGGAGAAGTTGGCCGAGAAAGGCTACAGCACAAGACAGATGCGGATGTACTCCGATGCCGGTGTCGCTGCACGGCGGTTCCAGAAGAAATACCGCAACCAGTTGTGGCATTCCGACATTAAGTATGGTCCTTACCTGCCCATCGGCAAAGACGGCACCCCAAAGCAGGTTTACCTGGTCACCTTCATCGACGATGCCACCCGCTTTGTGCTGCACGGCGAGTTCTACCCCACCCTGGACCAGGTCATTGTGGAAGACTGTTTCCACAAAGCGATCCACAAATACGGGGTGCCCGAAGCAGTGTACTTCGACAATGGCCGCCAGTACCGCACCAAATGGATGCAGCGCACCTGCAGCAAACTGGGCACCCGGCTGGTATTCGCCAAGCCCAAATCGCCGGAGGCCACCGGCAAGGTGGAAAGGTTTAACCGGGTGGTGGATGCTTTTTTAAGTGAGGCCAGGCTGGAAAAACCACAGTCCCTGGATAAGCTAAACGAACTGTTCGGGGTCTGGCTGGAGGAATGCTACCAGAACAAGCCGCACTCCGGGTTAGATGGTAACACCAGCCCGCAAGCCGCCTACCGGAGCGACAGTAAGGCACTGAAGTACCTGGACCCCCAAACCATCGCCAACGCTTTTTTGCACTGCGAAGAACGGAAAGTGGACAAAGCCGGCTGTATCAGCTTTGCCGGCAACAAATACGAAGTGGGGCTTTCGTTTATCGGGTGCAGGGTACAGGTAGTCTACGACCCCGCTGACATCAGCGAACTGACTATTGAATACGAAGGGCATGTACCCTGGACAGCCAAGCAACTGGTTATCGGTGAACGAGCCGGGAAACGGCCTCTGATGCCGGAACACTTGCAGCCCCGGCCCGCCGAATCATCACGGCTTCTGGCTGCAGCAACTCGGAAAAACAGGCAGCGTAAAGAGCAGCAGGCACCGGCCATCTCTTTTCGGGCCGTGAACAAGGAGGACAACAACCATGTTTGAATCCTTCTACGGCCTGAGCAGAACACCGTTTGCCCGGGACATCCCCACAGACCAGCTGTACCAGTCGGTGATGCTGGAAGAGACGCTTAGCCGGCTGCAGTACGCCGCCAAAAGGCAGCTCTTTGCTGTGATCACCGGCGACTGCGGCACCGGTAAGACCACTACCGTCCGCCTGTTCAAGGCTACTTTGGACCCGGCCATGTTCATGGTCATGTACCTGGCGGACTCCAAGCTTACACCGCGGCATTTCTACAAGGGCCTCTTGGAACAGTTGGGCTGTGAAGCCAAGTTTTATCGTGGCGACGCCAAACGCCAGTTACACCGGGAAGTTGAACTGATGCGCGGTATCCAGCACCTGCAGCCCGTTGTTATCATAGATGAAGCACATCTTTTGGATAAAGAGATGCTGGAAGAGGTACGCTTTCTTTTAAATTTCAAAATGGATGCGCAAAGCCCGATGGCTTTAATCCTGGTGGGCCAGAGTGAGCTCTGGGAAAAACTCAAACTCCAATCGTACGCCGCCATCCGCCAGCGGGTGGACCTGCAGTGCAAACTACCGCACCTGGACCGGTCCCAAGTTGGGGAATATATTAATCGGCACCTAGCTTATGCCGGCGCCGAACACGATATCTTTTCGGATAATGCGGTTGATGAGATTTACCGGTTCTCCAGTGGTGCGGCCAGGCTGATAAACAAGGTCTGCATGCATTGTATGCTTTACGGAGCACAAAATGGCAAGCGGATTATCGATGATCACATGGTGAAGCTGGTTATCCAGGGAGAATTGTCGTGATTCTCCCTGGCCCCCCGAGGGCTTGGTCGCTAAATCCGTCAATTTATGGACAATTAACAGCGTCTATTGCTGGACGTTATAGGGTGGCAGTAACAGTATTGCTAGGTTTAGATTCTTTTTTTAATACCTTCCACCCAAACGTTTCATGTTTTACCGGTTGCGGTTGTGTTTTTCTCCACTGCTCAACCAGTTGGCCATTTACCTTAACGACCATTTTTTATTTCCCCCTTCTTATTTTCCGGGCAAGAATAGGTGTACTAACTAAACACATTGAAAATTGTTTGCATATCAGTTAACGATTTGATATCTTATTTATTTATAATTGATTACGCGAGTCCACATCTTTGTATGCCAAAAAAAATAGAGCCTACTGAGAGGCAAATCATTCCTCTTCAACAGGCTCTAGATAAAACAAAGCATCAACTGGTTCGTCATTTATTGCTTTAGCTAGTAATAACGCAAAGGTTATCGAAGGTTCGCATTTACCGTTTATTACATGGTTTAGATAGGTTTTATTGGTTCCCATCTCCCTGGCGATCTGCGCCTGGGACTTCCCTGATAGCTTGATGGCCATGCGCAGATGGTTTTGCAACTTAACGTGTTTTTTGGATAATGTTTTTAGTTGTGGAGTTTTATATTTTTGAAGTTTATAATTTTGCTCCAGCCATTGGTCAATTATATATTCAATCAAAATATCGAGGGACAGATGAGGAATTGTTTTTTTTAGTTTTTTGTAAACCATTTCTAAAGATAATGCGACTTTTTCATTTATTTTTACTTGAAGGTTTTCAAAATCCAAAATGCCACCTCCTTTTATGTTTGTGTATATGCAAACAAGTTTTAGTTAATACTATGAAACGGAGGTGACTACAATGATTTCGATTTATAACGCAATTACTCAGAATAAGGAGCATGACCACAATACTTACGATATTAACCAGGCGGTAAGTGATCTTGCCAAACAGCTTTCAAATAGCGACCAGGATAAAAAATAAAGCCAGGCCGGGGAATCCCTACCTGGCTTTATTTCATAATGGCCACACTCTGGCCATGGTGCTGCGTTACTCAGCGACTGCACGCTTGCGTTACTCGCAGCTTATGCCGGCAGTTTTTAAAATATGATATTTATGGGGTAAAAATTTTGCTTTTCTCAAAAAAAATTTACCAAACATCTGCAAAGCCTACGGCGTGAGGAATTGTCAAAGCAGTTTAAGAATAAAGAGGATTATTTCAAAACTGCTCTAACCGTACACCCAGCTAGAGCAGTTTTTTGCTTACCAATTAAACATTTCACCCAGCTTGCCTTGCGGTAGCGGCTTGAACTGGTTATCTCGTTTTTCGGCTTTTTTCTTCCTTGAATCTTGAAGGTTAATTTTTACAGGTTCGGTTGATTCAATTTTGTCTACTTTTTGCGTTCCATCATCAACCTGCCCGTTTTCATCATCCCGACGCACCACCTTTTCCAGATCATCCAGCCGTCCGGCAAACTTTTCAAGCCTTTTTTCCATCAACTTGACAGTGTTCAACATAAACGCCATATATTTAAGGTCACTGACTTCTGAAGAAATTTTCTTGACTTCATCACTTAGCAATTGAATATCATTTTTCAGCTCGGTATAGGTCTTTTCTGAACTGACCAGGTTTTTGGTGGTATGGTTTACATTATCTATTAGGAATTCAACATCTTCTTGCATTTTGCTGTTGAATTTCTCTACGTTTTGTGTTCTCTTTTCCAGACTTACGATTTCGTCTTTAACTTTTTTTAGACTTTCTTCCTTATCTGCAGGGGTTGTTTTATTTTCAAGATAGTTAACCAGATCTTTTACATGATCAAACAATCCGAAGAGGATTTCATCTGGATTTTTAGACTCACTATCCTTACTAGTGTGTTTATCGGAGTCAACGCCATCCTGTCTGACCGGCACAATCCTTTTTTCTTCTTTAAATTTTTCCAGCAGCACCGCCCGTTTCTTTTTTGGTACGTCTACCAGGTCTTCGATTACATCTTCTAAGGCGGCAGCCCATTTTTTGCTGGCTTTTCTTATTTCCTTTTTTCTTTCTTTGGCTGGTAACTCCGCCACCCGCAGCATAAACTCGTCCGCTGTTTCGCTTTCATCGTCATCATCCTCGCCCTCGCCCTCTTTTGTGTTTAAGAAAACTTTGAAATTATAGATAGCTTCTTTTTCTTTTGCCTCTTTAATTTCTTCTTCGGTCAATGTAGAGATCTTTTCATAGAGAGATACCAGCACTTCATCCAGCTCAGGTTCGTTCCTGAAAAATATATAGCAGTACATAGAGATTGGCCCAAGCTGTTCAGTCAACGTACCTATTGTCTCCTTGATATCTTCGATCTCCAGTTCTTCCAGGTGGTCGATTAATTCAGTGTAGAGTTTACCCCAACTTTTGATGAAGTAATCCGGTATGGTTGGGTCTGTCATATAGATTTTTTTTAGGTGACCGATCAATAGGTTTTTGCCGATAATATTTTCTTTAAACTTTTTAATGCTGGGAAATTTATTTTTGAGTTTATTATTCCATTTGAACGGTGATGTCAACATTTCATAAGGGCAGTGCTTCATAAATTCCTCTGCGGCAGATAGTGTATTAATCCCCTGGATTTCATGCTGGATGTGCTCTATAGGTGTATTTAAAGAACTATCGCTGCCGCGCATACCCGGTGGTCTTTTCATGATAAAATCCCTCCAAAATATTAGACCTTATCGTCTTCCCCTTTTAAGTGAACCGGTTCCTCTTACTTTTTGGTTGATCAAGCTCCTGCAAACCTGCCGAACCTTCGGCGAGGGGTCGTTTTCGCCTTTTACCAACCAGTGCACGAGCTGTTTGCCGGGGAACTGGCTTACCAGGGCCCGGTAAGCATGGAGGCGGATCCGCTCATCCTCACTGTTTGTTAAGCGCAAAACAGCCTGGGAGAATCTCCCGTCTCGGCCTTTTAGCGAAAATTTTTCTATACACTGCAGGACGTTTACTGTTTCCTTCACATCTGTACCTTCCTCAAGGTACGGCCGCAAGTATTGAAGCGCGCGCGGCTTCAGACGGTTTAAGTGTTTAGCCACTTTTATCCTGACCCGCTCTTTACCTTTAGCCGCATAGTAGGCCAAACGCTCCAGCCCTTCTTCGTGCCCGGTTTGGGCGAAATACACGCAGCAGTAGGCTTTAATCAGGTCATCTTCGTAGTTATTGTAGTATTTTCTGATTAAAGAATCGGCGTCGTAGGCCCGTAAAGAGCCCAGCGACAGGATTATCTGACCTAAAATTCCCGGATCGGTGATTTTGTCCATCATTTTCATCAGGGGTGCCACTGCCCGCTCATCCCCTGTCCGGCCCAGAGCCTCGATCACAAACATCCTTGAACCGATCCCCTTTTCAAGAGCATCTAAAAGGTAGTCGGTGGCGGCTGCGTTACGCATCTGTCCCAGGGTTATAGCGGCTTCCTTGCTCGTATCCGGGGACCGTAACAGCTTTACTAGCGCCGGAATTGCTGGCTCTCCAATGTTTACGATGGCTGCTGTAAAAATCGGTTTAAAGGCACCCCTGACATTAAGGTAACTGCGCAACAAGGGCTCTACAGCGTCACCGCCAAAAACCCTAAACCCTTTAGCAATTCTAAAGGCCATCTCTCTTACTTCTTCATCATTTTTCGGCAGTTTGGCCATAGCCTCTGCCAGTGGTGAGACCGCCTTTAAGTGCCTGAGCTTGAAGAGACCTTCTGCTGCCGCTTCAAACAGCTCCGGCTTTTCCAGATATTCGATAAGGATATCTGCTCCCCGGGTAAGGCCAAGCCGCCCAATGAGCTCGGCGCAGACTTTTTTAGTCTTATCCCGGGTGGTGTTTTTAGCGTTGTACAGTATAATTTTCCTGGTTAGGTCGCTATCCAGGGCCTCCAATGTGTTCAGTACGGTGTTGTACTGGAGCGGATCATTTAAATAAAATTTGTGCAGAAACCTAAAGATAATTTCTGCACTGCCCTTTCCGATAGCTGTTATATTCTGCTTAAAAAGCCTGGCATTATCTGTGTTGCTATTTTCCCGCAACAAATCAATCTCCAGGTCTATTTCTTCTACCTCTTCCTTTGTAAGATTCATCTCTGTGGGGTCAAAGGAATATTTCCATTTATCTTCATTCTCCCCTTGAAAGATATTTTCTAACTGGCTTCCTGTAAGTTCATTTGACATAACAAATACCTCCTAAAATTCATCAAAACTGAGGACTTTGTTGATGTCCCCGCGTTTTTCACGCTTTTCTCTGGCTTCTTCTTCGGTAAGCAGCTCATTACCGAGACTTAACGACATTACTTCGTCCGGCTGGTTGGTTAACCAGGCCTTCACTTTTAATTCCTTGTTCGAGTCGAATGCAATATGCATCGATACCGGCGTCCCTATCTGCTGGGGCCGCGTAAACCTTAGTGACCCCTTTTTCAACTCAAAGGGCATTACTGAATATCTGTCTCCCTGAAAGAGCTTTACCTCCATCCCGGTCGGGGCAGTAGTGTAAAGCTCTCCCTCAATGGTTCGCTCGAAAGGTGCCGGGGTACCAGCTTCGATCAGGACCAAATCTTCGTTTTCCAGCTCGATAAATATAGTCCCTGGTACTACCACCTCGGGGCCGCTAAACCTCTGGGTTTCCTTTTCTTGCTTTTTGTCTTTATCATCAGATTTACTGATATTGATGATGTTCTTATAGTAGCTATAAACCGCTGCCCCCTGGGCAATACCGTAACTGGGATCAATAATGCCCTGGTGGATCCTTTCTACCCCTTTACCGTCAGGGCAGAAATAGTTTTTGACTGCTTCCTGGATGGTGTAGTATTCGGTCATGCTGCCGACTAAGAACACATGGTCTATTTCATCCTTAGACATGTCGTTGTTAGCCAGGGCAGACTCGATGCAGTCGATAATATTTTTCTCCCCGATCTGAGATGGTTGCAGCAACGGGGATATTATTTCGTCGTATTCTTTTTTATTGACCTCGAATAGATAGTCTACGTTTTCCAGGTAGTTGTGGAGGAATATCCGCTCGGACGACACCAGACCTTCTATCAATTCTTTTAGTTTTTCTGGATTATCCTTATATTTGGGGTTATTCCTCAGGTCCCGAATGTCATTTGATAATCTGTGTTTCATCCTCTCACTATAGTGAATAAACAATGCCGATATCGACTGCAGCTTTCGCCGTTCAATGGATTCGTAGTCGATGTTGTTTTTCATCAAAAAATCGTTGAGTTTGGCCAGAGCCAGTTTCTGGTCGAAGTCTGTCCCGCCCAGGCTGGTATACCTTGAAGGTATTTTTTCCTGGATGTCTATATTTCCGTACCGGTCTACCGTGGCCTCGACGATTGATACATCACACGTCCCTCCGCCCAAATCAAAAACTAAGAGCTTTTGGGGTGTGGAAAAGTTTATTCGTCGGCTTTTAGGGTCTTTATGCTGTTCCTGATTTAAAAAGTCCAGTACCGCGGCGGTCGGCTCACTGATAAAGTCCACCTTTTCATCACTGAAGCCGGCGATCTGGGCGGCTACCCGTGTTGCAGCGATCTGCTGAAAGTTAAACGATGCCGGGACGGTTATTATTGCACCGTCGACTTCAGTGCCGTAGTTTTCTTCCGCCGCAGTCTTCAAGATGGTTAGATAATAACTGGATACCAACTCCGGGGTGTATACCTCGCCGTCGATCTCCCAAGTTTTTTCCGGGTATATACCCATATACCTTTTTGCGTTTATGATTACCCGGCTAGCATCTTCTTCCAACATCCGCCTGGCGTACAGCCCGACTTTGGCATCTGTCGGTGTTTTAAGGTACAGCGCCGACGGGAGCATATAATAATTTCGTTCAATATTCCATCCGGTTCGGTCCAGCTGCGGAACTTTTATTGCTTCCGGTGTGAAGATATCACCTTGACGCAGAATTCCCCCAGCTATAACCGAGTTCGTTGTCCCAAGATCAATACCGATGTAATGTTCATTCATTTTCCTTTACCTCCCTTATTAATTTTTGCGGTTGGCAGCGATACCAACCTGTCGTTGTACCTGAAAGCCGGGCCGGTAATGGTAACACTGACATTTTTACCTGCCTCGACATCTACAGGCTTTTCTAAAGTTACTTTCGTGTCTATTTCTTCAGCTGGAATCTCCAGCGACTGTCCAACATAAGCCATACTTTCATCGGTGGCGATACCTTTTTTGTGCATCTCCTGAAATAGCTTGGCCAGCAGGCTTTTCATTCTGTCGGTGGTTATGCCGGGCTCAAGTAGCGCCCGATAAAGGCGGACCAGAACAAAGTCGGAACGCCGGTTAGTTAAATGATTTATCAGTCCATAAACAGCGTTTTCGGCGGCGCTGGTTACGTTTTCTTGCTCTTCGTGCAAAAGCCGTAATAGACGCTCATTATCATTTTCTAGCTTTTCTATATATTGAGGATCATAGCCCGATTGTTGGTCTATATAGCTGTCTATATCTATACCCAGGCTTGAAAGCCATTTACCTACCTGCGGGTAAAGTTCCGGCTGGTGCTTAAAATGGTTGTAAAATATATCTCTGTTTTGTTTGGTATCAAGACGCAACCACCTGAGCATACCACTTATATTATGGGGCTCAACGAAAAACATTTTTCGGATCATGTCATTGACAACTTCCTCGATTACATACATCGGGATGTTTTCTATCTTTTGCAACAGGTAAAGTACTGTAGTAGTTCCTACTTCGGCAGATAAGTATCCGGTAAACCGCCTTGCGGTGATTTCTTCAAAAGTCTTACCTAAAACTTCTGCCACTACCCGAATCCGGTCAGGGAACTTTAATCCGGCAACATCAACTACCGCAGCTTTTGCAGCATAAAAATCTATCCTTATCTTCCCGAGGTCATTCCAAGCCTTTTCTACTATCCTGGCCAGCTCAACGATGTTGCAATCCGGTTTCTTCTGTGCTAATTTACGAACGAAAATTAATAGCTCCCACCGTAGTATCAGCCTATCTTTTTCGGTTTCAAGGCCCAGTTTATTCCAGCCATCTATAATTTTTTGGTAAACTTCTTTACGCATATTTTGACTTTTAGCCCTCTGTGGGTTCAGATCAGGCTTTTTAAGAGCTGTCTCAACATAATTAAAATAGTAATTTGCCATAATATTTTTTAACAAGGGCCTGAATACAAAAAACCCTTGCTCAGCCAGTTGGCTGTTGCTCACCTCCCCTTAAATATCTATTATAGAACCGTTAATTGACTGGTATGTGTCCAGCCCGTCAATATGGCTTAGTAATTTTTTTATATTTTTAAAGCCTTTGCTTGCACTCCTCTGACTAAAAACGCCGTGCACCAAAATAACTGCCCTTGGTTTAATGTTCATAACAATTTGTAAGAGTTCCTCCCTGCTTGCGTGAGCTGAAAGGTGGAATGAAGCTACTTCGGCCCGGGGTAGCAGATACTCATCTTCTATGCAGATAGCCTTAGGAGAGCCGGATACCAGTGATAGCAGCTGCGCCCCCGGAGAATCTTCGTCCTGGTAGCCGGTGATTCCGATACAACACTTCGGGTCAGCTAAGACCTTGGCCGCGTACCGGGAGGAGGCACTGCCTTCTGCCAGCATACCGGATGAGGCGATAATGCACGCACCTTGTCCGGATATCTCCTTTTCGAAAAACTCGTCAAAATCAACTCCTACCCTTTCCCGCTCCGCCCTGGCAGATTTTATCCGGGCACCGCTGAATAGCGGGCCAGACCGCACTTTTTCGCAGGCGCTTCGGGATAGGTACTCGTTCTGCCAGCCGTATCTCTCGTATACATCACAGACATCCAGCACTCGCCCGTCCAGGTAAACATTAAACGGCAAAATAGAATCCCGGAAATGTTTTTTGAGTATCATGGCTATCTCTTGGGCCCGGCCAATTGCGAACGCCGGCAAAAGGATCGTCCCACCCCGGTCGGTCACCTCTTTTATCTGATTGACCAGCAGTTTTTCCTGGCTTTCTCTATCGATAGCCTGGTTGCTGTCATTGAATCCGTATGTGGATTCCATGATCAAAAAATCAACCGGCCGCTGTGGGATGCTGATAGGATCAACTGTCAGCTGCCCGCTTACCGAAAAGTCACCGGTAACAAGAATCGAACCCTCCGGGGTGTTTATGTAGACTGATGCCGCCCCCAGTATATGGCCCGCCGGATAGAACTCAAACCAGGTCGAGCTGCTAACCTTTACGTTGCGGTAAAAGGGTACTGCGTTGATGTTATGTACCGCCCTGTCGATATTCTGCCGGGTGGCCTCTGGATATATTGTCCCCGGGCTGGGCATTAAAAGATCTTTAAGCATTATAGAGGCGAGGTCTCTGGTCGGAGGTGTACAGTATACACTCAGATCAGGGTTTTTAGCGTATAAAAGCGGGAGTGCCCCGCAGTGGTCCAGGTGGGCATGGGTAAGTATTACCGCGTCAACTTTTTTAAGGTCAACATTGTCTAAAATCGGCAAGGGGTTGCCCTGACCCAGGTTTACTCCGCAGTCAACCAGTATGGTAGCGGACCCTGTTTCGATCAGGTAACAGCTGGCGCCAATCATATTTCCCCCACCCAGCGCAGTAAACCTTATACCTGCTTTACCGGAATATGTTAAAGGGGTGCCCCACACTTTGGAGATTAACCCGCCGCTATCGGTGTGTACCGCAAGCGCGAGGGAATATTGCTCTATGGCACCCTTTTGGTCACCTTTTTCCTCTTTTTCCATTCCTTCGATCATTTGGCCTAAGATGTCATCTGGGTTCAATTCCAGGCACCGGTGCAGGTATTCTTCCCAACCCGTTTTTTTTGCGCTGCGCAGACCAAAGGCCATAAGAGCAAATATCTTGGCCTTTAAAAGAGTATCGCCGCTCGCTACGTGCGGGATATCATCTACGGGGTTGAAAGTGTCGTCCTCTATACGTTTGTAAAGGTTGAAGCATGCTTTTAGTGCCTCATCCCCTTTAGGCTGCAGCTCTGTCGGTAAAAGAGAGACTTTATCTGTTAAAAGGGCGATGCGAATAACTTTATTGATCAGTGCCTGTTCTTCGGGAAGATTCTGTATAACCTTAAAAAGGGTTTGTCTGGCTATGTTGTAGTTACCCAGCTCCAATTCCAGCTCTGCCTTAAGCACCAGGTGGGCCGGGCTGGCTTCATCGCCGGTGATACTTTTAATGGCGCAGAAATACGCCTCGGGTAGCTGACCCTTGCTTTCCAGCAGCTTTGCCCTGGTATGCCATACCTCAGGATCATGGTCGACAGCTAGTATTTTTTTAGCTAACAATAGGGCCTGGTCAATGTTTTCTGATACCAGTAGCATTTTTTTTATGACCGGTATGTTCTCCGGGCTTAATTCCAGCGCATGCTGGTATGCTGCCAGCGCTTCTTTCCTGTCCCCGGCCTCGGCGAAAAAATCTCCCGCTTTTTCCGAAAAATTTTTATCGGCGTATAGCCGGTAGGTCTCAAAATAGCGCCGGGCAGCTTCAATCTGGCCCTGGTTCCAGGCTGACATTGCTTCGTTTAATGACAATAATAAACCTCCCTTACTATAAAAAATGACCCACTGTTTAATACTTAGGGATTATTTTACCAAATCCGGTAAAATACTAACAGGGAATTTGTAAAACAATTCGCAAAATATAAGCGTTAACAATAATTTTTACGTATTTAATCTCAGCGATCAGTTTGAATTTACAATACTTTACGGTTATAATAGGGGTTAATGTTAACATGTTAACATTGTTAGCATAGTAAACATAAGATACTAAACTGTTAACATTTTTTCAAAAAGGGGGATTGCCAGGATGGCTGACAAACAGAAAATTGAGACTACAACATTAGGGTTTAGGGTACCTAGAACCGTTAAAGAAGATGTTAATCAGTTTATAGAAGAACAGAACTTAAAACCTATCGAGTTTATACAGAAAGCCATGGACGCTTTAAAATCGAATTTGATTTCTGAGGTAGATCCGCAGGTAGAATCCGAACTCACCAATTTAAACTACCACCTGGGGCGAATTAATCAAATTTTTATTGAACAAATCAAAAAGACCGAAGATGAGAAGAACGCGCATGAGAACCAGCTGCAAGAACAAAAAGAAAAGCATGAACAGGCGGTCTCGGACTTAGTTGATCAGATACGGGAGTTAAAGCTGGCCCTCCAGGAAAGAAGCGAGTCCGAGGAAAAGATCAAAGCAGAGAATGAGAAGTTAATCAAAAGGAATACCGAGCTGGAGGAAGCAAACCGGAGTGCGGTAAGCGCGTCGGCTTTGTATGAAGAAACGATTACCAATCTAAAGCAACAGGTAGCGGAGCTAAAAGATGCCGGCGACCGGCTTAAAGTGGCTGAGGGAATAATTGTAGAGCAAAAGGATACTATTGTCGACCTGCAAAATAAAATAAAAGAGCTTACCGAGAGGGCCCAAAAAGAAAAGGACCAGCTTAAGCTGGACCAGGAAACGAAAATACTGGAGCTGAAAAACCAGCACGGGGAGGAAATGAGGAAGTTGCAGGCTGAGTTTACAGAAAAGGTAAACGGACTGCATAACTCATATAGGGGAAGGCTGGACGCTAAGGACGAAAAAATAGATAAATTGCACAGCGACTATGGCCGGAAAATAGATTCTCTCTCGGAGCAGGTTGAGCAGTATCGCCAGCGGGCTGCCAGTTTATCAAATAAATTAGCAGAGCAGGCAGAAAAGAAAACCGCTGATACCAAGCTAAAAAAATAGCCGTAACAGCGGCTCTACCGCATATACTATACAAGGAAAGACAATTCGCTAGCATTATAATTATGCCCTGTTGACCAATTTATATCCTATTTGGACAAGGAGTGGAAAATGTCAACCACCCCCGACTAAAGTCGGGGGCATGTAGAACCCCTGCAAGCCCTCAACTTTAGTTAGCGATTGACCAGGGTAGTGTCGGAGGAAGCCAGCCGGTTTTCGTTTGCACGACATA
>JAALLR010001450.1_pt1 | contig 15726 bp, 19 predicted proteins | sample 7245931 | NCBI WGS metagenome assembly JAALLR01 (sample SAMN13049201, study PRJNA578106) | oil field metagenome | isolation source: filtered produced water from oil reservoir B9 | place: USA:offshore Texas | collected 2016 | reverse complement strand
ATAAGAGTTCAGAGCAGCTACAGAGAGACGAGAACGGCCTTTATATTCTGGACAAGCCATTTAAAAACCAGGTAGGCAAGGTTATACCGGACCCAGTGGGATTTGAACCGATAATGCACAGGTACCGCCTGTCAATGCCGGCGCAAAAGAAGAAACCGGCGAAAATCTTTGTAGTTTCCATGGGCGATTTATTCGGAGCATGGGTACCGGACAACTGGATCGAGGAAGTATTCAAGGCCTGTGACGCAGCACCATGGCACACCTACATGTTTTTGACAAAGAACCCACGCAGATACATGGAACTGGCCGAAAAAGGCATTCTCCGGGCAGCCGACAACTTCTGGTACGGCAGCACAGCGACAACCTCAGAAACGGAATTCTTCTGGCACGACCAGCTGAACACATTCGTAAGCATTGAACCAATCCAGGCACCATTCCCTGACGCATTAGACCCGGACTGCGGCATTCAAAAGGTAAAATGGGTAATCATTGGAGCAGAAACCGGAAACCAAAAGAGAAAGGTGGTGCCGGAGAAGGACTGGATCAGGACCATAGTCAAAGCTTGCTGGGCGACAAAGACTCCGGTATTCCTGAAGGACAACCTGAAAAAAGTGTGGGGAGAGGACCTCATCCAGGAGTGGCCAAAAGGAATGCCAATGGACAAAGGTAACGACGTACCGCAATGCAGGGAGTGTGAGCACTGCGAAATAACCTCCGAAGGCAAGCGAGGGAACAGGCACCATTGCAAAAAGGAAGACAGGCACGTTTTAGGAAGGTACGCAAGAACCAGCCCGCCATGGTGCCCACTTCGAAGAGAGGAGACCGCACATGAAAAGGCTAAAAAAAGAAAGGAGGAATAATTCAATGTTGATCGAGTTTTGTGGAAATTGTATGACTGGAGCAGAGACCCAGGAATTATATCCGGGAACATGCCCTTATTACAAGAAAGCATCAGGCAGGCACTGTGCAAACCACAGACAATTACCATACAGACCTAATGACGGCCGCGTGGTTTACATCGCCAGCGCAATGAGAGGAGATATAGAAGGTAACCTCAAAAAGGCAGCAGCATACTGCCAAGCAGCCGCAGAGTCCGGAGCGATACCAATCGCCCCACACCTTTATTTTTCATCCTACCTGGACGATAGGATCCCGGAGGAAAGAACCGCCGGCATGGAAATGGGCCTGCAGATCCTGAAGAGATGTGACGAGCTCTGGGTATTTGGTACACCAACGGAAGGTATGAGAGGAGAAATAAAGCTGGCCAAGAGCCTGAACATTCCAACCCTTTACATACCGGAAGAAACGATAAACAAGATTTTAGAGAGGAGATGCATAGCATGAACAAAGCAATATTCACAGGGCGCCTGGGCGCTGATCCGGAGCTCCGATACACCACCAGCGGGATAGCGGTCTGCACCTTCAACCTTGCCGTAGACAGACCCAAGCCAAAGGACGGAGAAGGAGGCACCGACTGGCCAACCATCGTGGCATGGAGGCACAAGGCCGAATTTGCAGCGAAATACCTGACCAAAGGGCGCAAGATCCTCGTAGTGGCCACAGTTAGGACAAGGCTAATAGAGGACGACCAAGGCAAGAAGCGCAAAATTACAGAGTTCTGGGCAGAGGAAATAGAGTTCTGTGACAGTAAGCCACAAAACAGCGCGGCAGCGAGCGGATACCAGGAAGACGACAGAGATTATTATACGGACGGTTTCACGCCAGTAGAAGATGATGGCGATTTTCCGTTTTAGAGAGGAGGGATAAGGATGGCGATGGACAGTAAGGAGTCAATGGGCATAGCAGGCATGAATTTTGCCTGCTTAAGCACAAGAGTATTAGAAATAGCTATCCAGCGAGGGATAGAGGCAGGAACCAAAGCAGCAATGGATTATTTAATCGAGGAAAAGAAGGCCCAGAGAAAAGGAAGGTACGACCGACGACTGCGCAATACCCGATTATTGCTTAAGAATTACAGAATGCTCAAGAAACATGTCCAGGCCGCCGTGTTCAACGCCAAGCAGGCAAAGGAGAGCGCAATAGACATATTGGACGGTTTGGACGATTACAGCTTCGACGACACCCTGTATATCGAAAGCATAAAGAGGAGCAAACAGAGGACCTTCATCATACTCCAGCACATAGATGAAATGCTGAAGTATTATAGAATAGCCTGCGAGCAATCAGGCAGAGAGGATGAGATGAGATGTTATAGGATCATCGTGAAGACCTACATCGAAGACGAGAAGAAAACAGCCGAGCAAATCGCCGAGGAAGAAAACATAGAAAGAAGAACAGTTTATAAGAATATTAACTCGGCAATAAAACCCCTTTCAGCCCTGATATTTGGCGTTGATGGCCTCAAACTATACTGATAAAAGCACCATGCAAGCATAGGGCACAAACTGGGCACTGTAAAGGCACTTTAACTATGATAAAATGATAGCGTGGAGGAGTGAAATTATGGCAAAGAAAAAGCCGACAAATACCTTCATCGAGATTGACTACTCGACCGAAGCAACCCCAAGAGCAGTAACACCGGATGGAGTTCCGGTTTTCTGTGCTCATGACGACATAATACCGATTGAGAAGGCAATCCCGAACCCAAAGAACCCGAACCAGCACAGCGACAGTCAAATCGAACTGCTGGGGAACATCATCAAAGCAAACGGATGGAGAGCAGCGGTCACCATTTCAAAGAGGAGCGGCTTCATTGTTAAAGGACACGGCCGACGCCTGGCAGCGCTTCATATCAAGAGCGGATACATCCCGGTAGATTACCAGGACTACGCAAGCGAGGCCGAGGAATGGGCGGATCTTATAGCAGACAACCGACTGGCCGAACTCTCAACCCTTGACACAGGAATGCTGGTCGATTTAATCAACGATATGGACACCGGAGAGGTACCAGTGGAGCTGACCGGTTACACAGAGGAAGACCTGGCGGCCATCATAGCAGCTCTTGAAGGAGCAGACGACACGGTGGACGACAAGGCCGACGATGTACCGGAGAGCAAGAACATACCAATGACCAAGGCCGGAGACATCTGGTTCCTTGGAACACATAAGCTGATATGCGGCAGCGCAACCGACAGAGAGGCCATCGAAAAGTTGATGGCCGGAGAAAAGGCTCAAATGGTCAATACGGACCCACCATACGGCGTGAGCTACGAGACCCAGAGCGGCAAGTTCGACATGATCAAGAACGACGACCTCACCGGCGACGACCTGATGGGCGAGCTTTTAATACCGGCATTCAAGAACTATGTAGAGTTCACGGATCCGGACGCAGCTTTTTTATATCTGGCACGCCTGCAGCACCAGGCGAGACTTCGAGGACGCCATGACAGCTGCAGGCCTCATAGAGAAGCAGTACATCATCTGGGTAAAGAATGCACCGGTCCTGGGGCACGCAGACTACCAATGGGCGCATGAACCGTGCTTCTATGCGGAGAAGGCAGGCCAGAGCGCTCACTTCTATGGAGACAGAGCTCAAAGGACCACCTGGAAGGTAGTTCTCCGGGATAGTAACCAGATGGCGACAGTCCTCACAGGAGGCGTGGTGTTGACCGACGGAGCAGGAGGTAAGGTATTCCTTAACGACAAGCCACCAAAGGGCAAGAAGATCAGGTATATACGCTTAAGCGAAGGCAAGAGCGTCTGTCTGTACCCGGAAAGCAAAATATCAACCGTCTGGGAGGTAGCCAAGGAAACCGGCACCGAACACCCGACACAAAAGCCGGTAGAGCTCGCAATTAGAGCGATAGACAATAGTAGTAAGCCAGGAGACCTGGTGCTTGACTTCTTCGGAGGCAGCGGCAGCACGCTGATAGGCGCCGAAATGGCTGGCAGGCGATGTAACACAGTGGAACTGGATCCAAGATACTGCGATGCAATCATTAACCGGTATGTACGTTTCACAGCATACATGCAGCTGAAGCAAGAGAACGATAAGCTCAATGGTATCTCGGAGGAGGCATAGATCCTTGAACCAAAGTAACCACACCAAAAATGAAATATTCAGCATATAACGGCAGGTCGCAATAAAGGCCTGCCTTTTAATATTCAGGAGAGGAGGTAGCAACATGGGAAAACGCAAAGAGAGTGTCTATCCATGGGAACGGATCCCAGGGGAAACACCCAGGGAATATCAGAAATTCTGTGCATACCGGGACATGAATACTGCAGATAGGCCGATCCGGACGCGCAGCCTTCCGAAGTTGGCCAAGGAGATAGGTTTTTCTCTGGACCACTTAAAGAAGTTAAGCACCAAGAACGACTGGGTAAGCAGAGCAGCTGCATACGACGCATACCTGGATGAGCTGGCCAGAGAGCAGAACGAGGCAGAGATCATCAAGATGCGAAAGAACCATGCGCTGCTGGCCTCGCAGATGATCACCAAGGCAGCTAAGAGACTGCTAACAATGCCGGAAGAGGAGATCACCGCAGCCGACCTCGTGCGCCTGGTCGATGTCGGAGTGAAAATCGAAAGATTGAGCCGCGGCGAATCCACAGAAAATAGACAGATAAGCGGAGAGGCAAAGGTCGCTCACCAAGGGGAGGTCACCGTCAAGAACCCAGACAACCTGGACCTTTCTCGTTTATCTGATGAGGAGCTAACCGAGCTTGAACAGCTACTGGAAAAGCTACATTCAGAGTCCGATGTTTGATGTTGAAACTCTGCGAGAAGCGATCATGAGAGAAAAAGCAGAGCGCAACCTTTCAGAGTTCATCAAACAAGCGTGGCACGTTATCGAACCAGGCACGCCGTATGTAGAGAACTGGCACATTGATTTAATAAGCGAGTATCTCCAGGCGGTGGATAACAGCGAGATATTGAGGCTTATAATCAACATCCCGCCACGGCACATGAAATCCATCCAGACAACCGTGTGCTACCCAGCCTGGTCATGGATTAAGAAACCGGAAAAACGCTTCATCAAGGTTTCATACAGTGACAGCTTATCCAGGAAGCACAACATCCTATGCAGGGACATAATCACCAGCCCGTGGTACCAGGGCAACTGGAGCGACAAGTTCACTCTTAAAGACGACGTGAACAGGCAGAACGAGTTCAAGAATAACCACCACGGAATGATGTACTCGACGAGCGTCGGCGGTAGCATAACCGGTGAAGGTGGAGACGTAATCATCGTAGACGACCCACAGAACCCTCTCATGGCCAACAGTGCCACAGAGAGAGAGGCGTCAATAGCTTTCTTCAAGAACACCCTGCAAACCCGTCTGAACGACCCGAAAAAAGGCGCGATTATAATCATCATGCAGAGGCTGCATGAGAACGACCTGACCGGTTACGTTCTGGAAGAGAGCCTCGGATATCATCATTTATGCCTGCCTGCAGAGGCACCAAAAAGAACGATTATTCACTTCCCTATAAGCGGAAGGGAGATCATCAGAGAAGGGGGCGACCTTTTGAACCCGTCCAGGTTTGACAAAGACGCCCTTGAAGGACTTAAGAAGTCTATGGGAAGTGCTCAATACGCCGGCCAGTTCCAGCAGACACCGGCACCAGCTGAAGGTATTATCTTCAAGAGAGAATGGTTGGGGAACTTCTTCAAGAACGCGCCTCACCAGAACATGCTTATTCAGACCTGGGATATGCCGTTCACCAAGAGTGAAGGCAGCGCCAAATGCGCCGGCTTAATCATGGGGAGAAGCGGATCGGACATTTACATTCATGACCTGGTAAACGACAAAATGACATTCACAGAGAGCGCGGCCGCAGTTCGCACCCTTACCGGCAAATGGCCAAAGGCCAGGGCGAAGGTTATAGAGAATAAGGCCAACGGGCCGGCCATTGTCGACTACCTGAAAAAAGAAATCCCGGGCATGGTAGAGTTTAACCCGAAGGGCAGCAAGGAAGAGCGTGCAATCAGTGTAACGCCTTACTTTGAAGCGGGAAACATCTGGTTCCCGGATCCAGCAACCCACCCATGGGTACACGATCTGATCAATGACCTTTTGATATTCCCGAAAGGAACATACAAGGACACCGTAGACGCCATGGTACAAGGAATATTATATCTCATGGATAAACCGTCAATGACAGGTCCACCAAAGACCAGTGGCCTCACAAAGAGCAGCTACTGGCGAAGATAATAAAAAGCATTATACAAGCACTAAATCGATGAGATCACCGAAACGTTCAGAGCTCTTCTTTTTTTATACTTTCGATTATTCAAACCCAGTAATAAAGCGGCTTTCCATAATGCACCATACAAGCATGAGACAAGCACCATAAAAGCACCATAAGGGCCCTGCTGGAACCCTATTACTGGTACCCTATTACCTTTTACCTATTACCTATTACCTTTTACCTATTACCTATTACAGTATAGTGTGCCGGGTAGAAAGGAAGGATAAATTAAAACAGAGAGGAGAGATCCATCATGGACACCAAAGGCTGTCAATTAAGAACACGCTTCATTGAGGAAGCAGAAGAGAAAGGACCTACAGCTCAAATGTTGATAGTAGCTGTCAAGCTGCCAACCGGAGCCGTCGAGCTTATCACAAACACGGCCATGCTGCACACGAAGATAGACTACTACAAGAACGCATACAACGAGGAGTTCAAGCTCAAAGGAAATACCAACGTGCAGATAGTAGGCTTCATGTTTGTGTAGCCAGGATAAGGCGGAAAGGGAGGTGAGAAAGTAAATGGCTAATAATAATTTTAGGGAAATCGGCCGCCTGGGACAGAAGAGATACGGCGGCTTTTTCTATGAGGAGTTCCTGAAGGATCTCCAGGGGAGAAAAGGCGTCGAGGTTTATAGAGAGATGAGCGAGAACGACGATGTGATCGGAGCGATTCTCTATGCCATTGAAATGCTAATCAGACAAGCGTCCTGGACGGTTCAACCAGGAGGATCCACAACCAAGGATGAGGAAGCTACAGAGTTCATCTATCAGTGTATGGACGATATGCAAGATACCTGGACAGACACGATATCGGAAATCCTTTCATTCTTGACATATGGATGGAGCGCACACGAAATCGTGTATAAACGCCGCGCAGGCAAGAGCAAGGATCCACGACTAAACAGTAAATACAGCGACGGACTCATAGGATGGCGCAAGCTGCCAATCAGAGCGCAGGAGACCCTCTGGGAATGGGTATACGATGATGAGGATAATCTCCTCGGAATGACTCAAATGCCACCGCCAAGGTACGAGCTCATCACGATACCAATTGAAAAGCTGATGATCTTCAGGACCAAGAGCAGGAAGGGCAGCCCTGAAGGAAAGAGCATACTCCGTAACGCATACCGCAGCTGGTACTTCAAGCGCAGGATCCAGGAGATAGAGGGAATCGGTATCGAAAGAGACCTGGCCGGTTTTCCGACATTGACAGCTCCGGAAGGAATGAATATCTGGGATGAAGACGACCCGGACATGGTAGCTGTCAGAGTAGCTGCAGACAGAATCGTCCAGAACATAAGACGAGACAGCCTCGAAGGTCTGACGTTACCGTCCGGATGGAAGCTGGAGCTATTAAGCACAGGAGGACGCCGGCAGTTTGATACCAATGCAATCATCGAGCGATACGACACCAGGATAGCAATGACCGTCCTGGCCGATTTCGTTTTATTAGGTCACCAGAAGGTGGGCAGCTTTGCATTATCCAGCGACAAGACGGAACTGTTTGCAATGGCCGTCGGAGCATACTTGGACATCATCTGCGAAACCTTCAACAACAAAGCAATCCCGGCGCTGATTAGTTTAAACGCTCAACACTTTGCCGGTATTACTGATTATCCAACGCTGCAGCATGGAGATATCGAGAGCGCAGACATTCAAGCTCTGGCTGCTTACATCAAGGACATGACCGGCGTCGGCATATTAGTACCAGACGACCACCTGGAAGACTATGTGAGAGAAGTGGCCGGCCTGCCAGAAAGACTGGATTATGGAACTGCACCAAGGCAGACGAAACAGCCGAGAGAACAGAACTCCGATGTTAAACCTGGCAAAGAGGCAGACAGTGACGACCTGGTAGATTTAGAGGACGATGAAGCTGTAAAGAAGGCCATGGAGCGACTGGGGAGGTATGATTGATGTTCAGGATCCGGAAGTCAATTCACCTGCACCCGATACACAAGGCAAAGAGGAAGAGCAAAGCAGCACAAGAGGTCCTCGACAAATTAAACGCATTCCTGGACGCAACGGAACCGGAGCCGGTTTATTTCCTCACCAGGCTATGGAACGACCAGCAGCAGGCAATAACATACAAGGAGCTGCGTGAGGCGATCCTCAACGGCTACATCGACGTGAAGACCATCCAGGCCTGGCAAAACGACTACGCAAACTTTGTAAACGAGCACCTGAAGCCCCTATGGATAGAGGCCATGCAGGCAGCAAATGCAGACTTGATGGCAGCGCATCCGGATTATTTCTTTGACCCCATGAGCCAGGGTGTCCTAAAATGGATCAACGAACACGGTGCCCAATGGGTAACCGTAATAGCGGAAGAGCAGAAGGAAGCAATATCGGCCATGCTGCAGCATGCATACAGCGGAGCCTTCACCGTAGATGAGCTGGCCAGAACGATCCGGGCGACAATTGGCCTAAATAAGGTCCAGGCCAAGGCCAACCTGAACTATTATCAGCATGTGAAGAAAACTCTTCTGGAAAACAACCCAGGCATGAAGGAATCAACGGCCCAGAAAAAAGCCCAGGAAGCAGCAGCGAAATACGCGGCCAAGCAGCATAGGCAAAGAGCTTTCACCATAGCAACAACAGAAATGGCATTCGCTTATAACAAGGGAGCTGACGAGGGAATAAAGCAAGCCCAGGAGCAGAACCTTATAGGCAAGGTGGTGAAGGTTTGGAGCACGGCAGCCGACGAACTCGTATGTTCTATATGTGGAGCCCTGGATGGTGTCGAACTGGAGATGGGCGCAGATTTTGATTTCAAAGGCAACCAGTTATACAGCGGTCAGAAGCAAACGCCGCCAGCTCACCCACGCTGCAGATGCGCGCTGCTTTACGTGGAGAAGGAACCGCCGAAATACAAGACGGTACCGGAGCAGGAAGTGATCCAGGACTGGAGCCCGGAAGATCAGATACCAACGCCCGAACCTCCGGACCCGGCAAAGCCCGTAATACCACCGTCAGAGAAAATGCCACCAGGCATGAAATACAAAGGCAAGGCAAACCTCGGAGGAACCGGGGAAATGCATTCATACATCGACGAGACCGGCCAGGAGTGGTTATTCAAACCGGCACAAAGTAAATCCGGAAAACCGGAAGCCTTCAGAGCATGCGGTACCGGTAGGAACAGGAGAGCTGGGCGGGAAGTTTGGAGCTTTCCAGAAGCGAATAAACACCATAGGCGACAAGATAGACCTGAAGCACTGGCAATACACCAGCGACCAGCTGCCACCAGGAACAGCCGCACAGCTGCAGAGAGAGCATGCAACCGACTGGCTGCTGGGGAACTTTGATAGTCATGGCGGCAACTTTATCATGGACGACGCAGGAAGGCTCATAGGATTAGACAAAGAACAGTCCTTCAGATATATCAAGGAAATAGGAGCCCAGCAGATGAGCTACACATACCACCCGAACGCAACCTACGGAGAGACAGAACCGATTTATAATACATTATTCCGGAGATTTGCAAAGGGAGAAATAGACCTGGATCTGCAGGACACATTGGCCTACATCAAGAGAATGGAGGCTATCCCGGACACACAATATCGGGAAATATTCAGGAACTATGCTGAAACCCTTCACGGCAAGGGCAAAGAAGCAGAAGAGCTGCTGGATATAATCGTCGATAGAAAAAACCGGTTAAGAGAAGAATATCGTCAGTTTTATAGAGACCTTCTCACCGAGAGAACCGGAAAGAAACAGACATTCATCTGGGCAGATGAGGCTGTAGAACACATGAAGCAGCCACTGACAGCGATAACGCACAGCCCGGACACTCTGCAAAAGACAGATCCCATACTACAACAACATGAATAAGACCCAGCTGGTAACGGCCATATCGGACCCGGCAAAAGCGCCGGAAATGAGCGCCCAGGTAAGAAACAGACTGCTGGCCAACGAGGCAGCAAGGAAAGCTGCAGCAAGGACGCCGGCAGCACAGAAGGCCAAAGAGATTATATCTGCAGATGATGTGTTCCAGGACGCGTCGCTGGGAGTTCCAGTCAGGAGCGACAAGGGCAGCGTTGAAGGTCTCAATTTGACGGCCAGGAGAATGCGCCTGTTAGACGACGCAAGCGGTACCGAATATGAGGTATACGAAATATCCGGAAAACTCACCAGGGAAGCATGGTCCAAGACATGGGATAAAATGAAGCCAATAGGAGAAATAGGAGAGCTGGAATTTGAGCTTGCAGACGATGTCAAAAAGCTCTTTGCTTCCAAGGCGGACCTCGGAGCTTCCATCCGGACCATAAAGGTAACCGACGGAGAAACCACATTCGAGCTTTATATCGATGGCCAGACAAGGAGATACAATGGATGGCGTGTTTTTTTCAGATTGAGAACTCCGGTAACCTCAAACGGAGCTGCGGACGCTGCAAATATGAGAAACATGCTGCAGAAGCTGGAGCTTGATGATCTTTTATTGAAACCGGACAGCGAGGCAGAAACGATCCTCAAAAAGAGCCGGCTTGTATGGCAACACGCTCCACATCGTATCCAGGAATTAGATGGTTTGACGCCAGAGCAAATACCGATTAAACTGGATATGATATTAAAGCAAGAAGGAATAGACCCGAAGCGTATAAATAACATGAAGCTGGTTAAAGTCTTCGAAGGCTATTCAACTTATGTCGAAGAGGGCATCGTGGAAACATACAAGAAGGCAGGCCTGAAATATGTCTGGACCGGAGTTCCGGACGGAGACGACATCGTGAAGATCATCCAAAGCCCTGGCCTGATGTCAAATAACAGGACCGGCGGCAGCGATAGCGTATTCACCAGGATAGGCGTCAAGAATAAAAACAACCCAAGGTTTGACGACTGCTACCGAGGGAACAGGTACCGCATTCTCATAGATCCAAAGGTTATGGAGAGAACAGATTGGTACGCATTCGAAGGAGACTCATACGGGAGTTCGGATCCATCAGCCTTGTCTGGTAGACCGTCACCGGTGGAATTCATTAAACGAATGGCTACGAGCTACCGATACGGAAACGAAATCATGTTCAGGAACGGAATAGCGAAGGAAACATTCATCGGAATATCGTGCCAGAGCAACTCCCTACGAGCAGAGCTCCTGGAGAAGTTTAAGAAGGCCAATATTACTGCAGTAAACGGAATACCGATAGAAGATTTTGTAAAGGTGGGATCTACGATATGATGGACCAAAGAGCTGTTTATATTTTCAAACCACCGGGAGGAAGAGATTTCACCGGGATCGCGCTGGATGTTCACATTCACAAAGAGGCCCTCCGGTTCTTTGATACCAATAGAGGACACGAGCTGCCAGGAAAGGTAACCCAGGAGACCGATAATGGTTTTACATTCACATCAACGGGGAATTGGAGAGTTTAAGCGCAAATATTACAAGCTGGTCGAAGGCGGACAGACGCTGGCGGCCAAGCTAAAAACCACAGAGGACCTCCACCAATGGTATCGGAGGGAGTTCAAGATTTAAGACGGGGAAAAGGACCTCGTCTTTTTGCTTTGAAAGGAGGTAGATAATATGGCCAAGTTCAGCGACCTGGTGAGCATCAAGAAGGACCAACAGAAACCGGCCACACCGGCGAAATCTACATCAGGAGTGATAAAAGGTCGCTTCAAGATCCAGAAATCATACGACGACAAAATGCTGGCCTTTGGCTGGGCCAATGTAGCGGTTACAGCCGGCGGCCAACAGATAGAGGACTACCACGAGGACATGATAGACCCGGAAGAGCTGGAGCAGGCTGCATACAAGTTCGTGGAGCTTTACCGGGAAGGCGGAGAGCAGCACGAGCGCGGAGGAGTGGCCGTGCTCATTGAAAGCATGGTATTCACCAAGGAAAAAATGAAGCTCCTGAACATTCCGGAAGGGACGCTGCCTGAAGGCTGGTGGATAGGCTTCAAGGTATTAGACCCGGACGTCTGGGAAAAGGTCAAGGATGGCACATATCCGATGTTCAGCATTGAAGGAGAGGCCATCCGGGAGGAAATCACCGAAGAGAAGTAACAGAATATCGGTAAATCAAGAGACGGCGAGAAATCGTCGTTTTTTGTTTTATATAAATTAGCCGGGAAAGGAGGAGAGAAGCAGAAATGGCATCAAAACTGAAAGACCTTAAAATCACCAAAGTAGACTTTGTAGAGGCCGGAGCAAACCCCGAAGCAAATATCCTGCTGTTTAAGAGCAAGGACGGAGCTCCGGGAGCAAAATCCGAACCATCTACAGCGAAAGGAGGTGAAAAAAGCGATAGCCCCGTCAAGAAGTTTTTCTCTGCGATCGCAAAGGCTCTGGGCATAGCTGAAGACGAGCACATAGGCGAAGCGATCGACGAGATAGCCAAAGGCTATGAAGCCGCCACATTCGGAGAAAAGATGGACGAACAGAAGCGCAGGAGAGTAACAAGTGAAATATGGGACGTTTGCTACGCTTTGGAGGAAAGCCTGTGTTCCATTATCTGCGACGACGATGTGCCGGAAGAGGATAAACCGGAGCTCATGGAACAAAGCCTGAATGAGTTCGCGGAGGCTGTGAAAGAGCTTATCCCAACCTGGGCGCAGGGAAAGACCACAAACAAAATCGCTAAGAATGAGCAGCCCATCACACCCGTAAGGCTTGAAATGGCCAAGGCAGCCAAGGAAAAGCTGGAGGCTATCATAGCCAAAGGGGAAGATCCGGATACAGATCCGGAAGGCACATCCGTGGAGGATGGATGTAAAAAACCAAATCAAAAAAAATCAGCAAACTGACACCTGAAGAGCTTGCAGCGCTCGAAGCAATCGAGAAGAAAGCCGGCATTCCGGACGAGCCTGCAAATGAACCAAATCCCGTACCTGCTGCAACTGATGTAAACAAGAGTGCAGGCCAGGCCGGAGACAACCAGAACACCGGAGAAGAGGAAGATATCTACAAGGGACTTCATCCTGCAGTAAAGGCAGAGCTTGAAAGACTTCGCAAGGCAGCAGACCAGGCGGAGGAAAAAGAGCTAACCGAGATTGCAAAGAAGTATGAGATCATCGGCAAAAAGCCCGAGGAGCTGGTACCTCTCTTTAAGAGCTTAAAAAAAGCCGGCGGCAATGCCTATGAACAGATGATTGCTGTACTTGACGCCAGCGTGGAGGCTGTAGAGAAGTCCGGAGTTTTCTCCGAGATAGGCAAAAAAGGCGGCACTGGCACCGTTGACGCATGGGCGACCATTGAAAAGCACGCCGACGAGATCCAAAAGTCCATGCCTAACTTGACGAGAGCTCAAGCAATCGACAAGGCATGCCAATTGCATCCCGAACTCGTACATGAGTACGAGAAAAATAGATAAGGAGGAATGAACATGTTTATCAGCACAGGAATTAATGATAGCCCGGTAATCACCGGGAAAGCAACTGCAGCCATTGAAAATGGCGCTTTTCTTGCTGCCAAGTTTGACGCAAACGGAGGCATTGTTCTTGCCGGTGCAGGCGAGAATGCACTCGGCCTTTTGATTGCTACCACTCCGGAAAATGTGGCAGCTGGCGAAGACGTAACCGTCCAGATTAAGGACATCGGCCTCTGGAGAACCGGAGGCGCCGTAGCCGCAGGCGCAGAGCTCACTTCTGACGCCAACGGAGCGGCCGTAACAGCTGCAGTGGGAAATTATGTGACAGCAATCGCACTCGAAGCTGCAGCAGCTGCCGGCCAGGTGATCAAAGTACAAATCGTAAAGTCAGGCAAAGTGCCGGCTTAAAACAATATGAAAGGAGATAACAGTCAAGCCAAATAACTACCTGACCAACATGAGCATGGCCTACTTCCAAGAGGAGGGAGACTTTGTAGCACCCGCTATATTCCCAATTTGCCCTGTAGGCCTAAGCTCCAGCTATTACTACACATTCAGCAAGGCTGACCTTGCGAGAGACAACGTGCAGAGGAAACCTGCATTCGGAAAGGTTCAGCCTGCACTGATGGGACAGACAGACAACACATATAAGTGTGAAGTGGACCAGGTAATCGTGGGCATCGACCAGATCGACGCTTTGAATTACCAAAGAGCAAAGGCACCAGGCGTAGCAGATCCGAGAAGAGCAAAAGTAAGATTTGTTACAGAGCAGCTGAAGCTCCACCTGGATCTTATATTTGCGCAGAACTTTTTCAATGCTGCAGCATGGCAGAACGTATGGACCGGCGTAGCAGCTAATCCCGGCGCTAACCAGTTCCTGAAATTCAATGATGCCAACTTCGACCCTGTAAACTTCTTTGATGCCAGAATCAAAGAAGTTAAGCAAAACGGCCGTAGAAAGCCAAACAGGCTGGCTCTTGGCGTTGACGCATACAACGCATTAAAGAACCACCCTGACATCGTAGAAAGGGTAAAATATACCGGCAGCACTGCCAACCCTGCAATTGTTACACCTCAAGCGTTGGCTGCAATCCTTCAGATAGAGGAAGTAAGGGTTCTCGAAAGCACCTACAACGCAGGCGGCATCGGTCAGGAAGACATGCAGTTTGTATGCGCAACTGACGGCGCACTTCTCTGCTATGCAACTGACAATCCTTCAATTGACGAGCCAAGCGCCGGCTATATCTTTACATGGGATATGCTCGGAAATGGCCAGTACATCGCTCTGGATCAATACGAAGGAGAAAAAGGCACACATGCGGAATTCATCGAAGGCTTAATGGCTACTGACATGAAGAAAACATGTGACGACTTGGCAATCTACTTCGACCAGTGCGTATAAGAGAAGGAGGGACACAGATGAGAGGTAACAGTTACGGTTACATTTGCAAAAAAGCGTGTGTACTTGGAGGCGTCGCCTATTCCGAAGGCGACGCTATTCCTGCTGAAGCCGTTCTTCCAAGCCGCGAAAAGGTCTTAATCAAGCAAGGGCTTATAGTTCCGGCCGTAAATGTTGACGTGCTACTGGAGGAAAACAAATTTTTAAGAGCGAAGGTAGCCGAGCTTCAAAAGACTGCCGGAGAAGCCACAGAATCGCCCAGAAACGACGAAAAAGAGCAAAGGAGTATTATTATACCTATCACTGCAAAAGGCGGCCTAATTGAGTTGGAAATGAAGCCAGAGGACATAATAAAAGCCGTAGCTACCCTGCAGCTTAATGCAGAGGAGGCTGCCAAAGAAGTGGGCACAATCAACAAAGAGGAAATCCTTATACTGATTGATGCGCTTGACTACAGAAAAACGGTCAAGACAGCAATACTGGAAAGGGTAGCCGAAATGGAGACCGGCGGAGAGGAAGAGCAGGGCAGTACCGAGGAGGATAAAGGTCAGGGTGATGAATAATGGCAGATAGAAGCTACACCTATGACCCAACAAAGATAGTGGGAAAAGGCAAAGACAGGATGCGCTTTGAGCTTGGCGACACCATGGTAGAAGGAGGACCTGAAACAGCAGCGCTTACCGACGAGGAAATCAATGCTGTTTTAGAGATGTACCCGAACAAATGGAAAAAAGCCAAGCTGGCGCTCGTTGAAAGCATATGCCGGCGTTTTTCATATGAGGTAGACACCGACGTCGGCCCTCTTTCCCTGGGCCTACAGGCCCGCGTAGAAGTATGGCGAGAGATGTACAAGGAGCT
>JAALLR010000254.1_pt1 | contig 15892 bp, 16 predicted proteins | sample 7245931 | NCBI WGS metagenome assembly JAALLR01 (sample SAMN13049201, study PRJNA578106) | oil field metagenome | isolation source: filtered produced water from oil reservoir B9 | place: USA:offshore Texas | collected 2016 | reverse complement strand
CTCGGGCATTTTAATTGAATGAGCTCACTCCGCTCCGGGCGGCTGCATAACTCGCTTCGCTCAAACAGGATTCGCCGCTGATCCTCCGCTCCGTTCGCTCTTTGACACATTGGCTTCTGCGCATAAGAAGTTGCGTCCGCAACGGCAAAGCTACCAAGACCTTGTTCCGACAGGTATCATGCCGTTGCCGTCATTCGCTCCGGGTGCTGCCCGCTCCTTTCCCCGCTATTCATTGTGCATAAAAGTCATAAAGTTACTCTTAGTGCACGGGCGCCCCGGTGGTTTCCTCCGTTCGCTCCGCAATTATTCTCGTGCAGTGGGTAAGTATCTCCCGGAAAGCCGCTTGCAACAGACTGCTTGCCTTCTTCTTCACGCCCTAAGGGGTCATGGCTTTTGGGATTTGACGGGCTGAGCGCCGCTACTCAGTGCTCCGCTCTCTCCGGAAAGCACCGGGTCACCCTAAAGGGACTTGTTGTGTCTGGGCGAAACTGCGGTTTCCCGCGTTTTCCGGGGTTTCCCACTTCCAACTTCCCGCCCCCCACATCTCATAAAGACGGGGCACCTAAACGTTACTTCTCCTAACTTCTGCTGGTGCCGCCTTCCGGCGGTATGGGAAGTCAAGGAGTGGCCTGGAAGGGCTGGGGAGGGTCATTGCGCAGGCCGTGACGGTATTTTATGTATTCCAGAATGCGGCGGGCGGCTTTGCCGTCGCCGTAGGGGTTAACCGCTTCGGCCATTTTGTTGTAGTATTGGGCATCATTCAACAGGCGAAGTGCCTCCTCCCGCACCTTTTCCCGGTGGGCTCCCACCAGCTTGACAGTGCCGGCGTCTACGGCCTCCGGGCGCTCGGTGGTGTCCCGCAGTACCAGTACGGGTTTGCCCAGGGCAGGGGCTTCTTCCTGCAGGCCGCCGGAGTCGGTGAGCACCAGGTGGGATTTCTGCATTAGGTTTACAAAGGGACGGTAGTCCAGGGGCTCAATCAGATGCACCCGTTCCAGCCCGCCCAGTACTTCTTGCACGGGCCGGCGGACGGCGGGGTTTTTATGTACCGGGAAGACAATCTTCACATCCGGAGTTTGCTTAATTATATCCTTTAGGGCCTGGTATATTTCCCGCATTCTGCCCCCCAGGTTTTCCCTGCGGTGGGTGGTAACAAGGAGAACCCTGCTTTGATCAAAATCAATAGTATCCAGCAGCGGGTCGTCAAATTTGTAATCTTTTTCAACGGTGGCCAGCAGGGCGTCAATGACAGTGTTCCCGGTGACAAATATATTATTTGCAGGGATATTTTCCAGCTCCAGGTTTTTTCGGGCTCCTGGGGTGGGGGCAAAATGAATATCGGCTAGAATCCCCGCCAGATGGCGGTTCATTTCCTCGGGGAAGGGGGAGTACTTGTTGCCGGTGCGAAGCCCGGCTTCCACGTGCCCCACCGGAATTTGCAGGTAAAAGGCAGCCAGGGCGGCCACGAAGGTGGTGGTGGTATCCCCGTGTACCAGTACCAGGTCCGGTTTTTCCTCTGTATAGACTTCCTGCAGCCCTTCCAGCACCCGGCCGGTAACCTGAAATAGGGTCTGGCTCTCCCGCATAATGTCCAGGTCATGGACAGGGAAGATGTTGAAGAGCTGCAGCACCTGATCCAGCATTTCCCTGTGCTGGGCCGTAACGGTCACTCTGCAGTCAATGGCGGCGTCCTTTTCCAGCACCTTTACCAGGGGTGCCATTTTAATTGCTTCGGGCCTGGTTCCGAATACGGGCATTACTTTTAACATGTTATCACCACTTTTATCGAAGGTAGCCCTTTTTCTTCAGTTTTTTAATATGCTGCTCCAATTCCTTATCGATATCGACCCCGTGCATTTCTTCCAGAACAAACATCATGGAAACGGCGGTTTGAGCCACATCCAGAAGCTCCCTGGTAACGCGGCGCAGCACTTCGTGTTCGTCCAGTTTATGTGCTTCGCCGCTCATACCCCTGAGTTTGCCAATGGCCTGGGCCAGCTCGCCGGCCTCTTCCATGAGCTTGAGGGCGGTGGATTCCATAGTTGGGGAAAGGCCGTTCAACCGCGGCAAAGTTACGGTCTTAACGGGGTCAGGCTTCACTTTGTGAAATTCTCCTTTCCGTTTTCAAAACGCTCCAGCCTTATGCCAGCTTCCCGGAGCATGCTTTCAGCCAGCTCATCCGGGTAATCACCGGAATATACGATGCGCTGAACCCGGGCGTTAATCAGCATTTTAGCGCACAGGCTGCACGGCTGGTTGGTCAAATAGAAAGCAGCACCGCTAATGGAAATGCCGTGCACCGCAGCCTGAATGAGGGCGTTTTGTTCGGCGTGCAATCCCCGGCAGAGTTCGTGCCGCTCCCCGGAGGGAATATTTAATTCTTCCCGCATACACCCGGCTTCCAGGCAATGGGTAAGACCACTGGGAGCACCATTATACCCAGTAGCCAGGATGCGGTTGTCCAAAACAGCCACCGCACCCACTTTGCGCCGCAGGCAGGTGGACCTGCCTGCCACCAGGTGGGCAATATCCATAAAATACCGGTCCCACGAAGGGCGAGGGTCAGGCTTCACTTTGTGAAATTCCTCCTTGCCAATTTTTCCAACTTTTCGATCTCCACCATCAGCTCCCGGTCATCTTCAATTTCATTAAGGGCCTTCGTTACCGCTGATTGACCTATCCCCAGCCGGCCTGCAGCCTGGGTTCTGGATAATATGTTATTGGTAACTGCCAAGTACAAAAAGATTCTTCGTGCCCTTACAATACCGGGCTTCTTTGTTTTTTTTAAAATGGTTTCCACGGAAAGGAGCGTTTGCTCGGAAATAAACTCCAAAAGTTTTTCCGGCGATATGTTTAACCCCGGTTCTCCTGGGGGTTGCTCCGGCTTAATTGATTTTAAGTCCGTTTTAGCGAGGGCAGCGGCGGGTTCAGTGCCGGGTCGAATTGTCCCGGCCGGCGAAGGTACAGGTGGAATCTCCCCCTCATTCTCACCAGCGGCTATGAAATCCAGGTAAGTTTTTATTGCCTTACTTTTTTGAGGGTGAAACATCCTTAAGGGGAATTCCACATCAACCAGATCACCGAATCCCCTTGCATACTCCTTGTGACTGCTCCACCTGTAGGCCAGGGTGCCAATCCCCGCCCGCACGGGGTTTAAATGAATATACTTGATCAGGGTAATAAAGTATTCGTCTTTGTCACAATGTATAGCCTGATACCGCTGTTGAAAAACATGGCCTGCCCTTTTATATTTTTTATTGAAATACTGTGTATAAGAAAGCTGTAGCCCCTGCATTATCTTGGAAAGCGGTGTATCCTTTACTTCTATTAACAAATGCACATGGTTGTTCATTAACACGTACGCGTATAAAAGGAAACTGAACTTGCCCTTGTACCTTTTCAATAGATCTAAATATTTGTTCTTGTCCTTGTCACCGGCAAAGATATTTTCTCGATTATTTCCACGGCCAATTACATGGTACAGGGCACCATAATAATGAACCCTGGGTTTCCTAGGCATTTCCCGCGCCTCCGGATTTCTTTTCGAAAAAGCATCTAAATATACTTTAACTACCGCACTCCTTTGAAGAAATTCACAAAGTAAAGCCTGACCCGGTTATTGGTAGATGGGGAATTTTTCGCACAGCTGCCGGGCCATGGAACGGGCTTTGTCGCGCTTGGAGGGGTCGGTGAGTGCCATTTCCATAATCTCGGCTATTATTTTCATTTCCGGTTCCTTTAGCCCGCGTGTGGTGACAGCTGGGGTACCCACCCGTATGCCGCTGGCCACGGAGGGTGGTTGCGGGTCAAAGGGTATGGCATTTTTGTTTACCGTTACTCCCACTTCATCCAATATGTTTTCAGCGTCGGCGCCGGTGACGCCTTTGGGGCGTAGGTCCACCAGCATCATGTGGTTATCCGTTCCCCCGGATATGAGCTTGAAACCCCGCTCCACCAGGGAAGCTGCCAGCGCCTTGGCGTTGGCCACTATTTGCCGCTGGTAGTCCTTGAAGCTGGGCTCCAGCGCTTCCTTGAAGGCCACGGCCTTGGCGGCAATAACGTGCATAAGGGGTCCCCCCTGAATCCCGGGGAAGATGGCCTTGTCCAAGGCAGCTCCATATTTTTCTTTGGCCAGTATCATACCGCCCCTGGGCCCGCGCAGTGTTTTGTGTGTGGTGGTGGTGACCACGTCTGCGTAGGGGATGGGACTCATATGTTCTCCCGCGGCAATAAGGCCCGCAATATGCGCCATGTCCACCATTAAATAGGCTCCCACTTCATCTGCAATATCCCTGAAGGCTGCAAAGTCAATAGCCCTGGGATACGCGCTGGCCCCGGCAACTATAATTGCCGGGCGGCTTTCCCGAGCTATTTCCCGTACCTTATCATAATCTATGCAACCGGTGTCCCCGTCTACCCCGTAAAATGCTATATTAAAGTATTTGCCGGAGATATTGGCCTTGCTGCCGTGGGTCAAATGCCCGCCGTGGGCCAGATTCATACCTAATATGGTATCACCGGGCTTTAAGAGGGCGTAGTAAACGGCGGTATTGGCCTGGGAGCCGGAATGCGGCTGAACGTTAACATATTCAGCGCCGAATATTTTTTTGGCCCTTTCTATGGCCAGGCTTTCGGCTATATCAACACAACCGCAGCCGCCGTAATAACGCCGGCTGGGATATCCCTCGGCGTACTTGTTGGTGAGCACCGAACCTTGTGCTTCTAAAACCGCGGAACTGACAATATTCTCCGAAGCGATGAGTTCCAGAGTATTACGTTGCCGCTCCATTTCCCTGTCAATGGCCCGGGCGATTTCCGGGTCTATATTAGCAAGAGGGCTGGGAAAAAAGTTCATTATACATAAATCCTCCCCGTATTAAAGCCGCCATCAGCGACAACAGTATTTTTTTTCGATATCGTGTATCTTGTCCACCCGGCGCGCGTGACGCCCGCCGGAAAACTCGGCATCCAAAAAGGCGGCCAAAATTTCCCGGGCCAGACCCGGGCCCAGTACCCGCTCGCCCATGGTAATTATATTGGCGTTATTATGTTCGCGTGCCATGCGGGCTGAAAAGCTGTCGTGGCAAAGGGCGGCACGGATGCCGGCAACCTTGTTGGCGGCAATGGACACCCCGATGCCGGTACCGCAGCAAAGTACCCCCAAATCATATTCGCCCTTGGCCACAGCCTCGGCCACCGGCATAACTATATCCGGGTAATCCACGGATTCCCCGGAGAATGTACCGAAATCCTTGCAATCAATTGCTAATTCCTTTAGATAGTCAATAATTTCTCCTTTAAGCTTGAATCCGCCGTGGTCTGATGCAACCGCTATTTGCATTACTGCCTCCTCCATACAGACGGTGATTGTCATATCACCACCGGTCATTTTGAAAATAGTCAATACATCCTTCAAAATTTCAACATAAAATGCCTTTTTCCTTTATGTTTAAGGGAGAATTTTATTGGTTAAACTTATCCTGCTTTTCCCGCCTCAAATATTCCTGTAAAGCCCGCTTAACCAGTGATTTGATTTCCTGAGCGCAGGCCCTGTAAGTTTCTTCCGGTCCTCCGAAGGGATCCGGGACATCGCTACCGGCCCCGGCATATTCCGCCAGGGTAAACACTTTGTCCCGGCACTGGGGAACCATACTACGCACCTGTTCCCTATGCACGCCGGTCATGGTGAGCACCAGATCGGCCCCCTCCACGTCCTGCGGGGTAAGCAGGCTGGCACTGTGACCCTCCAGGTCTATCCCCATGGAGCTCAAAACCTTCACTGCATTATCAGCCGCGGGGGCACCGGGTAAAGCAGTTGTCCCCGCCGATGTGATTTCTATTTCCAGCTCCCCGCTATCCAATTCTTCAAGAATATTTTTGGCCAGCGCTTCGGCCATGCTGCTGCGGCAGGTGTTCCCGGTGCAGACAAAAATAATCTTTTTCTTACCCATCTCTGCACACTCCTAAAAATATTTTCTAAACCGCCGACGCGGCACCGGCAACTTGGTTGCCCGGCTTTAAAAGCGACTTTCGAAAGACTTTTTCAATGTAGACGTCCATGCCGCCGCATGGCGGCACCAGCAGAGGGATGAAAAAAAGTACCGAGTAGGGTGACCCGGTGATTTCCGGAGAGAGCGGAGCACTGGGTAGCGGCGCGTAGCCCGTCAAATCCCAAAAGCCATGACCCCTTAGGGCGTGAAGAAGCAGGCCAGCAGTCTGTTGCAAGCGGCTTTCCGGGAAAAACTTACCCGCTCCACGAGAATAATTGCGGAGCGAACGGAGGAAGCCACCGGAGCGCCCGAGCACTAAAAGTAACTTTTAGCACAATAGAACCGTCCCCATGTGCACTTCGAATTAGAAAAATAGCTTCACTCCTATACCCACCAAAAGGACACCGCCAAAGCCCTCCGCGCGCTCTCCCACGCGGTTGCCCACAAATCTGCCCAGTATGAGCCCCGCTCCGGTCATGATACCGGCAACTATACCTATCACGCTCACGGTAAGGGGCAGGTCCACATTTTGAGTACCCAGGCTGAACCCCACGCTTAAAGCATCCATGCTTACACTGGCCGCCAGCAAGAGCATTCCGCCGGTGGTAACCAGGGCGTCCCGGTTATTCATATCCCCGTCGCCCTTCCAGGCTGAATAGATCATTTTCGCCCCAAGGTAAATTAGAATTAGTGCGCCGGCTATGCTGGCCGCTCTGCCCAGTAATGAGCCCACAATCTCCCCTGCAAACCACCCTATCAGGGGCATTATTACATGAAAGGCCAAAACCGTAAAGCTTGCAAAAATGATCTGCCGCCTGTTTACGCCGGTCATACCCAATCCCAGGCACATGGAAAAAGCGTCTGTTCCCAGGGCTACGGCCAGCAAGGATAAAGTTGCAACTGTCACAAAATGCCTCCCCAATAATTCAAGTTTTTGGTGACTGTCACCGAATACTTGAATTATTTTGTTTTCGGTTATTTTAGTATACTTCCCGTGGTGGAGGGTTATCACACCTCGATTATTCTGTCCGCCGCCCGGCGTAGGCGGTTCATTACCGCCAGGCCCAGCTCTTCCTCCCCGGTTCCCTCGGCCAGTATTATGTCCACCCCGGCCTGGTCCAGGTGGCGCAGGGCGCTGTATAAATTAGCAGCCAGGGTATGGGGGGCACACCTGCTACCCAGTTTTACCAGTTCAACGCTGCCGTTAAGGGGAATGTTCTCACTGATAGACATTATACCCACACGTTTGCCCCTTCGGAGATGCTCCCGGGCAAGCTCTGTAAGCATCTTTCCGGTTTTGTTTTCGTTTCCTTCCACCAGCACCAGGGGAACTCCCGGGGCATAATGGCGGTATTTCATCCCCGGTGAACGGGGTTTGTCATTAGTATCAACAGCGGCGGCCATAACCGAAGGATCTATTTCAACGGCCCCGGCAACGGCCTTTACCTGCTCCGGGGTAACGCCCCCCGGGCGCAGAATAACGGGAATTTTGCCGGTGACGTCCAGCACGGTGGATTCCACCCCCACTCCGGCGGGGCCGCCGTCCAGCACGGCATCTATTTTTCCGTCCAGATCAAAGATGACGTGCCCGGCGGTGGTGGGACTGGGGCGCCCTGAAGTATTGGCGCTGGGAGCGGCCACCGGAACCCCCGCGGCCCTGATTAAACTCAGGGCCACGGCATGATCCGGCACCCTCACAGCCACGGTATCCAGGCCCGCCGTAACTTCCACCGGAAGAGCACCCGCACCGGGGAGCACCAGGGTGAGGGGGCCCGGCCAAAATTTTTGCATCAATGCCTCAGCCAGCGGTGAAATACCCGCGGCCACATCGTCCATATAATCCCCGCTATCCAAGTGGACAATGAGGGGGTTATCCAGCGGTCGGCCCTTGGCGGCAAAAATCCGTCTCACAGCCCCGCCGTCCAAGGCGTTGGCCCCCAGGCCATAAACCGTTTCCGTGGGAAAGGCCACCAGCCCGCCCCGGCGCAAAATAAGGCCGGCCCGGCTGATTATTTCGGAATCCGGCCTGCCGGCATCCACTTTCCAGTACTGAGTTTTACGGGCTTGCTCATCCATACGGTGTTCCGCCCCTCTTACTTTTTGGCTTCCAATTTCTCTAGGGGGTAGTATACCACAAAAAAGGCAGAAGTTAGAAGCGGGTTTTCTGCATCCGCAGGGCCACCAGCATACCCAACAACACCAGGCCGATACAAAAATACGCAACGGCTTTCCAACCCCAGGGATCCCATAAGTTATATGTGTAACCATTATATCACTGAAATTTGCAGGCAAAACACCAATTCCCGGTCGTAATAAATAGACTGTCTTATTAATATATTTGTTTCAGGACAAACACTGGGAGGAAAAGCTGTGTCGTACTTTATTCAGGTGATATCGGCCTTCTGGCTGGGTGCCCTTCATTCTCTGGAACCGGGGCACGGTAAGGGTGTCATGGGAACCTACCTGGTTCTTTCCCGGGGGAAACCGGTACACGTGGTTATACTGGGGCTGGCCTCGGCCCTTTCCCACACCATGGTGGTGGTACTCCTTGCCGCCACCGCCCACGCGGCGGCGGCAACACTGCAAAATGCACCGGGTGACGCCAGCGAACAGGTTAAAATGTGGCTGCACATGATTACCGGCCTGTTGATTATTTTTATTGGCTACCGGATCATTCCCAAGCAGCATACCGGCCACTGCTGCAGTCATAATCACATTCACCATCACTCACAGCCGGGTTCCCTTAGAATTTTGGACCTTCTTATTCTGGGCTTCACCAACGGGCTCATTCCTTGCCCGGGGGCACTGGCGGTGCTGCTGCTCTCCATTAGCACAGGTTCCCTGGCATCGGGATTGGTGGTGGTGTTTGCCTTTGGTGCCGGTGCCGCGCTGGCTCTGATTATCGTGGGGATGCTTTTTTTAAAGGTCTCCTCCCTTGCCGGGCGGTTAACCAGTATCCGCACATGGACCCGGCTGGCAACGGCAGCCGGGGTGGTTGTAATGGGAGTGGGCTTCTTTACCACGCTAAAGGCGGCTCAGAATATTTACTTCGGTTGAGATGATTTGCACGACGCATTTTATTTGGTTATGCCCTGAGGGAAATAGCAAAGGGGAACCGCCCTCGCGTGCCATATCCCGGCAAGGGAATGACACAAAAGAACCGTCCCCGTGTGCTATTGCAGGTAGAATAGAAGCAGGTAAAACATGGCTATGAATACTGACAAAATCATAATGGGGAAACCTACTTTAAGAAATGCTATAAAGGAGATGGAGACGCCGCGGCGCTCGGCCATTCCGGCCACTATTACGTTGGCGGCGGCTCCCACCAGGGAGCCGTTACCGCCCAGGCAGCCCCCCAGGGCCAGTGACCACCACCACGGGTTCAAATCCTGTACATTGGCCAAGCGACCCATTTCATCAATAAGGGGAATCATGGTGGCCACGAAGGGGATATTGTCCACAAAGGCAGATGCTATGGCGGATAGCCATAGTACCAATAGTCCTGTGGAAAGCAGTTCTCCACCGGTTAAGGCCAGCCCGGCCCGGGCAATGGCTTCGATAAGCCCCACCTCCACAAGGGCACCCACCAGGATAAACAGCCCCACAAAGAAGAATATAACGTGCCATTCCACCCCCTCCAGGACATGCTCCGGCTCGGCCCTGGATAAAATCAGGAGCAGCACGGCCCCGCTTAATGCTATGGTGGCTGATTCCAGTCCAAGTATTCCATGCACCGTAAAGCCGGCAATGGTCAATCCCAGCACAATAAGGGATGTCCTTAAAAGGGAGCTGTCCCTTATCATTTTCCATTCATCCAGCTTCATTAGATCATGCCTGTCCTGTTCCTTTACATTTAGCTGGTTTCGGTATAATAGCCACAGTATGCCCAGGGTAAGTATCAGAATGAATAAAGCTATGGGCCCCAGGTTTACAAGGAAGGCCATGAAACTTAAGCCGGTAAAGCCGCCTATCATTATATTGGGCGGGTCGCCTATCAAAGTGGCCGTGCCCCCTATGTTGGAAGTTATAATTTCCGCAATTAAAAAGGGGACGGGGTTTAATTTCAACTTGCGGACAATTTCAATGGTCACAGGTACCACCAGCAAGACGGTGGTGACGTTATCCAGTAACGCGGAGGTTATGGCCGTTAAAATTGACAACCCTAGCATAATCCTTGCCGGGCGGGCTTGAGCCTTTTTGGCAATCCACACGGCCACAAACTCAAAAACACCTGTGCTGCGGGTGATGCTGACAATAACCATCATTCCGATTAATAGGCCAATGGTGTTAAATTCAATGGCATGTATGGCCGCCTCCTCGGATATGATTCCTGTCAGCAGCACCAGCATGGCGCCGGCAAGAGCCACCGCCGTGCGGTGAATTTTTTCCCAGATAATCATTATGTAGGTGGCGATGAATATTAGACCGGCGTAGTAGGCGCTGACATTTTCCAATGGAAACTCTCCCCGCTGTAGTTTTGTTTTTAATTTTCCATTTGTGGGGGGGAGTTATGTGGATGGCAGCCAAAAAAGAGCCCCGGGAATTGGGATCAGGCCATTAACTTATTAACTTTTTTCATCCTCTGCTGGTGCCGCCTTCCGGCGGCATGGGAGTCAATCTTTGTTTGAGCGCAATATAACCAGGCGCTCCCTGCCGGCAAGATCATTCACAATTTTGATGAAGAAACCCGGCGGGGTGGTTTCCCGCAATAGCTGTCCCTGACCGGGGGTTATTTCCATCAATAAATATCCCCCCGGGGCCAGGTATTCCAAGGCCTGTTGTACCAATTGCCGGTAAAAATCAAGCCCGTCGCGCCCGCCGTCTAAAGCTGTGTGGGGTTCATATTCCCTGACATCCCTGGGCAATTCAGACATTTCTCCTGAAGGTATGTAAGGCAGGTTTGCCGTTATTACCGCTGTCCCTCCCTTTATATTTAAGGGCTCCAGGGGTTTTAGCAGATCGCCGGCTAAAAAATTTACCCTTTCCGTCAAGCCAAATTGCCGGGCGTTATAACAAGCCACTTCCAGAGCAGCCGGGGAAATGTCCGTGGCGTATACTTTAATCCCGGGAATAAAATAGGCAATGCTGATCCCAATGATACCGCTGCCGGTACCCACATCCACCACTATCCCCGTGCCGGGAGCGGGGGGCAGAGTCACCGCAGCTCCTTCGACGGGCGGTTTTCCCCCCAGCAATGCCAAGGCGGTTTCCACCAGGAGTTCCGTTTCCGGTCGGGGGACTAAAACCCTTTTGTCCACCTTGAAGGGTAGGCCCATAAATTCGCGGGTGCCCAGCAGGTAAGCCACCGGCTCCCCTTCTGCCCGCCGGTGGACCAATTTTTGAAAAAGGTCCCGCTGTTCCGGTGTCAGGGGAAAATCCGGCTCCCGGTGTATAAAGTCCCTTCCTTTTTCCAGGGTATGGGCCAGAAGCACTGCGGTGTCCAGTGAAGCTGATTCGATATCATTCTTTGCAAGGAAAAAGCGCCCCCACCGGAGGGCGCTTTTTATGTCTGTAATCATTCTTCCACCTGCTTTAACATTTCGGCCTGGTCGGTGGTAATTAATGCATCTATTATTTCATCCAATTCACCCATTAAAATTTGCTGCAGCCTGTGTGAAGTAAGGCCTATGCGGTGATCCGTTACTCTATTTTGGGGGAAATTGTAGGTTCTGATCCTTTCACTGCGGTCACCCGAGCCCACCTGAGATTTTCGGGCACTGGCCATCTCGGCCTGCTGTTCCCGCTGGGCCTGGTCCAAAAGACGGGCCCGCAGTACTTTCATGGCCTTGTCCTTATTCTTATGCTGGGACTTTTCATCTTGCATGGAGACCACTATCCCCGATGGAAGGTGTGTAACCCTTACGGCCGACTGGGTAGTATTTACCGACTGTCCCCCGGGCCCGGAGGAACAAAAAACATCCACCCGTAAATCTTCGGGCTTTATTTCCACATCCACATCTTCCGCCTCGGGCAGCACGGCAACCGTGGCGGCCGAGGTATGAATACGGCCCCCGGATTCGGTGGAAGGAACCCTTTGCACCCTGTGCACGCCGCTTTCAAATTTCAGGCGGCTGTAAGCCCCTTTACCTATAAGCATAAAGGCAACTTCTTTAATTCCACCCATGTCGGTTTCATTGGTATCCATGACGTCCACCTTCCAACCCCGGCGCTCGGCATAGCGAAGATACATGCGGTATAGATCCCCCGCAAAGAGGGCCGCCTCTTCTCCGCCGGTACCGGCACGAATCTCCATGATGACGTTTTTGTCATCATTGGGATCCTTGGGTAAGAGCAAAAGCTTGAGCTGCTCTTCCAGTTTTTTCTTTTTATCCAGCAGCTCCTCCAGCTCTGTTTCCACCATTTCTTTAAAATCCGGTTCCTGTTGTTCCTTCAGCATTTCCCGGGCGTCTTTAATCTCATCCACTATTTTCTTATATTCCTGGTAGGAACTGACTATTTCCCCCAGTTCGGAGTGGGATTTTACATATTGCTGCCACTTTTCGTTATCAGCAATAATTTCAGGGTCGCTGATGAGACCGCTGAGTTCATTATATCGCTCTTCCAACCTTTCCAGCTTATCGAACATTAACTTCACCTCTGTTATCTTCCAGCACAGCACCCAGGGCGGAAATGGCAACTTCCACCTGGCTGTCATCAGGCTCCCGGGTGGTGAGCCCTTGAAGCGCTTTTCCGGGAGCGATAATCGCCTTAAAAAGCACAGACCCCTCGTATTTTGCAGACAGCTTTAAAAGCTCATAAGATACTCCGGCAACCACCGGCAGTAAAAAAATACGCGACAGTATTCGCCACCACAGTACCTGTTCCCCTAAAAGGGCAAACATAAGGATACTGACCACCATAACGATCAATAAAAAGCTGGTACCGCAGCGGGGATGAAAAGTGCTGTAACGCTGCACGGTATCCACTGATAATTCTTCACCGGCTTCGTAGGCATTAATAACTTTGTGTTCCGCACCGTGGTACTGAAACACCCGCCGGATGTCGGCCATAAAGGAAATGGAAACCACGTATAACAAGAAGACGCCGATGCGAATCAAACCCTCCACCAGGTTCTGCGCCAAACTCCCGGGAACCCAGCGGGTTAAATAATGGGTTGTCCCGGTGGGTATGACCACGAAAAGAAAAATGGCCAGCGCAAAGGCGATTCCCATGGTTATGATTATATCCCTGGATGTAAGTTCCTCCTCTTCCCCTTCCATGGCCTGGTTTGCGGAATAGGAAAGAGCTTGCATTCCCATTACCAGTGATTCAAACAGAACTATTACCCCTCTTAGAAGGGGCCACTTCAGTATTTTATATTTATTGGTAATAGAATGTACCGGTTGCTCATCTATGACAATGGTGGAGTCCGGCCTGCGGACTGCAACAGCCCGGGTGTCGGGTCCCCGCATCATCACACCTTCGATAACTGCTTGACCTCCGTAGGTGAATTCAGGGCGCATTTCTCATCCCCTTTTCAAGAAACAAATAGCAGAGCGCACCGCCCTGCCACATTGTTTACTATTACTTCTTCAAGCCGTATTTTTTGCGGAATTTTTCTGCACGCCCGCCGGTTTCAAGAGTGCGCTGGGAACCGGTATAAAATGGATGACAGCTGGAGCAAATTTCAACCTTGATTTCTTTTTTGGTGGAACCGGTTGTAAAAGTATTGCCGCAGACGCAGGTCACCGTGGCTTCATGATATTTGGGATGGATCTTTTCTTTCACTGGACTCACCTCTTTCTTCGCGGTTTGTAAAGTACCGGTGGAAAGTTACCGCTTCCGTCTACTACCACCGGGCATTCCTATGATTGGCAATCATTTCATTAAAAGTCACCGGAAACAACCTTGACAAAAAAGGACCCGGTTGCTTACACACTAGAGTATTATATCACAGGGTTTTTGCAGTGGCAAGACACGGTTACCGAAACCGCGGTCGTTCTATTAGTGCACATGGGGACGGTTCTATTGTGCTAAAAGTTACTCTTAGTGCTCGGGTGCCCCGGTGGTGTCGGGTAAAAAACTCTCTTATGTTGTTTATAAGATAATTACTTTGCCGGCGGGGGCAACACCCTGCGCTCACTTACTCAGCCTTTAATTGAATGAGCTCACTCCGCTCCGGGCGGCTGCATAACTCGCTTCGCTCAGACAAGATTCGCCGCTGATCCTCCGCTCCGTTCGCTCTTTGACACATTGGCTTTTGTGTATAATAAGTTGCGTCCGCAACGGCAAAGCTACAAAGACCTTGTTCCGACAGTTACCATTCCGTTGCCGTCATTCGCTCCGGGTGTTGCCCCCGCCTTCTCCCGGTATTCGCTGTATACAAAAGCCATAAAGCAACTTTTTCATCCCTCTGCTGGTGCCGCCTTCGGCGGCATGGACGTCTACTTTGAAAAAACTCTCTCGAAAGTTACTTTTAGTGCGTGGGTGCCCCGGTGGGTGTTGCTCGCTTGGGTCTCTATTATTCAAAAAGCGTGACAAGTTTAAACTTGTCACGCTTTTCACGCTAGGCGTACATTCTTTCCAGGCATAACATGGGGTCGTAGGGTACTCCGTTCACCCTTACTTCCAGGTGCAGGTGCGGGCCGGTTGAACGGCCGGTACTGCCCACCCTGGCAATCAATTGCCCTGATGCCACTCTGTCCCCGGCTTTAACCAAAAGCTGGGAACAGTGGCTGTACAGGGTGGAAAGTCCTTCACCGTGATCAATTATTACGGTGAGACCGTATCCGTCTTGGATACCGGCAAAGGTCACCCGTCCGCCGCGCACGGCGGTAATGGGGTCTCCTCTGTCGGCGGCGATGTCCAAGCCTTCGTGCATACGCCCGTCACGGAAGCCGAAGGGGGAGCTTACCCACCCGGTGACCGGCCAGGGCATGTTCCCCGCCGGCAGCCCACCGGCCGCCTTTACTGCAGTGCTTTCCCCGTTCCTTGTGGGGATGGTAAGCTTTGTCCCCACAAATACGGTATCAAAATCCTTGATATTATTGCAACTGGCAATTAGATTCAAATCAACACCGTATTGGGTGGCAATTTCAGAGAGGGTTTCCCCTTTTGCCACCCGGTGTTCCACGGTATTGGAGGGGATTTGGAGAATTTGCCCCTCAAAAATGCGGTCCTGGTCCCGCAGGTTGTTCATCGCCGCCAGGCGGGAAGCTGAAAGCCCCAGTTTTACGGCTATACCGGACAGGGTATCTCCGCGCTTGACGCGGTAAACATCCCGGGAACCGGTCTCTACTGCTTCTTCCTCCTGTACGGGGACGCCGGCATAATAGGTTCCGGGATGGATAAGCTCATCCCACCGGGCACCGGCGGGTGTCGCCGGAAACATAACAGCCAGCGATAATACCAGTGCAATGCTGTATTTCCATTTTCTTAGATTCATGGTTTTGATCATGTTTTTTTCACCTCGCTATTTCCTATGCCGTACCTTTTATGGAAGGCACAGGCGGGGCATTATGTCAATACCATTGTTGCCATTTGCAGGTGAAATTATACTACAACCTTGAAAAAACTCTCTCAAAAGTTACTTTAGTGCTCGGGCGCCCCGGTGGTTTCCTGCGTTCGCTCCGCAATTATTCTCGTGCAGCGGGTAAGTATCTCCCGGAAACCCGCTTGCAACAAACTGCTGGACTTCTTCTTCACGCCCTTACGGGGTCATGTCTTTTGGGATTTGACGGGCTGAGCGCCGCTACTCAGTGCTATACTCTCTCCGGAAATCACCGGGTCACCCTGATACGGTACTTTTTCATTCCTCTGCTGGTGCCGCGTCAACGGCATGGACGTCTACCTTGAAAAAACTATCTCGTGGTTTCGTTTAAAAGGTAATTATTCCGCCGGAGCGGGCAGCACCCTGCGCTCACTTACTCGGGCTGTTGATTGTATGAGCTCACTCCGCTCCG
>JAALLR010000251.1_pt1 | contig 16099 bp, 18 predicted proteins | sample 7245931 | NCBI WGS metagenome assembly JAALLR01 (sample SAMN13049201, study PRJNA578106) | oil field metagenome | isolation source: filtered produced water from oil reservoir B9 | place: USA:offshore Texas | collected 2016 | reverse complement strand
ATTGATTTAGTAAGGTCGCGGGTGAATTTGTGATTTTCGGAAAAACGATAGGCAATAGCTGAAATAACGTCAATTATAGATCCCGCGAGATTTAAAAACAATTTCATGCGTCAGCTCTGCAGCTCTGAAGGCAACCTTGACATTTTGACAAAAAATATATAGAATAAGTACCTGGGAGAAAATAGAATTGGTGCTACTTGAGAACGGGCAAGTTCTCGTTAATATAATAAAGTCGGCGTTTTCTTTAAAATGCAGTCCTTTGGTGACATTTGAGTAAATTCAGGTTACGGAGGATTTTTGAGCATTTTTTCGGATAACATTTTAAAATGTTATGCATACAGCCGGAGTCACTGATTCCGGGAGATTATTGTAACTTCCGTTAAACACTGCTTCCTTGTTAAGATTGTTCATTGTAAGCAGGTGTTTGAAAAGAAGGATAATAATATATATGTGAGGTGTAAGGCGGTCTGCTTTTCCCGTAGTTATCATATTGATCGTTTAAGGGAAAAGTATTGTCTTATCTGGGTGTCCATGTCTTTATTAAATTGCCCGTTACCCAGTAAAAGTAGTATCCAATATTCTATTTCTACCGAGTATCCCTCGGTCTTTTTTTTGTTAACCGGGGTAATAGTAAAATAATAAATCTTTTATTTCTGTAATTTATTAAGAAAGGGGTGAGATTCAGGTTGGAAGCTAACGCTGTTATTATAGCAATAATCGTAGCTTTTATAGCCTTTGGGGCCGGTTATTTTCTCCGCAAATCCCTGGCAGAGGCTAAAATTAATTCAGCTGAAATACAGGCCAAAAAGATAATTGATGATGCAGAAAAAGAAGCGGAATCAAAAAAGCGTGAAATAATGCTGGAAGCCAAAGAAGAATCCATAAAACTACGCAATGAAATGGAAAAGGAAAATAAAGAAAGAAAATCAGAACTGCAGCGACTGGAAAGAAGGTTGGTGCAAAAAGAGGAGTCTCTGGACAGGAAAGTTGAGTCAGTGGAAAAAAAGGAAGAGGCCCTGGCGAAGAAGGACGCGGAAATTGCAGATATAAAGAAAAAACTACAGACATTGTACGAACAGCGAGTTACCGAGTTGGAACGCATATCCGGGCTCACTTCCGAAGAAGCTCGCCAGATTCTTTTCTCCGAGCTGGAAAAGGAAATGGAGCATGAGACGGCATTGATGATCAAGGAAATGGAGAACAAGGCAAAGGAAGAAGGGGAGAGCAAAGCCCGGGAAATTATATCCACTGCTATTCAAAGGTGTGCGGCGGATCACGTGGCCGAGACAACGGTTGCCGTTATTCCATTGCCCAATGATGAAATGAAGGGTAGGATAATCGGCCGTGAGGGCCGGAATATAAGGGCCTTTGAAACCCTTACCGGCATTGACTTGATAATTGATGATACCCCTGAGGCGGTGGTATTGTCGGGATTTGATCCCATCCGCAGGGAAATTGCCAAAATTGCCCTGGAAAAACTTATAGTAGACGGCCGAATTCACCCGGCCCGAATTGAAGAGATGGTGGACAAGGCTCGAAAGGAAGTTGAGCAGCAGATTCGAGATGCGGGTGAGCAAGCCATTTTTGAAACAGGAGTACACGGAGTTCATGCAGAGCTGATAAAACTCCTGGGCCGGTTGAAGTTCCGTACCAGTTACGGGCAAAATGTATTGAAACACTCCATTGAGGTATCATACCTGGCGGGTTTAATGGCCGCCGAATTGGATGTGGATGTACAACTGGCTAAACGGGCGGGTTTACTGCATGATATTGGAAAGTCCGTGGACCATGAAGTAGAAGGACCTCATGTGGCCATAGGAGTGGAGCTTGCCAAGAAATACCGTGAAAACGGAGAAGTTCTGCATGCCATTGCCGCGCATCACGGGGATGAAGAACCCAATACAATTGTTGCTATGCTTGTGCAAGCGGCTGATGCTATATCGGCTGCCAGGCCGGGGGCCCGCAGGGAAACCATAGAGGCTTATATTAAAAGGTTGCAAAAGCTGGAAGAGATTGCATCTTCCTTTGAAGGTGTGGATAAATCCTATGCCATTCAAGCAGGAAGAGAAGTTCGTATAATGGTTAAGCCCGATAAAGTGGATGATTTGACCTCAATCAAGTTAGTTCGCGAGATCAGTAAAAAGATTGAAAATGAGCTCGACTATCCCGGCCAGATAAAGGTTATGATTATCAGGGAGACCAGGGTAGTCGATTACGCCAAATAATAGAGATGAATAATAAAAACGGCCCATGGGGGTCGTTTTTATTATTCCTGTCGCCTGCCAAAACTATTATTAAGGTTAACCGGCGGCATAATGAGAAGGAGTTCCGCGTGTTGGCAGTGAAAATAACCAATGAAGTGCCGTTAACGGTTATTTAGACTGACAGGAGGAAATTGTTTTGCGAGTTTTGATGATAGGAGACGTAGTGGGCAAGCCAGGGCGTAAGGCTCTTAAGGACAATATACCCGGCTTAAAACAGGAGTTGAACCTCGACCTGGTGGTGGCAAACGGTGAAAATGCCGCCGGGGGGATGGGTATAACCCGTGATATAGCCCGGGAGTTGTTATCCTACGGTATTGATATAATTACCATGGGCAACCATGTATGGAATAAGAAAGAGATTAACCAATATATCAGCCGGGAAGAAAGGATTATCAGGCCGGCCAACTACCCGCCGGGAACCCCGGGCAGGGGATGGAATACGGTAACGTTGGGGAATGGTTTGCCAGTGGCGGTAGTAAATCTTTCCGGACGTGTATTTATGGAAAGCCTTGATTGTCCTTTCCGCACCGCTGACCTTTTGTTGGAGGAGATATCAGGTAAAGCCGGTATTATCTTGTTGGATTTTCACGCTGAGGCCACCTCGGAAAAAATCGCCATGGGGTGGTATCTCCGGGGCCGTGTTGCAGCTGTGTGCGGGACACATACCCACGTACAGACGGCCGATGAGTGCATTTTACCCGGGGGTACGGCATACATAACGGATGTGGGGATGACAGGGCCCAAGGATTCTGTAATTGGTTTTAAAGTGGACCCTATCCTGGATAAGTTTACCACCCAGATGCCCCGCAAGTTTGAGGTAGCAACGGGTTTATACCAGCTGAATGCGGTGTTTATCGACATAGATGATAATACAGGGGAAGCTTTAGATATACAACGGGTGCAGAACTTTGAGTGAGGCGCGTTTTACGCTTGTCACTGGAAAAAATAAATAATTTTCTTTAGTATACAAAAAAGGAATTTTCTGACCCTTGGCGAATACAATGTATATACGGAAGCTATGAAGTAATAGGTCTTTCCAGCTTAAGAAGGAGGTTCAAAAAATGGAGGTTTTAAAAGTTTCGGCAAAATCTAACCCAAATTCCGTAGCAGGAGCCTTGGCGGGGGTACTTCGCGAGAGAGGATGTGCTGAAATCCAGGCCATTGGAGCAGGGGCTCTTAACCAGGCTGTTAAGGCAGTGGCAATTGCAAGAGGATTTGTAGCGCCCAGTGGAGTGGATTTGATCTGTATTCCGGCATTTACTGATATCATGATTGACGGTGAGGAAAGAACAGCAATCAAACTAATTGTAGAACCCCGTTAAAATTATTATATATTCGATCCATTGATTTATTGACCTGTTTATTCTTTGATGAATAAACAGGTTTTTTGATTTATATATCTGAGTAAACCTGAACTATACAGGAGGGGTAATTGTGGCAATAATTGTGGATGCCCACTGCGATACCCTGTCGGCACTGGGGGAACAAAAACTCAGTCAAAACGGGGGGCATCTGGATATTGAGCGGATGCAAAAAGGGGGGGTTACGGTACAATTCTTTGCTGTATTTATATCCCCCGAACATAAAGGCAGAGAACTGGAACTGGCATTGGAGCAAATAGATACCTTTTACAGGGAATTGGAAGATGCGCCCACCGTAAAGCCGGTTTGTAGCGTGCGCCGGCTGGAAAATTGTATTCAAGAGGGGATGCAGGCGGCTGTACTGGCCGTGGAGGGGGGAGAGGTCCTTTGCGGCAATATTGCTGTGCTCCGGGTACTTTACAGGCTCGGGGTGCGGTGTTTGACATTGACCTGGAATAACCGCAACCGGTTAGCGGATGGGGTGGGGGAAACAGGCAGTAACGGAGGGTTAACGGATTTTGGCAGACAGGTTGTAAGGGAAATGAATAAACTGGGTATGTTAATCGATGTATCCCATCTGTCTGAAAGAGGTTTCTGGGATGTGCTGGAGGTGAGTGAAAAGCCCGTTATTGCTTCGCACTCCAATGCCAGGGCGGTATGTAATCATCCCAGGAACCTTACGGACAGTCAAATAAAGGCGCTGGCGGGTAAAGGCGGGGTGATGGGGATTACCTTTGTACCCCAATTTGTAGACCCCGGCAATCCCAGCCTGTCCCGTCTTTTGGATCACGTGGACCATATAGTGCACCTGGCCGGGACGGATTGCCTCGGTTTTGGTTCTGACTTTGACGGGATAGATAAAACCATTTTAGGACTGGAGGATGTTAGCAAATACCCTTCTTTATACAGAGGGCTCTTAAATAGAGGATATTGTGATGAAGACGTGGAAAAGTTGCTAGGGAAAAACTTTTTACGGGTTATCAATCGTGTATGGAATTAAATAAAGGCAAAATAGCCTGAATGAAAGGAACTTTGTCTTTTACGGCGAAAGGGAACGGGTGAATAATAATGTCAGTGGATTTGCACGTGCATACAACGGCGTCGGATGGTGCGGACAACCCGGGGGAAGTTGTACACAAGGCAAAAAAAATAAATCTCCGGGCTATTGCCATTACCGATCATGACACCTTCGGTGGCTTGCATGAAGCTTTAATGGCCGCCGGGGATACCGGTGTGGAAGTTTTACCCGGGATCGAATTAAGCGCTGAGTACCGCGGTAAAGAGGTTCATGTTCTGGGGTATTTGATGAATGTTACCGACAGTAATTTGGCGCGGCACCTGGATTTTTTTAAGCAATCCAGGGAAGAACGAATTATGAGAATAGTTCATAAGCTGCAAAAACTAAACATTCCCATATCCATGCCGGAGGTATTATCCCAGGCCGGGAACGGAACAGTGGGACGCCCACATGTGGCCAGGGTTTTGATAAAGAAAGGTGTGGTGGATTCCGTGGGGGAGGCCTTTGAAGAGTATATAGGGCAGGGGGGGTGTGCCTTTGTGCCCCGGGTTAAATACACTCCTGCCAAAGTGGTGGGCCTTATACGCCGGGCCGGAGGTGTGGCGGTCCTGGCCCACCCCGGCCTGGCCCGGGTGGATAATTGCATTCCCAGGCTGGTGGATGAGGGTCTGCAGGGGATAGAAGTCTATCATCCACAGCATAGCAGGATTGATATAGAGCATTACTTGCATGTTGCCCGCCGGTTCCGGTTGCTGGTAACCGGCGGCTCGGATTATCACGGCCGGGATGCCAGAGGAAATGAGGCTTTGGGTACCGCAACAGTGGGATATAATGTAGTGGAAGAGCTGTACAGCCTGGCGGGTAATTAATGTCTCCGTAACTTTCAACGGCCATTGTATTTACTTAACAATATAACTATTAAGCTAATGGAGGAGTATAATTATGGAAGTGGCCCGTAGAATTCAAAACTTAACGTCGGCAATTTTCAATGAAATGGAAGATGTAAAAAAGAAGGTGGAAGCAAAGGGCACCACGGTTATTAATCTTGGTGTGGGAAGCCCGGACTTACCCCCGGCTCCTCACATAGTTGAAGCTATGCGCAGGGCTTTGGACAAACCATATAATTATAAATACCCGCTGGAGGGATTGCCCCGTTTATACAATGCGGTTGCCGGCTGGTATAAACGGAGGTTCGGAGTGGATATAGATCCGGATAACGAGGTATTGGCCCTAATGGGGTCCCAAGACGGCCTGGCTCACCTGGCTCTGGCTTATGTTAACCCTGGGGACATTGCATTGGTCCCTGATCCCGGTTATCCCATTTACGCCTGCAGTATACACTTGGCAGAGGGTGAAATATATAATATGCCTCTTTTGGCGGAAAACGGATTTCTCCCGGACCTCACCTCCATACCGGAAGATATAGCCCGAAAGGCCAAGTTGATGTGGTTGAATTATCCCAATAACCCTGTTGCCGTATCCGCTGACCGGGGCTTTTACGAGCGGGTTGTGGATTTTGCCAAGGAATATGATGTAATAATCTGTCATGATGCCGCCTATTGTGAGCTGGCCTATGACGGGTTCAAACCTGTGAGTTTTTTGGAAATTCCCGGGGCAAAGGAAGTGGGTGTGGAATTTTATTCCCTTTCTAAGACATATAATATGGCAGGCTGCAGAATAGGATTTGCCGTGGGGAATTCCAAAATTCTATCGGCACTGGGGCGAATAAAGTCAAATATAGATTACGGTGTCTTTAAGGTGGTTCAAGAGGCGGGGATAGCCGCCCTTGAGGGACCTCAGGATTGTGTGAGGCAGAATGCTCTTGCTTACCAGAAAAGAAGAGATGTACTGGTGGACGGCCTGGCACGTGCAGGTTGGTTCATGCCCAAGCCTCAGGCCTCTATGTTTGTATGGGCACCGATACCGGGAGGCAGAACTTCGTCCAGGGAATTTGCTTTTGAGCTTTTAGAGCGGACGGGTGTACTGGTTATTCCCGGAGTAGCCTTCGGCCCTAATGGAGAAGGCTACGTGAGGATTGGCCTGGTGCAGCCCTCGGATCAACTGGAACAAGCAGTGGAACGTATAGGAAACATATATCAATTTTAGCTACGTCTATTTACCTTTCCGCCGGCATATACTAAAAATTAGCATTAGGCTAAGGTGGTGGTGCGGTGGAAGGTTTCCAGGATGTCAATTATCTTCAACGGCGTGTAAAGGAACTGGAAGAAAAGGTTGTGCAGTTGCGTTTGAGCAGAAGGGTATTGATGAATCTTTTGGAGCGCCTGGAAAAAGAGAAATTACAATATGGTGCACGGATGGAGCGGGAAAATAAAAAACTGCACCAGGATAATTACAGGTATGCCAGGAGACTTTTGTATAAAAATAAAAGAATTGTCGAGTTGGAAGCACAATTGGACAGATACACATCAAAGAGCTCTGCCAACCGGTAGTACATTGAAGTGGGAGATGAAAATGCGTATAGCAGTGATTGACGGGCAAGGCGGGGGAATCGGGAAGCATATTACCGAAAGGCTAAGAAAGCTAAGCCCTGAAGGCCTGGATTTGCTCGCGCTGGGAACAAATGCACTGGCTACTTCAGTAATGTTGAAGGCGGGGGCCAATGAAGGTGCCAGCGGCGAGAATGCAATAATATACACTGTGCCGCGGGTCGATTTAATTACCGGCCCGGTGAGTATTATGTTCGCCAACGCCATGCTAGGTGAACTAACACCCAAAATGGCCCAGGCAATAGCAGCCAGCCAGGCAAAAAAAATATTGCTGCCCTTAACCCGGGTGGAAGTGGAAATTGTAGGTGTCAAGCCCGAACCCCTGCCTCATCTTATTGACGAGTTGGTGGACAAGGTGGCAAAGGTTTTGAAAAACAGAGAAAGCCGCCTGTAATTTCCCATTACCGGCAGGATTTTATTTTCCCGTGTAGAATTTATTAAAAATAGTTTAAAAAGCTCATATCCCTGGGTGCCCTTTAAAGGGAGAATAGGGAATCAGGTGCAAAACCTGAGCGGTCTCCGCCACTGTAACCGGTTAGCTGCCTTCAAAATGCCACCTCATCTGGGAATGCGAAGGAATAGCGATGAGCCGGGAGCCAGGATACCTGCCCTGGGGATGGGCCAGTAAACCTTCGCGAGAAAGGGATATGGCTTTTGTAAATTTAAGCGTTGCCCCGGCCCGGGAAGGCCGGGTTTTTTATATGGTGAGGTGACAATATGGGAAAGCCGGGTTTTTTATATGGTGAGGTGACAATATGGGAAAGCCGGAAATAATCTTAGTACTGGGTGGTGCCCGCAGCGGCAAAAGCTCCTTTGCGGAAAAAATAGCCCTGGAGTCAGGCCGGGAAGTGATTTATGTGGCCACATCCGAGGTGAAAGACGAGGAAATGGCTTTAAGGGTAAAAAAGCACCGGGAAAGGAGACCTGGACACTGGTATACCCTGGAGGAGCCCCTGGACCCGGAGGTAAAGCTTAAAGATATCGCCGGGCCCTCCAGCTTAATTATATTAGACTGTCTTACCCTGTGGGTTTCCAACCTGTTGCTGCACCCGGAAATTCCTTTTGCCGGTGCCGGTTCTGAAGAAAAGGAAGAATATATAGCCGGTAAAGTAAATTCCCTTTTAACATTTTTGTACAGGCAAAGTAACGGTGCCATACTGGTTTCCAACGAAACGGGGTGGGGAATTGTTCCTGGCAATCCCTTAACCAGGGCATACCGGGATATAGCCGGGCGGGTGAACCGGGAATGTGCGGAAAGGGCATCTAAAGTGTATTTGACGGTGGCGGGACTGCCTGTGGAGTTAAAGAGCTTGGCAGTGGCACCGGAAGCAATAATGAAGGGTGAGGAATATGACAGCTAAAACAATAATGGTTCAAGGTACCGCTTCTCATGTGGGGAAAAGTGTTCTGGTGGCAGCGATTTGCAGGATTTTATATAAAGACGGGTATAAAGTGGCGCCCTTTAAATCGCAGAATATGGCCCTTAATTCCTTCGTAACCCGGGACGGGGGGGAAATGGGGCGGGCAACTGTTGTACAAGCCGAGGCTTCGGGCATTGAGCCCACCGTGGATATGAACCCCGTCCTTTTAAAGCCCACCGGGCACGCCTCTTCTCAAGTCATTTTAATGGGTAAGCCCGTGGGTAACAAGTCCGCGTATCTGTATCACCGGGAATATGTTAAAGAAGCCTGGGGTGCCATTTGTGGAGCTTTAGAACGCCTGCGAAACCAGTATGATGTAATAGTCATAGAAGGGGCCGGCAGCCCGGCTGAAGTCAATCTGCAGGAACATGAAATAGTCAACATGAAGATAGCCAGGCTGGCTGATGCCCCGGTTTTATTGGTTGCCGATATTGATAAAGGCGGTGCTCTGGCTTCGGTGGTGGGGACATTGGAGTTGCTTTCCCCGGAAGACAGGGAAAGGGTGGCGGGGATAATTATAAATAAGTTCAGGGGAGATCTTTCCCTTTTTCAGCCTGCTGTTGACTTTTTGGAAGAGAAAACCGGGAAACCGGTGGTGGGCGTAGTACCTTATTTTAAGCAATTACGCATACAAGAGGAAGATACCGTGCCCGAAGATAAAGCCAACTTTGAGGAAAATAAAAACAGTGATCGAGTGGAAGTGGCGGTAATCCATATACCCCATATCTCTAATTTTACAGATTTTGATCCCCTGGGAGAGGAACCTGATGTGTATTTGCGGTATGTTGGAAAGGGGAGCAAACTGGGAAACCCGGATCTTATTATCATACCGGGAAGTAAGAATACCATAGAAGATCTTGTTTATTTAAAGCAATCTGGAATGGCCCGGCAGGTATTATCCAAGGCCGCGGAGGGGGTACCCGTGGTAGGTATTTGCGGGGGGTTCCAAATGCTGGGCAAAAGACTTCTGGATCCAGATCGGGTGGAATCTTCAATTCCCTCCACAGACGGGCTGGGCTTGATTGATATGACCACTGTTTTTAACGCGGAAAAAATGACCCACCAGGTGGAAGCCCGGCCAGCACAGCGGGGATTGCTGACCCGGGACTTGGATGAAAGTTATCTTACAGGGTATGAAATACATATGGGACGAACTGAATTGGGTCCCGGTGTCAGACCGGCATTTACAATCTGGCAGAGATCAGGCCAGGGCGTTTCCGACCCCGACGGTGCCGTAAGTGCTGACGGGAGGGTAATGGGTACCTATATTCACGGTATCTTTGACAATGGAGAGTTCAGAAGGGGTGTAATCAATACTTTGCGCCGGCTCAAGGGTTGGGAGCCTTTGGACAAAACAGTCCCGGAATCAGCCCGGGCTCAGAGACAGAGGGATTACGACAGATTGGCCGAACTGGTCAGGGGAAATATTGATTGCGAGCTTTTATACAAGATTATCAACCGGGAAGGATAGGGCCAATGGGTCTGCAGGTATTCACTGCCTATTTAATTGATTTGCTTGTGGGTGATCCCCGCTTCCTGCCTCACCCGGTGGTGTTAATCGGTAAATGTATTTCCCTATTGGAATCCCTGGTAAGAAAGCTCGTAGTTTCGCCCCGGGGGTTGCAATTAGCCGGTGCCGGGGTGGTTGTCATTATTGTGGGGGGCAGTTATACCGTAACTGTGATATTGCTAAAATTCCTGTCCTTGGTTCACCCTGCACTGGGATACATGGCCGGTATTTGGCTGATTTCCACCACAATCGCCGCGCGGGGACTTTCCGGAGTAGCCGGTGAACTCCGGGAGTTGCTGCAACAGGGTAAAATGGATATGGCACGGCAACAGGTGGGAATGGTGGTGGGGCGCGACAGCCATAATATGGAAGCAGAGGATATAGCCAGGGCCACAGTGGAAACCGTGGCAGAAAATACAACTGATGCGGTAGTTGCCCCTTTATTTTACGCCTTTATTGCCGGCCCGCCGGGGGCAATGGCCTATCGCGCCGTAAATACATTGGATTCCATGCTGGGATATAAAGATGAAAAATTCCGTCATCTAGGCTGGGCCGCAGCTAAGTTTGACGATTTAGTGAACTATATACCGGCCCGTATAACCGGAATATTAATGTTGTGTGCCGCTTGGCTTACCGGGCGTAATGCTAAAGGAGGGTTCCGGGTACTTCAAAGTGATGCCCACCGGCACCCCAGCCCTAATGCCGGTATACCGGAAGCGGTTACAGCCGGAGCATTAAATATCCGGTTGGGAGGATTAAATTACTACCACGGTCGACCGTCCCAAAGAGCCTACATGGGCTCGGGTTCTAAAGTCCAACCGGTACATATAAGGGCCACAGTGGACTTAATGCATTTAACATCATTTTTAGCAGCCCTTTTGGGAATGGTAATAAGCCTTTTATTATCAAGGTAGACACCCATGCCGCCGAAGGCGGCACCAGAAAAGGATGAAAAAAGTTAATAAGTTAATGGCCTGACCCCAATCTCAATGAGTCACTCTAGGGTGACCCGGTGATTTCCGGAGAGAGCGGAGCACTGAGTAGTCCAGCACTCAGTGGGACCGGTCATTCTTTAAGTCTAACCGGTAGAGTCACGCTCTCTAACTTTTAATTAGGTTCAATTGCTTCGCTGAGTGCTGGATCAAATCCCAAGAGCCATGCCCCCTTAGTGCGTGCAGAAGTAGGCAAGCAGTCTACAGCAAGCGGCTTTCCGGGAAACACTTACCCGCTGCACGAGAATAATTGCGAAGCGAACGGAGGAAACCACCGGGGCGCCCGTGCACTAAGAGTAACTTTATAAAGTAGTTTTTTCAAGGTAGTTTAAGGATGTGACCATAGTGACAGTAAAACATATTCATGGCGGAGATGTCTTTGGAGCAGCAGAACTATTGAACGTTGAATACTCTGAGATACTGGATTACAGCGCAAATATTAATCCCCTAGGACCGCCACCGGGGGTGTTCGATGCCATAAAAAAACACATGGAGCTGATAGTCAATTACCCGGATCCCCGTTGTCGCGAGCTTAAGGAAGCCCTATGTCAATACCTGGATGTGGAAAGCACCCACGTCATGCTGGGAAACGGTGTATCGGAGTTAATTTATTTGCTGGTTAGGGTACTGGGATGCAAGCGTGCTTTGATTCCTGTACCCACCTTCACGGAATACGGCTTGGCGGTAATAACGGCCGGGGGTGCAGTTAAGGAAATTCCCCTGCTTTCCGAAAAGGCTTTCCGCTTGGAAGTTGATACAATAGCATCAATGATGTCAGCCGGTGACTTAATATTTATATGCAACCCCAACAACCCCACCGGAAACTTATTTCCACGGCATGAAATTTTGTTTCTTTTACATGAGGCCGAGGCCAAAGGGGCGTACCTGGTAATTGATGAAGCTTTCATAGATTTTGTAAAGGATATGGAGGAATATAGTGTTATTTCCCGGGCAGGGAAAAGTTCCAATTTAATAGTTCTTTATTCCCTGACAAAATTTTTCGGCCTGCCGGGTTTAAGGTTGGGGGCGATTCTAGGTCCCCGGGGGCTAATGGAAAAAATGACGGCGGCAAAGGACCCGTGGAATGTAAACTTGTTCGCCCAGGTGGGGGGAATTGCAGCTTTAAGCGATGCCCGGCACATGCAAAAAACAAGACAACTGGTAACAGCTGAAAGGGAATATTTATATAATGGTTTAAGGGATATCCCCGGCTTTAATCCTTACCCGGGAGAAGCCAACTTTTTATTAACCAGCATAAAAAATACCGGTCTCACTGCCGGCAAGCTAAAGGATTTGATGCGGCAGAGGGGTATACTGGTACGGGATTGCAGCAGTTTTAACGGCCTGGATAACCATCATATCAGGCTGGCGGTTAGAACCAGGCCGGAAAATGAGAGGTTGCTGGAAGAATTGGCAAAGGTTCTGAAGGGAGCGAATTTATGAACTGCCGTGTATTCTTGGTCCGGCACGGGGAAACGGAATGGAATACCGCCATGCGGTTTCAGGGCCATACTGATATTGAACTCACCGAACAGGGGAGAAAACAGGCCCGTGCTTTAAGTAAAAGACTGGAAAAGGTTAATTTTGCCGGTGTTTATTCCAGTGACCTGGGCAGGGCGTATGAAACCGCGTCTATCATATCAGCCTCTCACAGCATTGAGGTGCGGAAGGAACCCGGATTTAGAGAGATGAACTTCGGTGCCTGGGAGGGACTTACCTTTAAAGAAATACAGTCCCAACATTCCACGTCAGCCGCCCGCTGGTGGGAGAATCCTCTAAAGACCCGGGTTCCGGGGGGAGAGTCGCTGGGTGACTTGGTTAAACGCTGTATGTCGGCTCTTTTTAAAATCTGTAATGAGAGTAAAGACAGCAATATTTTGGTGGTGACCCACGGAGGTGTGGTCAGATCTATTATCAGTAGTGTGCTGGGGATGGACTTAAATGATTACTGGCGTCTCAAGCAAGATAATTTAGCACTGAATATAGTTTATTTTCCACAATGGGAGAGGGGCATTTTAGAGCTTTTTAATGACTGTAGCCACCTGAAAAGAGAGTTTTTTCAGTGAGCCTCTGCGGCCTTTGTTTCCTCTTGTTCAACGCGTACATTTTCCAATACACGACGGGGGTAAGCCAGCTGCACGTTATTTTCGTTACACTTGCGCCATATTATTTCCTTGGTAAATTTCTCGATGGTCCACAGAGAAGCGGGTAATGTCTTGGCGGTTATAATGAACGTGCCCCCCCGTTCATTGTTGTGAATGTCTGCAACTCCATAAACCTGGGGTGGCTCGATAAAATGCCCGTCGGCATCCTTTAGGAAGTGTTCTTCGTACTCATCCACAAGCTCCCGGCAGACATCCTCCAATATTTCGCGGATTCTGGCGGGGTTTTCTTCATAGGGAAAGGTGGCATATACGATTGCCCTGAGTTCCTCCCGGTTATAATTGCGTACCGTACTTATATTGGAATTTGCTATATAAAATTTTTTCCCCGACCATTCTCGAATGGTGGTCATGCGAAGTCCCATCTCTTCAATGGTTCCCTTTACGGAATCATTTATCTCCACATAATCTCCCACATGAAACTGGTCTTCGAACATAATGAAAAAACCCGTGATAATGTCTTTTACCAAGCTTTGAGCCCCGAAGCCGATTGCCAGGCCCACTACTCCGGCACCGGCAAGGATGGGTGTAATTTGTTTCATGGGAACAAATACCGTGATCAACAGTAGTGTTGCTACTATATATAGAATGTACCTGGTGGAAGACATAAGCAATGAAACCAGGGTTTCTTTTTTATTCTCATCCAGGCGGGCGAAACGGAAAGCCCGGATAATAATTCTGTACCTAATTTTTAACAAAAGGTATGTGCCAAAAATTATCAGCGCTATATATAATACACTCTGGATAATTTGTAGGGGAGCTACCGCGGTAAATAAGTCATTAATGTTCGGCAGGCTTATTTGTTCCATTAACCAATTCGTAATATTTTCCATATAGAGTCACTCCCATATATAGATGTTTCCAGCTAAATATACTTTGAACCCATGGTGGCGCGCCAGAAACATAAAAGCTGAAAAAGCTCATTGGTGAGGGTTACAGGCAGTCTAACTCTGTTAGACTGCCTGTTTCTTTAAATTGCTGTTTCTTTAAACTGAGAATTTGTAACATTCTAATATTACCCCGTTTAAAAGTAGTAAATGTCCTTCCTTTTGTGACTGCTCGCTGGCATTTAATGGGTTGATTTCTCATAGTAATAACAAAGAAGAGGACAAAGGTGGGGAAAAATGGAGGCTTTTCAACATAAATTACTTCTGGTCTTCTGCACGGCGCTGGGTATGATGCTGGGAGCAACTTTGATTGGCTCTTTGGCCGCCCTGTTGGCCCGGGAGCCGCCGGTAACCACTATGTTAAAGCTAGCCAGGGAGATTAAAATATGGGCGGTGGCAGCGGCTCTGGGGGGCACCTTTTCATTTTTGGAAGTGCTGGAATCTGGGCTGTTTCAAGGTGAAATAAGGGCCATGATCAAGCAATTATGCTTTGTGGTTAGCGCCATAGCCGGGACTCAGGTGGGATATTATTTACTTTTAGTATTGGTTGGCGATAAGGGATAATGAAAATAGCCCGTTATTTCGTTATTTTTGTCATTGGGATTTTGGTGGGAGCTTCGGTAACCAACATGGTTATCGGAAAGCAAATCGATAACCTGCATATAAGCAATCAGGGCTTAAGGCAGCAGCTTTCGGTAAGTGAAAGGGAGTTACAATCCTTAAAGGAAAGCTTAGAAGAAAGGAAAAAACAAATTATTACGAGTATTGATGTTAAAGTAGAATTTGCCGGTGATGAATTAACCAGTTATGAAGAAAGCTCTGCCATTCTAACTGCGGAAAAAAGGGTAGAAGAGTGGCTGGAAGTAATTAAAGGACAGGAAATAAATGATGTTGATTACATGCTTATTCCGGAAATAATTGACGGAAGGGAAATAGAAGCAGACGGGCGCAAGTTCAACCTCAAGGTAAAATTAGTCGTCATTACCGATGCTGTTATTGTATATCTGGAAGCTAAGCCGGTTCCCAAGGATTCCGGGTAGGTAAACGTTTTTTTTAGGAAATAAAAATGTTAAATAAAGAGCGGGAGGTTGGATAAACTAAGGAAAAGCGAAAAGGACGTGATGCCCGTGGAAGAATTTATTCGCTCCCGCGTACCATGGAGTACCGAACCAAGTCTTAAGGTTAAGACCAATGAAATTGGAGTAGACTTTGATGCTTTTATCGAAGGACTAAAGAATGATAAATCCGATTATGAAATGGCCCGGGAATTTGGTGTTTCATCCAACGCCATTGCACACTTACGGAACCACTTTATGCGCCAGGGGTTGGGTTCCATTATGGGACAAGATTAAAAAGAGAGGGGAGGGCTTTTGCCCTCCCATGTTGTACCTGTGATGGGGGCGATTATAATAATAGGTTTCATAATTGTACGAGCTTCCTGACTTTAGGTGTAGAAGTGCTCGCTCTCTAACGGCTCATGCTTTGCTCGACCGATTGGATCATTTTTCGCACCATATTGCCGCCTATTTTTCCTCCGATGCGGCCGCCCACAGCGCCGCAAGCTCTGGAGGATACATTGCCCCAGTAACCGTTTTCGATTTCTTGCGCAATCCCCAGCTCGCCGGCGATTTCGTACTTCATGTTATCTGTTATTCGTTCGAAATTTTGCGGTGTTACCTGGGGCTGTCCCACCACACTGCCATAGCCGAGCTCGCTTGCCACTTCATATTTGAGGTTTTTCAGTCCGGGTGTTGCTGACGGAATCAATACATCACCCGCCATAAAAACACCTCCCGTATTATCTTTTCCCGTTCTTTGTTGTGTATGTGGTGTTAATTTTGGCAGATATACCAGCGGGCAGAACTGACGCACAACTTTAGAGTTTAAAGATTAGTAAGGAATAGTCCGGTAGATGGAGAAAATTTTTTCGCAAAGTCCCGCTGGACAAACAATTTCCAATATGAGATAATAGTGTGG
>JAALLR010000250.1_pt1 | contig 16105 bp, 21 predicted proteins | sample 7245931 | NCBI WGS metagenome assembly JAALLR01 (sample SAMN13049201, study PRJNA578106) | oil field metagenome | isolation source: filtered produced water from oil reservoir B9 | place: USA:offshore Texas | collected 2016 | reverse complement strand
ATAGGATTTGCAATGCTTGTCAAGGGAGAAGGTATTAAAGGACCGATCGAGTTACCGGCACTCCTCAGTAACTCTCTTTCATACACTCGTATTATCGCTGTCGGTTTGTCATCCATCTACATTGCATCAACTGTCAACCTGATCGCCTTTGAGATGATCTGGGAGCCAGGAACTGCAATAGGCGGAATGACCATCTTTGCAATTGTAGTGTTCCTTTTCGGACACGCTCTTAACACTGTCCTGAGTATTATTGCCCCCGGATTACACGCGCTCAGGTTGCAGTATGTAGAATTCTTCGGAAAATTCTACGAAGGTGGGGGAAGAAAGTACGATCCATTCGGATACATTAGAAAATACACGGAGGAAAAATAAAATGGCAGAACCAGTAACATCAGCAGTAACCATGATGGACCCAGCAGGATTACAGGCAATCGGAGCAGGACTCGCAGTAGGACTTACAGGTCTTGCATCCGGTATCGCTGAAAAGGAAATCGGTACCGCAGCAATCGGTGCAATGGCTGAGAACGAAGGCCTGTTCGGTAAAGGTTTGATCCTTACTGTAATTCCAGAAACTATCGTTATCTTTGGTCTGGTAGTTGCACTGTTGATCAGCTAAATTAATTTAAGAGCACCTTTTGCTCTTAAATTTATTAAAAAGGTGTGTGAGCATGGGACTTGAAACTGTTGTTAAAGATATCAAGGATGCCGCAGAGGCGGAAGTAGCTCAGTTGAATCGTGAAGCTGATGCTGAGGCAACTCTTATTCTGGACGAAGCCAAGCAGAATGCCAAGAAGATCATGGGTGAGCGTCTTGCAAAGGCAGAAGATGATATCACAAAATTAAGGCAGCAAGAAATATCCAGTGCAAATCTTGAAGTGAAGCGCACACTGCTCAATGCACGCAAGGAAGTACTCGAAGAAGTATATACCCAGGCTGAAGAAAGCATAGCTGCATTTTCCCCTGAAAAGAACAAAGAACTTCTCAAATCACTTATTGAGAAAAACGAAGCATCCGGAAAGAGAATCTATTCCAATGCTGAATCAGAGGAGATTGTAAAGGAGCTAAGTTCGCTTGAATATGCAGGTAACATCAAATGTCTCGGTGGAGTTATCATTGAGAATGAAGATGGGACAGTAAGACTGGACTATACATACGACGGTATCCTGAAAAGCGTGAACGAGCAGTTGTTGAGGCAGACATCTGATATCTTATTCGGGTGATTTCTAAATGCAGCTGTTGCAGAAATTTAAGCGTGGAAGCTCCAAACCAAAGGGTCACTCAAACTACGCATATACTACTGCACGTGTTCGTGCAATGAAGAGTAAGATCCTGCCAAAGGAGACCTATCCCCGACTCATGAACATGGGTATCGACGAGATAACCAGGTTCATTGAAGAGTCTGAGTATAAGGAAGATGTCGATGAGCTGGCAAGGCAGTATGAAGGCGTAGACCTTATTGAGCATGCTCTGAACAGAAATCTCGCCGTGACCTTCACGAAGTTGATCAACATCTCTGAGGGTGAGGTGAACTATCTTATCGCAGAAAAGCTCAAGAAGTACGACATCTGGAATATCAAGACAATCCTTAGAGGCAAATACTGCGACGCTTCCACAGAAGATATACTGGAAGCTATTGTTGCAGCAGGTAGTCTTAGTTACACGTTATTTTCAGAACTTGCAGCAAAGAGCGATTATGAAGAAGTGATATCAGAACTTAGTAACACAGAATACTATCCAATTCTGAAAAATTACGACGGAACCAATCTCTCTGAAATCGAGAACCAGCTTGATAAGATGTACTATGCAGGGCTCTTTGAAGCTACCCGCGGCTCAAGGTCAAAGGACCGTAAGTTATTTGCCTCATTTACAAGACTGGGCATTGACATTAAGAACCTTACAACACTCTTCCGCCTGAAAAAGGCAGGAATCACTGATCCTGACATGATGGATCTGATGATCGAAGGTGGCCTCAAGCTGAAGCTCAAGGATATCGAAAGGCTATTACCACTTTCATTTGAGGATTTCATCACAGAAATAGGGAAATATCCTTACTGGGACGAGATCTCTGATGTTGTGAGCCCGGATATGCAGTCTTTAATCGATGTCGAATCACGGCTGAAAAAACACAGACTTAAATCTGCAGCAAGCTTTTCACATGTTTATCCACTCTCAATAGTACCAATCATGGACTACATGCTAAGCAAACAGAATGAGGTAAACAACCTGCGGATAATAATACGTGGAAAAGCCGCCAACCTCAATGAAGAAGTTATCAGGGAACAGTTGGTGATTTGATGGAATTGGCAGTAGTCGGACAAGGTGAGTTTGTAACTGGATTCAGACTTGCTGGCGTGAAAAAAATTTATGAAATTACCGATGGCGAACTTGAACCTACTGTGCTCAAGATACTTGAAGACCGGGAAGTCGGTATTCTGGTTATGCACGGTGATGATCTTAATAAACTACCGGAGATTTTGAGAAACACTATCAATGAATCTGTTGAACCAACTGTGGTGACTCTCGGAGGTAGTGGTCAGAGTTCGAACTTAAGGGAAAAAATAAAACAATCGGTAGGTGTTGATCTGTGGAAATGAAAGGTGAAATTTATCGAGTGGCCGGACCTGTTGTCACAATTACAGGCATCAAACCAAAAATGTATGATGTGGTGCATGTAGGTCACGAAGGATTAATGGGTGAAGTAATTAGAATCGAAGGTGAGAAAGCCACTGTTCAGGTATACGAGGATACATCCGGCATAAAGCCCGGAGAGCCCGTGGTGAACACTGGAATGTCCCTTTCGGTAGAACTTGGCCCCGGTTTATTAGAAAGTATTTATGATGGTATTCAGAGACCTCTGAAAGTCCTCCAGGAAAAGATGGGAGACTTTATTGAAAGGGGTGTCACCGCAAACGGTCTTGACCGTGAAAGAGTATGGGAGTTCAAGCCAACTGTATCAAGCGGCGACTCCGTAAAAGGCGGTGAAACAATCGGTGTAGTACAGGAAACAGAGAACATTGAGCACAAGATCATGGTGCCACCAAATGTTTCCGGTACTGTTGAAGAGATAAAATCAGGTAAGTTCAAGGTAGAAGATACCATATGCGTGCTCTCAGACGGTACGGAACTTTCCATGATGCAGAAGTGGCCGGTAAGATTGCCACGTCCTGTAAACAATAAATTCATTCCGAGAAGACCTCTTATTACAGGTCAGAGAATCCTTGATGGTCTCTTCCCTGTTGCAAAGGGCGGTACAGCAGCTATCCCGGGACCATTCGGTTCAGGAAAGACTGTTACCCAGCAGCAGCTTGCAAAATGGAGTGACACTGACATAGTGGTTTACATCGGATGTGGAGAGCGTGGAAACGAGATGGCTGACGTACTGAACGAGTTCCCGGAACTCCAGGACCCAAAGACCGGTCGTCCGCTCATGGAACGTACAGTCCTTATCGCAAACACATCAAACATGCCTGTAGCTGCCCGTGAGGCATCTGTTTATACAGGAATCACAATCGCAGAATATTACCGTGACATGGGATACGATGTATCACTCATGGCTGACTCATCATCCAGATGGGCAGAAGCAATGAGGGAAATCTCATCCAGGCTTGAAGAAATGCCTGGTGAGGAAGGTTATCCTGCATACCTGTCAGCAAGGCTCTCAGAGTTCTACGAGCGTGCAGGTGCGGTAAAATCACTTTCCGGAGAGAATGGTTCTATCACAGTCATAGGAGCAGTATCACCACCTGGTGGTGACTTCTCAGAGCCTGTTACACAGAACACACTCCGTATCGTAAAAGTGTTCTGGGCACTTGATGCAAAGCTTGCACAGAAGAGGCACTTCCCATCAATTAACTGGCTTACGAGTTACAGTCTGTACACCCAGGGTCTTACTGACTGGTTTGAAGAGAATGTCGCACCTGACTGGGTAAGCCTCAGGGACAATGCAATGGATCTTCTCCAGGAAGAATCCGAACTCCAGGAAATCGTACAGCTCGTCGGTTCCGACGCACTTCCTGAAAACCAGCAATTGGTTCTTGAGATCTGCCGTATGCTCAGGGAATACTTCCTCCAGCAGAACGCGTTCCACCCGGTTGACACATACTGTTCATTCGACAAGCAGTATAAACTATTGAAAGCAATCTCCAAGTACGGTGACATGGCAGAGGCAGCACTGGAGTCAGGCGTACCTATGAAAGACATCCTTGCCCTTGAGTCAAAGGATGAGCTTGCAAAGGTCAAATTCGAAGAGGACTTCGATAGTGCACTAAACGTTGTCATGGAGAAGATGGACAAGGAATTTGCAGCACTTGGAGGTAACTAAAATGACCAAGGAATACAAAACAATCACAGAAATCTCAGGACCACTGGTATTCCTCGAGAAGACCGAGCCTGTAGGTTACGGTGAACTTGTTCACATCAACCTTCCGGACGGTACAACAAAGAGAGGACAGGTCCTTGATACCTCATCTGAAGTTGTAGCAGTTCAGGTATTCGAAGGAACAGGTGGACTGAATGAGGAATCCGGTGTTGTGTTCACCGGAGAGACCATCAAACTCCCTGTATCAAAAGACATGCTTGGTCGTATCCTTTCCGGTTCAGGAGAACCACTGGATGGCGGACCACGTATCGTCCCCGAAGACAGGGTAGACGTTAACGGTGCATCAATGAACCCGTATTCAAGGATGCCACCGGAGGACTTTATCCAGACAGGGATCTCAACCATCGACGGAACGAACACACTTGTCCGTGGTCAGAAGCTTCCTATCTTCTCAGGATCAGGTCTTCCACACAACGAGATCGCTCTTCAGATCGCACGTCAGGCAAAGGTTCCCGGATCCACCGAGGACTTCGCAGTAGTTTTCGCTGCAATGGGTATCACAAACGAAGAAGCCCAGTCATTCATGGAGGACTTCGAGAAGACCGGTGCTCTTGAAAGAGCTGTGGTTTTCCTTAACCTTGCAGACGACCCTGCTGTAGAGCGTATCATCACACCAAGGATGGCTCTTACAGCTGCAGAGTACCTTGCATACGAACACGATATGCACGTACTTGTTATCCTTACTGACATCACAAACTACTGTGAAGCACTCCGTCAGATGGGTGCAGCCCGTGAAGAGGTACCAGGTAGACGTGGTTACCCGGGTTACATGTACACTGACCTTGCATCACTCTACGAGCGTGCAGGTGTTATCAAGGGAAGGAAAGGATCAGTTACTCAGTTCTCAATCCTCACCATGCCCGGTGACGATATCACCCACCCGATCCCTGACCTGTCAGGATATATCACAGAAGGTCAGATCGTAGTTTCCAGGGAACTTCACAGGAAGGGTATCTACCCACCTATCAATGTACTCCCATCCCTCTCCCGTCTGATGAACTCAGGTATCGGTGACGGAAAGACCAGGGACGACCACAAGGCAGTATCCGACCAGATGTATGCCGGATATGCGGAAGGTCGTGACCTGAGAGGTCTTGTGGCCATTGTAGGTAAAGAGGCTCTGTCCGAGAGGGACCAGAAGATCCTTGAGTTCGCTGACCTCTTTGAGGACAGGTTCGTACGTCAGGGAAGAGATGAAGACAGGTCAATTGAGGACACACTCAATGTCGCCTGGGATATTCTCGCAGAACTTCCTGAAGCCCTGCTTACCAGGGTCGATAACAAGTATATCGAGAAGTACCACCCTGCTCACAAGAGCAACTGAATCTGGAAGGTGATCCAACATGGGCGCAAAAGATGTTAAACCAACCCGTTCCGAACTTATCGAGCTTAAGAAGAAGATCAAGCTTTCACAGAGTGGTCACAAGCTGCTCAAGATGAAGAGAGATGGTCTTATCCTTGAGTTCTTCGAGATCCTCGGCAAGGCCAAGGATGTCAGGACCGAGCTGGATGCCGCCTATGAAGATGCTTCCCGGATGATAGGTATTGCAAATGCTGTTGACGGTACCATTACCGTCAAATCCACAGCTTTTGCACTTCAGAGCAAGCCAGAAATCGAGCTGGAAAGCCGTAACATCATGGGTGTTGTCGTTCCTAAGATCGAATCATCCAGTGTCAAGAAGTCCATAAACGAACGTGGCTATGGTATTCTTGGAACCAGTTCATACACAGATGAAGCAGCAGATGCTTACGAACTTCTGGTCGAGAAGATTATCCTTGCGGCAGAGATCGAGACAACCATGAAAAAGCTTCTTGATGATATCGAGAAGACAAAAAGGCGTGTCAATGCTCTCGAATTCAAGGTTATACCTGAACTTCAGGAATCAATGACCTTCATTAGGCTCCGTCTCGAAGAGATGGAAAGGGAAAACACCTTCAGACTTAAAAGGATCAAAGGATAATACCTTTATATGGAAAATGATCCGGAAGATCGACCCAATCTGGTCGATCGCTTTTTTATTAAACTCACCCGGCCTGAGAACCTTGCCAGGATACTCAGATGGGCATGGCTTATTTCTTTACTGATGCTGGTACTTGGATATATTATAATCTATACCAAAATAGCACATTTACTGCCGTTTTAAATAATCTTATTATCTATTTTCTCATCACATAGATTTCAGAGGCTTTTCAGGGCCCTTAATTTATCCAGCACCTTCTCAGCATGTCCCTTAGTCCTGACATTGTTCCATGTGGCAGCAATCCTGCCTTCAGGATCGATCAGATATGTGCTCCTTACTGTTCCCATATACTCCCGGCCATAGTTTTTCTTCAGTCTCCATACACCGTAGAGCTGATGTACGTCGGTACTCTCATCTGACAGCAGGGTAATTCCAAGCTCCTTCTTTTCGATAAAGCGCTGGTGTGATTTGATACTGTCCTTGCTGACTCCAAGTATCACTGCGTTTTCTGATTCAAAGTCACTTTTTAGAGCCGTGAAGTCCTGGGCTTCCCTTGTGCAGCCGGAAGTGTTGTCGCGGGGATAGAAATAGAGGACAAGCCACTGTCCGCTATAGTCTTTCAGGCAAACCTCATTTTCATCCTGATCGGGAAGACAGAAACCTGGTGCTTCCTGTCCCTCTTCTATTAGCGTATCCATAATGATCACCTGAAACGGATAGGAACTTCATATAAAAAAAGATGATGGGTTGGTGTGCATTAGAATCGGGGGCAGAGTTGTAAGTTTAATTCATGTGGGACCAACCCGGTATATAGAATAATCCTATAATATATAAAGTTGCTTTTTATATTGCTATATAGCTCACAATATATTGAAATCGGCTAAAATAAAGGTAAGCTTAATTAGATGGCAGGTACTTTATTCTCCCGGTTTATACAAAGGTGGAAAACGAATGGAAATAATCAGAATGGAGGATGTCTCTGTAAGCGTTAATGACGGCTTGCAGGATAAATTGATCTTCTCCGGTCTGGACCTGTCCGTAAGCAAAGGAGAGAAGATTCTGATCAAGGGCAGATCAGGGATTGGCAAGACTACCGTATTCAGACTCATTCTTGGTTTTACCAGACCCTCTTCAGGTAGAATATACTTCCAGGGAAAGCCTGCCGATGCAGAACTGTTCTGGGATATCAGAAAAAGGGCAACCCACATCTCACAGAATAGTGATATAGGTGAAGGACCTGTGATGGCTCTGTTCGAAGAGGTCTTCTCCTACAGTGCCAACCATGGAAAATTCGACCACGATGCCCTGGATATCCTGCTCACTGAATTCTCACTGAAAAGAGAAGTTCTCAATAAGAAGTTCGAGAACCTTTCGGGTGGAGAAAAGCAACGTATTTCCATCATAATTTCCCTGATGACAAAAAAGGATATTTTTCTGCTTGATGAGATCACGTCCGACCTGGATGCTGCCCTTAAGACAAAGGTTGTTGATTATTTTATGGCAAATTCTGAATGGACTGTCCTTGCCATATCCCATGACCCCGAATGGGAGCGTGAAGGTGTAAGGATAATAGATTTTGAAAACATTGTCTCGAACGAAGATTCCGTAAACAAGGTGAACTGAATGCCTGCAAACGACATATCTATTCTGGGACTGATGCTTTGTTTTATTCTCCTGCTAATTCCAATTGCAGTAAGCTATTACTTTAAACTGCAACTGATAGGGGCAACACTTGAAAGTTCCTTCAGAATGGCAATACAACTGGCACTTGTGGGTATCTTCCTGACATTTGTCTTTGATCTTAACAGCGCGATCATAAACATAATCTGGGTAATGGTTATGGTAATAGTGGCATCACATAATGTTCTGAAGAATGCGGAACTAAAAATACAATCACTGATAGCACCACTAATCATATCCTTTGCATTAACGAACATGGGAATGCTTCTGTACTTCAACTCCTTTATAATAGATCTTACAAACGTATTCGATGCCAGGTATTTCATTCCCATAGGTGGTATGGTGCTTGGTAACTCCCTCAGGGCAAATATAGTAGGAATCAATGATTTTTGTGACCAGATACAGAGAAACGAGAACAGATACCTTTCAAAATTATCCCTTGGCGCTGAAAAGCACGAAGCTCTTATGCCTTACATGCGAAAGAGTCTCAGAAACGCACTCAAGCCGACAATTGCAAACATGGCTACAATAGGTATAGTCTTCCTGCCGGGTATGATGACAGGACAGATACTGGGTGGTTCGAGCCCGCTTACAGCCATCGAATATCAGATAGCTATCATGGTTGCGATATATGTAACTACGGTAATCAATGTGCTCATGGGCCTGATAATATTGATGTATCGCGGATTTGACGAGTATGGTATGTTCAGGAAGAACCTGCTGAAAAGCTAAATAGGGCAGATAAGCTCAGATGAAGTAAAGCAGGATCGCAAGTATACCTGCCAGGCCAAGTCCGATGGCTAACATCAGTAGCATATATAAGACAAATTCAACATCTGCATCCATCAAATACATGTAGATTTTTTTAAGATAAGAGTTTTGTGCTTTCTTGCCAGCTCAAATGGGATAAAGTCACGGAAAATGCTGATCCCGGCTGGCATGGAGCCTGAGTTGTATGAGATCAAAAACTCAGCTTCGATGTATCCGTAAATAAATAAATAAATAAATAAATAAAGATCAGAACTAGAATTACCAAAACTCTTCGATCCTAAGATAATAGATATTAAAAGCTCCTTGTGGAGATACTGACTGACAGCGTGATGAAAAAAATAAAAATGGAGATAGAAAGTGGCAGACTATTGATAAGCCTGTTCTGATTAGCGTTTAGTCGTTTTTACTGCATGTTCTGATGGATGTGATCATTTCCCAGTTGTAATATGTGTTTACTTTCTGATCATCCTCATCCTCGGTTATACGTACGAACTCCTCGCCCAGAAAGAGTACGGCCTTTGAGTAAACTTTCCCTTCATTTACCTGTATGCTGACCCCTTCTCTGAGTTTCCTTGAGAGAGTACCGTGAAGAGGGGATGACGCATACTCGAATACCTTTTCCCATGTATTTTTCATAATTTCACCTTTTAACAAGAAATAAATCCATTGGCAAGAACTGACTACATCAAGCTATCACATTGACAGTAGTCGGAATCCTATGTATGTGTTATAATAAATAAAACTATCTACAACAAAATATTCAAAGAGTGGAGATCCATGAATACATATTTTAACATCCGATAGACTAATAGTAAGATAATAAGTGGTGGTGGGGTCGACAATGCCAAAACAATATTACAAAATTTTATTCACATGCATCTTACTGTACATCCTCGTATCAGGGTGTGTTACAGAGGAACCATTAGAAACCGAGGAGGTAGCAGATAGCTTCAATGTCAGCCCCGGAACCGTTATTCACATCAACCAGATAGGCGGAGATTTAACTGTCAACAGTCATGCCGGGGATACCGTTGAAATGACCGCACAAAAAAAAGCTTACTTCGGAGGCAGGGAGGAACTTGATAAAGTCAATATAGTTGCCACCGAAGGCAACAGAGAACTATTAATCGAAATCGAATATCCGATATATGGCACTTCAAGCGTTAGTGTTGATATGCAGCTGGTAGTCCCGGAAGATTCCACTGTAAAGGTACTTGAAACAAGTGATAATGACGGATATCTTAATTTAAATGGAGAATAAAGAGACCCTATAGAAATCTGTTAAGCATATTTATTTTAAGTACTAATAATGGAGTACCACCGGATTTCTGCTAATGACATAGTTGCTCATCAAACTCCTTTATCAATTCCCTGAGGAATTTTCCTTTAATCTTTTTCTTTTCCTGTATCTTAAAGGAATCATAGATCCTACTTTCAACTGATATTAGTGAATGTATAGCTTCTAAGTCGTAGCATCTGCCAATAACATCGAACCAATGAAATAGTTCACCGAAAGTGGACATAGAGGTTAGTGCACGCCTCAAATCAAAAAATAAGCGTGATATATTTAACACATCACATTATTAATTTTATAAGTAACAATAATAGGTATTAGTATGAATTACACAAAATGGTTTAAAAGAAATTTTTCTATAGTTTATTCTTTGACAATGGGTTTCTTCGTATTGTTATATGTACTATATGTACTTATGTTCCCCAATATGATTCAAGTTGCTACAATAGGGATTCTAGCATTAACTTTGATGTTTAATTCTATTCAACTAGAGGCTACTAGGGCAAACAACGACAAAGTAAATGACATTAAATTCAGAATCAAGCAATTTGAAGAACTCTATATGCCACTAAAAACTGTTTCACCTAATTTTGAGAAACTTGATGTTAAAGAAATTGCAAAATATTCATACCTGGCATCAACAGAGTTAAGTAAACACATCGATAATCTTATTGATTACATCAAGTCACCTGGTGATTTCACTATTCAGGAAAAAAAGAAATTACTAAAAAACATTGAAGATGCAATCGAAAATGATACTGATACATTGAAGAAGGACTTAAATTTCCATCTGATATAAAGAGTAATACGTATCTAATTCATCCTATTCGAATTAGTTACCATTATTGAATATTTTATTTTTTACACTGTCATGCAGTTACTTCAGAGTCAATCGATATACTCATCCCTGCGGGGTGAGAATACCTCCACAGCCACAGAATCTTCCAGTATCTTTGCGGAATGTGGTGTATTTCCGGGAATGCTCCATGAATCACCTGCACCTGCTTCGAAGGTCTCATCACCGATGGTTAAGAGTATTTTTCCTGAAACAAGATAACCGGTCTGCTCATGCATATGATCGTGCTGGCCAAGTATACTTCCTTTCTTCATGATAAATTCAGTCATCAGGGTCTTTTCCCCGTAAACTATGGTCTTCATTCTTATGCCCGGTAAAACTTCCCTGTATCCTTCCTCATAGTGTCTGGCAAACATGATGACACCAATTACCTGCACTAATTTATCTCTTTCTGTTTTCTGTATATGATTGTTATTGCTCTTGATTTCTGTTTTTTAATTGGATGTATTTATGAGCACCATAAAACTTATAAAATTAAAAGAGAATATGACAGTGGGGTTATCTTATGGGAGAATATGAAGAAACTATAAAAGATATACGTGAGACCCTGGGTATTCTGCCCGGATTTATGAAAGACCTTCCAAAAGAAGAGCTTGTGGAAGACTGGCATGTCTGGAAGCATGAAGGACCTGAGATGAACTTACATAAATAAACAATTGGAATTCGGGTCTCAGAATACAATTGTTCATAACACGATTATATGAATGAGGCCTCTGTATCTTTTTTAAACATAGCCTGCGCCTTTTACTTCACTTTTTAGAATAATGAATACCGCAAAAGATCCCGGACATATAACCGATACCGGTGAACATATCGTCACATTTCGGTTACGGGTAGTGCATCCTGCAAAAAGTATTCGAACAGCTCCCTTCCCCATTCAACAGCCGATGGATTGGAACACATAATATGTGTGACATCGGTCTCACCATTGTTCTTCAAGAGACGCATGAGTATACAGTGATCATTAAAAGTATAGGTCAGAAGGTCCAGCTTTCCGGGATACACGAACATATCAATCAGTTCATTTCCGAGCAGTTTTTCAAAATCCTCAGATCTTTCCAATCGCAGTTTAGCAAATGCATCCTCGGTAATGACAAAACGTATGTTTACATTGTTGCCTGTAAGTTCTTCAAAGAAGGCAGGAAAATCCGGGTGGAAATAGGTGGTTACCTTATACATCGAATCGGACTGCTTTGCATATTCATAATATTCCCTGTTCAATTCAAACATTTCACTTAAAGAGGGGCTTATTGTCCTGAAGTCCTGCAGTTCCCGGATCTTGATGAGAAGATGATCCGGTATGAAATCAAAAATATGTGTACCCCAGTAGTCAATATCATTATCGAGAACTTTAACAGTGCCCATCAGAGGGTGCATTTCGTCAACGACCAGTTTACCAATTGTAGTCAGTTCGTAAACATCATCATGGCCGGTGACCAGAAAATGATCCTCAAGTATCCTTATCTGCGGAAGTAAAGCCTGTCTTGTAGTATTCAGCCGATCCAGAAGATATTCCATACTAGCGGGTTGCTCTTTCAGCAACAAAAGGGTTCTTTTCCTTTTCTCTGAACGGAATATAACATCGATAAGTGGCTTCATATATCCGGTACCTCCTGCAAAACGACAATAGCCCGGTGAACTCATAAACTGAGTTGAGGAAATACTTAGATAACACAGTATATATTACAAACGGTAGTTTACCGTTTGTATAAAAAAATTAATTTTCTGTATATTCTTGATCTGCGGATCCGGAACAGCTCTCAAAGAACTTTCTTAAATTGAATAGCTGATCCGGTTTACCCATCAGGATACAGATGTCATCTGACAATAGTTTTGTATCTGGATCAGGGTTTGAGATTATTTCCTCACCCCTGCGTATGGCCAGCAATGTTACTCCGTACTTCTTCCTCATATCCAGGTTTCTTAAGGTGTGTCCATGGACATTACATCCGTCTTCCAGCCTGAGAGAAAGTACCTCAACACCCGGAAGTTCATTCTCAAGATCGAAACCTGCCTCACTTACCTCCAGAGAGGATTTCCTGAGCATGCAATAACCATTGGCACGTAGTTCCCGGGTAAACCTGTCGATCTCATCTTCGGGAACAAGATACTTTTTGAGCAGACGTACGAAGATCTCAACGGATGTTTCATATTCTTCGGGAATCACCTCGTCAGCACCCATTTCATGCAGTGCTTTCATCTCAGTGAGATAGCGCGTCCTGGCAAGGACATACACATCGGGGTTCATGCGTTTTGCGACTTCTACAATTTTCCTTGTGGATATATAGTCCGAAATTCCGACCACAAGTATCCGGGCAGAATGAATGTTCGCTGATTCCAGCACTGCCTCATGGGTTGCATCTCCGTAGAGGATTCTTTCACCATGTTTTTTCTCACGGCGTACAGTATCAGGATTTGTTTCTATCACCACATAGGGTATGCTGGCACTTTTGGCTGCATTTGAAACCGTCTTTCCGTTAAAACCATAACCAATTACAATAAGATGGTCTGAGATCCTCTCATCCTCTTTCTCTTCCACCTGTGTCAGATCCTTTGAGTAAATACCATTGATCAGAATCCTGTTCGATGTCCTCTGAAGGATCCTGTCTGCCATGTCGTGGGAAGAGGCTATCACAAAAGGAGTGGCTGCCATTGTAAGTATGGAGACGGCAAGGAAGGTCTGGTAGAGTTCCCCGTTTATCAGTGCGACATCAAGCCCGAAGCCTGCAAGTACGAAAGAGAATTCTCCCACCTGGGAGAGGCCGAGGCCGGTAATAAGAGCTGTTCTGAAAGGATAACCAAGCAGGAAGGTAACAACACCTACTATAACTGATTTCAAGGTAAGTACCACTGCAGCCAGAACAAACAGGAGTACCAGATTGGATGTAAAGAAGCCTACATCCAGGAGCATTCCAATGGACACGAAGAAGAAACTCATGAAAATGTCCTTGAAGGGCATTATATTGCCAATAGCCTGATGACTGTACTCGGATTCCGAGATGATCAGACCTGCAAGGAAAGCACCCAGAGCCAGTGACAGACCTGCGTTGGATGTAAGCCATGCAGTGGCAAGGACTATAAAGATAATACTGACAAGAAACAGTTCCTTATTTCTGGTCTTGACAATCTGGAACAGCAGAGCAGGCATTATCCACCTTGCACTTACCACCACAAGTAAGATAATACCAAGACCACGGAGTAAGAATTCCATTGCACCGGCATCAGAATCCCCGGGCACCCCTGCAAGTATGGGTGTCAGCAGTATCATGGGCACTATAATGATATCCTGAAAGATCAGTATGCCAAGGGATGTTTTTCCATAGGGAGTATATATCTCACCCTTCTCCTGCAAAAGCTTGAGCACAATAGCGGTACTGCTCAGGGAGACCAGAAAACCCATGAATATCGATGTACCTGTACTCAGCTCCAGATATCTGCATATATAGTAGACCAGAGCCGTGGTGATGACCACCTGCAGACCTCCGCCAGCAAGTACCGCTTTTTTAATGTCCCAGAGATCCTTGAGGGACATCTCAATACCTATTGTGAAAAGCAGCAGGATTATACCAATCTCAGCAAGGGCCTCGACTTCCTCCACACCTGTGATTATACCAAGTCCGTGGGGACCTGCAAGTATACCTGTTACGAGAAAGCCAAGAACCGAGGAGAGTTTCATCCTGTGAAAAAGCAGGAGTATGATCATCGACAGACCAAATATAATTCCGATATCAGTGAGCAACGTTAATTCCATAGTTCAACCTGGCACATATGACTTTTTGTGTCTAAATTGGTCTGTATGATATAAAAATAAAAGGGAAAAAAGGGAAGAAGATATTAGTAGAACAGAAAAATACAATCAATCATTTCAGAATATGAATGATTGGGGAGAAGTCAGAGTCCTGCCCTATCAACTATGGTATCGGCAACTGCTTTTGAACTTTTGAACGGGAAGTCCGATGCTTTGAGCAGTGAACCGGCTTCACCGGCGGTTACCGCAACGTCCCCCGACCTGCATGTGGTATCGGCACCTGCAGGGAAGGCGGAAAGCAATTCTTCCGGGGTTTCTATGGGAAATGTTGCATTTTCAAGACCTGCGACAATCTGGCTGTGGATATCGTCTTTTACACTCATTTGAATTCCTCTTTTCTTTGTTGTTGCTGAATAATTTCCCGGGAAAGGAGGCAACAAAAAGTAATTGTACGGTTTCTGGTATATAGTTTAGCGTCACTGCAGTATACAAAGTACATATGAGTATACAACAATGACTTTGAAGTATTGTTCAGAAACCTTTTTAGAGATTGACTCGTAATCAGAAGTATGAAGAAAACAGAGGCTTTTGAAACCGAGTTCTCAGAAATAAAATCAAAACTTTTTGATATTCATAATGACATGAAGTCATTCATAGAGCATGCAAACCAGCAGCATATGGAAAATGTCCTGCAACATATTAAAAAGGACTATAATACGACTATTGCCAATCATCTTGCAGATGAGATAAGGACCGGACTCTCAAAGAACATGGTACGCAAATGCGAAAGGAAAGACGAATGCACGTCAATATTTACCGATCTGCTGGACAAGAATACCGACATGATAAGAAAAGACAGGATATCCGGAAGGTCAATCGAAGAAAACAGAGCAAAGATGGATGAGCTCAAAGGAATACTGCCCTATAAGAAATGTGATAAGTGTTATTCGGAACTTACAGAGCTTTTCTCCAGGCAGGTGAACCTGATGCATTCCATGAGCATATACGATATGAATAGGAAGCAGGGCAAAAACATGAAATCACTTCCTATACAGACCGTTGTTGATGATATTCTCGAACCTGTCTGCCATCCGAAACGCATGGAGATCCTCAGGGCAGTGTATACGGAAACGAGAACGTTCTCCTCACTTTCAGAAATTACCGGACTCAGGGGAGGTAACCTCCTCTTCCACCTCCAGAAACTCTCAGAGTCAGGACTTATCATGCAGAGACATGAAAGGGGAGATTATATGATCACAGCCCGCGGATTCAGGATAATGGAAGGTGTCAGTGATATCCACGCATCACTGAATACGGATACTGAAAAAGAAAAGATTCAGGTCTAGATCATGAATCTGTCTTTGAATCATAAGCCTGCATGGATACTTTCAATGTTTCCTCAAAGGTAAAATCATCC
>JAALLR010000249.1_pt1 | contig 16122 bp, 12 predicted proteins | sample 7245931 | NCBI WGS metagenome assembly JAALLR01 (sample SAMN13049201, study PRJNA578106) | oil field metagenome | isolation source: filtered produced water from oil reservoir B9 | place: USA:offshore Texas | collected 2016 | reverse complement strand
GTTTGTTTGCTAGCATTCAATTTGGATGTGCCCCCGTTCTTTTCCTCCTACAACCAAAACGTGCCTTCCTGCTTGCTTAATTCCATCTACCCCTATCCCACACTTTTTATTATAGAGCCTTAAGCATCTTGCTATAGCAGCGTTCGTGCTGTATAATATCCCTGAAAAACATAAGTGCTGATGTAGCTCAGCGGTAGAGCAGCGCACTCGTAATGCGCAGGTCGTGGGTTCAAATCCCACCATCAGCTCCAGGAAAATCTAGCGCCGCAAGGATTGCGGCGCTGTTTATATTTTTTCGGCAATTGCTTTCCGGCAACCACCAAGCGTGAAGAGTTTTTGCCTCTTAAGAAAAAAATGCACCGGAGATGTAAAATAGACTTTACATAGATCATCCTCTTTGCTATAATGATGTAAAGCATGCTTTACAAGTGTGGTGGTGAAATATTGATCAATAACATCCGCGCAATGCGTGAGCAAAGAGGTTGGACACAGGAACATTTGGCATCTTTAGTCCAGGTTTCACGTCAAACCATCAACTCCCTGGAGGCGGGCCGATACAAACCATCTATTGTGCTTGCCCTAAAATTGGCACATGTTTTCAAGGTGCCTTTGGAAGAGGTTTTTCAGCTGGAAAGCACTGACTGGGAATAAGACTGAGAGAGGTGAATGGGAAGATGAGAAAGAAGAAAAGCATACTTAAAGCTCTTTACACCTATATCATTTTCGGGGGAATCTATCTGTTGGGAGCAGTGATCTGGTTTGTGATCTCTTATTTCCGAAATGAACTTGATTCTCCTGTAACACTCTTCTGGCTTGCGGGTGCGGTAATTTACATCATTATGATGCTGGTTTCCGCCAAAAAGGTAGTTAAACTAAAATCCGGTGCTGTGAGTGCTGCTTCCCTGCAGCCCGATGAACGCGCCGAGTATATCACCGGGAAAACAGCCCATGTCACTATTCTTTGGGGGTGCCTGCTTCTTCTGGCTTATATCGGTGGTGAAACAGGCAGCAGCGGAAAGGTCCCCATAGAGGCGTGTATCTTTCTCCTGGCTGTGGTTGTTATCTATTTCGGGCATTATATCTATTACCTGCGTAAATACTAATAAGGCGTCAGAGCTTGTATTATTGTTATTGCTATTAGCGGGCAGCACTTTCTGTTTGAAGTTTGATTCCCTATTCTGTATGGTGGCAAACGAAACGTTTCCATGCCACCCATTTTGTTACATATGTGTTTATGGACGGCCCCACTGACCAAGCAGGTAGGTGGCTCCACAGTCACAGATAGCTGATAGCTGCTATGATAAGACCTGGAATAATGATGTAGAGAGCTGCTGTCCAATCAATGCTTGTGCTCCATGCGGTGTATTTAAATTTCCACTCTGATCGAAGCCATTGTAAAAAAGCTGTTTTGGTGTCATCGGCTGTTTTCCAGCAGTTTATTAAAACACTCCAGCAGGGATCCCTCCGGCAGTCCGCAGGTTTGCCGAATTTGTGTCAGGTTTCCTCTCATCAGCAGTTTTCCTTCTGAGATCAATATAATGGAATCACAGACCTTTTCTGCTGTATCTAGGGCGTGTGTGAACATCAGAACCCCTGCCCCCGGTTTCTTTCCTGCTTCAGCAGATCCCAACCACGAAATAAACGATGCACAGGATAACGAACGGAGTGAGATGCGGTGAGGTGCCCTCGTGTAGATCTCTTATCATTGATTTTATTTTTTTATCTGATTACAATTTTCTAGTGACATCTTTAGTCAGAAATGATGGGGTTAACTGTTAACATTCGAGTTTCATGAAATATATTTATCTTAACTGTATGAAGGAGAAGAAATGCTAAGAACCGAATCGATTCCGGACGTCAACATCAACCGCAAGCAGAAATACTTAGGGGAAAAGGGATTGCTCGCCCTGCTCGGTCTGCTGAGCGCCTTCGTACCCCTTTCCACGGACCTCTATCTCCCGTCCCTGCCCGGTATCGCGGAGTACTTCCGGGCTTCCGTACACCTGACGAACCTCACCCTGATCCTGTTTTTCCTTTTTTTCAGCGCCGGCACGCTGCTCTGGGGTCCTTTAAGCGATAAATACGGGAGAAAGCCCATTCTGCTCATTGGTCTGGCCACCTACACCGCGGCGAGCGCCTTATGCGCCTGTGCCGGGAACCTTTATCTCTTGATCGTCTTTCGCGTCTTACAGGCAGTGGGAGGCAGTGCCGCCGGTTCTGTGGCAACGGCCATGGTCAAGGATCTCTACAGCGGCAGGAGGCGTGAGGCTGTTTTGGCCCTGGTTCAGTCGATGGTGCTGCTGGCACCTGCCGTTGCCCCTGTGCTGGGAGCCTTCCTCTTGAAGTTTACCACCTGGCGGGGGGTGTTCTGGGCCCTGGCCGGCATCGGGCTTCTATCGCTGGCCGGGGCTCTGGCCATGGAGGAAGCCATCGAGCATCATTACGAAGGGACGATAATACAGGTGATGGGGAGGCTGGGAACGGTCCTCAAAAACCCCGGTTTCACATCCCTGCTGGCCGTCTTCTCGTTCCTCGGAATCTCTTCGATGGTCTTCATTGCCTCTTCCTCCTATATCTATATCGACGGATTCGGCTTAAGCGAGCAGACCTACAGCTACTACTTCGCCCTAAACGCTATGGGGTTGATAGCGGGGCCCATGCTCTACCTGCAGCTGTTCAAGCGCTTCAGCCGCTGCTCGATTATCAGCTCCTGTTTTCTGGTGGTGGCGTTGAGCGGGGTGCTGATAACCCTGCTGGGCAACTTCAGACCCTGGCTGTTTGCCCTTACCCTACTCCCCTCATCTCTGGCCGGAAGCTGCGTGCGTCCTCCCGGTACCAACCTGATGCTGGAGCAGCAGCCGGGTGATGCCGGCTCTGCCTCCTCCCTGATAAGCTGTTTCGGCATCCTGATGGGAAGTGTCGGCATGAGCATCATCTCCATCGATTGGGGGAACACCATCATCGCCCTCGGAGTATTAACAGCCATCACCGGTCTGCTCTGTGAGGCGCTCTGGGTGTGGACTGCAAACAAGCCCTTCATCCGGCAGGTGCATGACTAAAAGGCACCGCCCGAACCACTGCACCCGGGCAGTAGGAAATTGTTATTGAGGAGCGAATATATATTTGGGTGATGTGAAATGCGGAATGAGCCCAGTTTAACAGAAAGAATTCTTCCTGCTCTTTTGGTTGGAACAGCTGGCTTTGTTAGTGGAATATTTTTGTTAGATATGCAAGGTATTAAGGCCCTGGGCTTAGGCGATCGGGCAGCCGCGGCATTGATCATGGGATGGGCTTTTCTTATGTTGTTGGCAGGCACTCCTGCCGGTTGGCTGGCGGGAAAATATTCAGTCAAGTTGCCCTTCATTCTGGCCTGGGCAGGGGCATTTGCACCGATGGTAGCCTGGTTTGCGGGCATGGAAGCGGCGTGGCCAGAATCTTTGATTTACGCCTGGTTGCTGGCTTTTGCCGGGAGCTGGGTCGGTCTGGGCCTGGGCTTGGTTCTGTGCAGAAAAAAAGCTGAACATTAAAGCAGAGAGTCGCAGTAATAACTTACACAGTCACTGCTTCTAAGTGTTATTGCTGCTCAGGGCATGAACAATTATAGAAATGCTGCTTTTTCTGGGCACTTCAATGATTTTTATCCTACACTCCGTATCAGCTGCAATTGATGCAGCACTTGCCGTGGTACTTCTCCGCATTGCGTAACTCCCGGACGCCTACACCAGAATAACTACCAAGTTATCTAAGAAGACTGTCACGATAATGCCTTAGGATAGCGGATACCCCCACATTCCAGCAATTGTCTGGGCTGCCCATCTTTATTTAGTCGGGTCATAGAGGTCAGTTGCTGTTGAGAACCGCCTGACTGTAGACAAAAAGGGCAGGTCGTTTTACTGACCTGGCCCTTATTTGATTTGAACCAGCTTACGGTTTGTACTTAGGAAAATGTGGTTGGCAGTACTTTTCAATTACTTGATTGAACAACACAACGTGGTGCAGTTCATCTAAGATGATCCTATCCAAGATTTTCTTGACATATGGGTCATCGATCATGCGCTGGTGTTTACGATAGTTGGCAATGGCCGCCCATTCACTGGCGACATCTGCTGCGAGCCGGTCACAAAGAGAAGTTCCATAGAAAACAAAGGTTGCATTCCAATACCTTTCAGTGTTGTTCCTCTCTATGGTTCTGTAACGGGGATCAACACCCAGCATTTTTATTGTTTGAGCAAGTATTTCCTGGTGATGCATTTCCACCAGTGCTATACAGGATAGTAGATCCGCCACCTCCCTGTTTTCATCTTCCAGCACGAAGTGATGATAGATGTACTGGGTTACAGCTGTCAACTCACTGACCATACCAGCATAATCTTCCAACAGCAACTGGGCATATTTAGGGTTTGGTCCGGCTACCCGTACTTCTGGGTAAGGTGCAGGGTAAGCACACTTAAAAACAGCAGGTGTCACACATCCCTTTGTTTCTGGCGGTTCCATACTCATCGCTTCAGCCTCCCTGAAAATGTATTCTGGTTAAAGTTATTTTGCTGAAGCATCAAATATAACCTTGCAGCCCGCCTGACACCAGCCATAGGGAAAACCCTTTATCCCTTGATACTCCCTTGACATTGCTTGTTCCTTTTGTGGCAGTATCCATTCTATTGGCTCATAGAGAGCACGACCACCGGGAGAATAACCGCGACAACCGGTTACAATAGGCTGCCATTCGTTTCCCGGTATCCAACCGGGAGATGAATGGCGGGAGTTTTGTAAAAATTCTTTTTAATACTCCGCTGAAGTTGGGTGGCGGATTCTTAAATGGATACGGATGTTGCCTCCTGCCCAGCTAAAAACCCTGTACCCAGAGCCTTTATCGAATTAAGCCAGAGCGAAGAAACTGTTTCCCGGGTGTGTAAGAAAAAGGGTGGCCGTTTGGTAATTAGGAATAGATACGCCATATTCATTATTGGAATTGGAGATTGGAATTGGAGGTTTGGGAAATTATGGTGGGGAGTCCCTCTTCAAAGCCGAAACCCAGATCCCGCCTCCGGTTTACCCTGGGAACCTTTTATTTCTGCCTCAAGAGATACTGCCATTGGTTCTTTTCCCGCACTGTTTTTGCTCGAAGCTTTGAGCGGACTTCCGATAATTATCCTTACCTCATCTTCCATCACGAGACACCACTTTATCGCAGGCTCCGCAACGCGGATATGTGGCTCCAGCGGAATAAGGTAGTTAATTTAAAGCTGGCGGTAGCAAAGTTGGACCACATTGTAATTCGTCCCGGCGAAACCTTTTCTTTCTGGCGTCTCGTGGGCAAACCCACGAAACGGAAAGGTTACGTTGAAGGTATGGTCCTCTGTGAAGGCCGCATCGTGCCGGGTATCGGGGGCGGTCTCTGCCAGTTGTCAAACCTAATATACTGGATGACCCTGCACACACCGCTCACGGTTGTGGAACGCTGGCGTCATAACTATGACGTTTTCCCGGATGCTGACCGGACGCAGCCCTTTGGGAGTGGCGCTACTGTTTTCTTTAACTATATTGACCTTCAGGTCAGAAACGACACCAACCAGACCTTTTACCTGCGCCTCTGGCTGACCGACACTCATTTGTGCGGTGAATGGCGGTCAGATCGACCTATATTAATTATATACATACCAGGTTTACGAGAAGGAACATCTCATTACACATGAACCTTGGGGCTACGTGAGGCATAACAGAATCAACCGATGCGTCATCAATTGCGCAGGGGATATTCTTGCCGACGATCTTGTTGCCGAAAATCACGCCATCATGATGTATCCACCCCTCCTGGGGGAGGGAGGGTAAGGGAATATATTAAAGGGGGAAATTGGAAGTGTTCTATAAATGGTGTATCTTTTTCTGTTGGCTTCGTTCAAATAAGTGATGGCCGGCGAAAGTATGACTACAAAGTTGAGGGGAGTAAATTAATGGGTAAACCTGTTCCCATCAACCGTTTCATCGAAATTACTCTTATCGGGATATTGCTGCTGGCGGCTGGATGGATGGTGGTGCCGCCCAGGATTGCCGACGCTAAACTGCTTGTATTTTCACCAGAGAAAGCATTGCAGTCAGCGGAACTTATTATTATAGGTACAGTAACTGAGCGGGACTACGAAGTAACCCGGCGAAGTGTGACTATCAAGGTAGAGGATGTTCCCAAAGGTAAATTTGAAAAAGACAAGTTAACTTTAGAAATGGAGAAAAATCCAGTATATGGCTGGGTGGGTTTCAATTTTCCGGAACCGAAGACCAAAATATTTCTATTGCTGAGAGGCAATTCCGAGCGGGGTTACTGGTTAGCTCAGGATCTTAACTGTGTAGCATTGGTAGAAAATGGTCATGTAACCGAACTTTATTATGGGTCACGCATCGGTATTGACGATAAAGGCTGGACCATGGCTGATTATGTTCATGCCTACGATCTTTTTTACCAGGAACATAAACTGAAAGAGGCTGACCAAAAGAAAGCTGTTGTCAATGTTAACTCTCACCCGGGAGCGAATCAAGGGAAAAAGAACTTATTATCCAGAATACGGGATTTTATCTTTAACCTTGTTAACAAGGTAACTCATGTATTTGCGTTTGGCTCGCATAAAATAAGTGCAAATCCGATCTCTTCAGAGGAGCAAAAGAGAGTTGTCCTCTACCTTACGGCCATGAAGGCGGCTTTCGAAGAAGAAAATGGCGGCAACAAATTTATAGCAGTAAAGTTGGAAACTTTAGATGGATTAAGTAATAAGGGTAAACAGATGGTGTTAGATGGGTTGAAAACTCTGTCCCCTCACGTCTATAGCTTTGAAAAAGTCAAAGACGATGCTGACAAGTTTTTGCTTGATGATAAAGGAAGGTTATTGGGAACTAAAGGTGGAACTCTGTTATATGTCGACGTACAGGAATATAAGGGAAATAAGGCCGTTATAGAAGCTGTTTCCTGGTTCGGGAATTCAGGAGCCGTCATGCCCAAGTATGAGGCCCGGTATATCAATGGAATGTGGCAGTTGAAACTGATCCGTATGGCTGTTGCCTGAGCTATTGATTACTTTGCAGGTTTTTACGAGACTGGTAACAAATATTTTAATGAGGCGCCTCCGATTGAAGAAAGCAAGTGCGTTGGGTTTGTGATAATCTGTTTGCGGAAGGCATCAAATTGAGCCACGGCAGAAAAAGGAAGGGAGTGGTTTGCCCTTACTGCAGCACTCACCTGAAGTGGTGTTATCCGCTCAGGCAGTATAAGCACCGCTGTAGCGTCGTCAAAGCCCTGCTCCAGGAGATCAACCGCTTTAGGTGCCTGTGATGCAAATGTTTCTATGTTGTGTGTAATAACGATCTGGCGCTCTCAAGGTCGGGAGCTTCAGAGATAGACCGTAAGTGGGCATGAAGTCTGTCCTTCAGGCGCTTGGGACAGTTGTCTAGAATGTTGCGTGTGAAATGAGTCTGGCACCGCTGCCAGGTAGCTCCTTGAAGACACCTGGCTACAGCATTAACAAGACCACCTGGTTATCAGAAGCCACAAAATCAACGCCCCTCAGACCACAGCTTTATTAACCAGGTAAAGAACTCGTACCAACTGTCTTCGGTTTCACTGTTACCGATTTTCGTACCGGCAAGAAATTGGTTCAGGAATTGATCAGAGTGTCGCAAAACGGCGGGGGCTTTGTATCTTACATTTGGCTCAATCCTAAAACTAACAAGGATGAGGAGAAACTCTCTTATGTAGCCCCTCTTAAACTCGGCAACTTAGAGTTAGCGGTCGGGACGGGCACTTACTTGCCCATGGTAGAGGCTGCTTAAAATGATGTGGCGCAGAAGATTGTATTTTAAAGTCACAGACCCCAGGCCGGAGGCGGGGGCTTGCCGGTAACGGTCGGGTCTGTATTCTGTTGGTAAGTTTGATAGTTTAGTCCACCAGTGGTAAAGGGGCTGCCCTGGAGTGGGTGGCCGGGAAGAGGGCGGGGGAAACTCCCGCCCTCACGGCATGATCAGTTCGGCGAACTGGAATTGCACCGTGTCCACCAGCCCTCTGTTGGTAAGGCGCAGTTCGGGGAGGACGGGGAGGGAGAGCAGGGACATGGTCATGAAGGGGGACACGAGACGGCAGCCCAGGGCTTCCCAGGCGTGCCGCAGTTGGGCAACTTGCCCGGCCACTTCTTCCACCGGCCTTTCCGACATCAGCCCGGCGATGGGTAGGGGGAGTAGGGCCAGAACTTTGCCGTCCCGGACTGCGACCATCCCGCCCCCGCATTCCGCCAGCTTGTTGCCTGCCAGGGCCATGTCACCGTCGTTCATGCCGACGATGAGGAGGTTGTGGCTGTCGTGGGCGACGGTGGAGGCGACGGCGCCCCCCTGGAACCCGAATCCCTTCACCAGGCCCAAGCCCATGGTCCCCTTTTTCCCGTGGCGTTCGATAACTGCCACCTTGGCCAGGTCGTGGGCTGCTGAGGCCTCAATCCTCCCGTTCACCACCGGGACTTCTACGGGGAGGTGTCTCGTCAAAACGCTGGCCTCGACTACTTCCATTGCCCTGACCCGCACCCTGCTCTTGCCGGGAGGGGCGTCGATGCGGAAATGTTCCGGCTTCAGGGGCTTCTTCAGGTGCACCGAATTGCGGGCGAAGTCAGGGTAGGCAAAAGCCGGGAGTTCGACGAGGAGCTTCCCGCCAGAGGCGATGATCTTCCCGTCCACCATCACCATGGCCACTTCAACGTGGGCCAGGTCCTTGAGAAAGAGGATGTCGGCGAAGCGCCCTGGGGCGATTGCCCCCAGGTCCTGGTCGACCCGGAAGCATTCCGCCGTGTTGATGGTGACGGCCTGGATCGCCCGGATGGGGCTCAGCCCTTCGCTGATTGCCCGCCGCACCACGTGGTTGAGGTGCCCTGTGGAGAGGATGGTCTCAGGGTGCACGTCGTCGCTGACCAGGATCGCCCTGCGGCCGTCGATGCCCGTTTCGGTGAGGCTCTTCACCGTTGCGGCTACGTCGCGCCAGGCGGAGCCCTCCCGCATCTTGGCGTAGATCCCCAAGCGCATCCTGTTCAGGGCGTCTTCCTTCAGGATCATCTCGTGGTCGGACCTGATGCCTGCGGCGGCGTAGGCAGCGGCTCCCCGGAAGTCGCCGGGCATGGAGTAATGCCCGGTGATGGGCTTGCCCGCCTCCAGGGTTGCCCGCAGCTCTCCGTGGACCTCCGGGCTGCCGGCCAGCACCCCGGGGAAGTTCATCATTTCTCCCAAGCCGCAGATCTCCGGCCACTCCATGGCTGCGGCGATCTCGGCAGGACCGAAGGTGGCTCCGGCGTCCTCAAAGCCGGGGGCGGCGGGGACGCAGGAGGGTATAGTTGTCATGACCTTCAGGGGGAGCTGGCGTCCCTCTTCCAGCATCAGGCGCACCCCGTCCATTCCGAGGACGTTGGCGATTTCGTGGGGGTCCATGAAGATTCCGGTCGTCCCGAGGGGGAGCACGGCCCTGGCGAACTGGGTTACCGTCACCATGCTGCTCTCCACGTGGAGGTGGCCGTCGAGGAAGCCGGGGCAGAGGTAGTAACCTGAGGCGTCGATGACCTCTGTTGATTGCCCCACGGTGTGGCTCACGTCCCCAACGCTGCAGATGCGCTCTCCTTTGATGGCAATGTCCCAGGGAAGGATCTCGCCGGTGAAGACGTTGACGACCTTCCCTCCTTTGATCACCGTATCTGCCGGAATTCTCCCTGCCGCTGCCGCCACCAGTTCCTGGGTGACCTCGGCGAGGGGGCGGCGCCTCCTGTCGTGCATTTCTATCTCCTCCGGAGTAAAGTTTTTATTGGCTTTCCTGTGGAAAGGGGTTTAAGAGGTTAAAGATATTATACCTCGAAAGTCGTCGCTCCAGGTATGGCTGGGGCGTCGAAGACCCTGCTTCCTCCGAACTAGTTTCCTGGCAATAAATGTTTCCGTAATCTTTTTCATAAGGGAAAGTGTATAATTAGCTTACTTACAAAAGTCCCGGCCTTGGGCCGGGGCAGGAAAAACTTTATCCGGAGCGCGAATCTCTGCAGGATTTATAACCCGAATGCAGTAATGAATATTTAGTGTATTTCTCATCAGGGGAAGAGCAGTGGAGCTTAAGCGCGGCTTCAAAACCTCGGAGCTTTCCAGACTGACCGGGCTGACTCCCAGGCAGCCGGACCACTGGGATAGAACCGGCGATTTTAAGCCGAGCCTGGCCAATGCTGCGGGCAAGGGGAGCAACCGGTTTTATTTTTAGACGTCGTACAGCTTCGGGCTGCCGGAGAGCTTAGGGCGGGGGGAGTTTCTCTGCAGGCTCTCAGGCGGGTTATCGAATACCTGCAGTCAGAGGGATTGAAACGGCCGCTGGCCGAGGCCAGGCTCGTGGTCAGCGGGAGCGACTCCTTGCTCCTCAAGGGATAAAGGGAATTGGTCAGCGTTCTCAATGCTCCGGGGCAGGAAGTGCTGGGCAGCGGGTTCTTGATCTTCCCAGGATGGTGAAAAAGATAGAGCAGGAGATTGCCAGCCAAAGGGAACCTGCTTGATTTGCAAAAATTAACTTTATAATAAACCAGCGGATTAACCGGGAAAGAGGTTGAGCGAAACCATGGCGACGAAAACGGCTTCCTTTGGATCCCCGAAAAGGGAGGGGCATGATTCCTCGCTTTTCTACTCGAGGAGTCTTTACAATGTAGATTTTGCATCCCTGCACCGCTTCCTTATCGACACCTGTACTGCTCAACTGGCAGGTCGGGAGAGGAGCGTTCCCCCCAGGCCCTTGATGGATTGGGGTGATCGGATTTACTGCCATACATCGGAGGATATGCATCAGATTCCCGATAACAGCGTTGCCCTGGCATTTACTTCACCCCCGTACAACTCCGGAAAGGAATACGACGAAGACCTCGACCTTCAGATGTACTTCGGTTTGATCGCCAGGGTAGGGGCGGAAGTTTTTAGGGTCCTGAAGCCGGGTGGAAGGTACGTAATCAACATCGCCAACCTGGGGCGCAAGCCCTACCTTCCTCTTCATGCGTACTTTTACCTCGTGCACATCGGTTTGGGGTTTCTTCCCGCAGGCGAAGTCATCTGGCAGAAGGGAAGGGGCGCCAGCGGCTCCTGCGCCTGGGGGAGCTGGCTTTCTGCCCGCTCACCCCGCTTGAGGGACATCCACGAATACCTGTTGGTGTTCGTCAAAGAACACTTTAAGCGCCCGGAGAAGGGAGAATCAGATATATCGAAAGATGAATTCATGTCCTCGACTCTCTCCATCTGGGAAGTGCCGCCGGAGTCCGCCAAAAGGGTCGGGCATCCCGCCCCCTTTCCGGTGGAGCTGGCCAGCAGGGTGATCAGACTCTACTCCTACGTTGATGACGTCGTCCTTGACCCCTTCTGCGGCTCCGGGTCCACCTGCGTTGCGGCCAAAAGGCTGAACAGGCATTGGGTCGGCTACGATATCGTTGAAGAATACTGCGCCCTGGCCGAAGAGCGCCTGACGAAAGAAGGATAGGTAAGTGCCGAGCTTGAAGACCGAATGCACGGAACTGGCTTTGGCTTTTAGTAGCGCTGCTATTTAAATTCCATAGTGAGGTAAGGTGGTCGCACGGGAAATTCTGCGGGAATCCCGAAGCCAAGCTTTACAAGGAGTTTAGATGGACAGACGTCCCTTTTTTTGAGAGGCTGCCCAATGCATGACCGAAGAATACGAGAAGGACGTTTTTGCAGAAACTTTTTGTGCTTGATCCCTAAAGATCTAGAGAGCGAGAACAGTTCAATTGAGGGGTGTAACAAAGCTTGGGGGTAATCCCACAGGCTTTTTTGTTTTGGGGGTATTTTACCACTACCGTCCTTTTGTTTGGCCGCTTTTGGCCTGGACGGCGAGAAGGCAGGGAGAAGGACCCTTTAAAGGCAGCGAATAGGTCCCAAAAGGAAAAAGAGGAGAGAACGCCGAAATTGTGTGGAGATTTGCCAACCAGTTTCAAAGGCGGTTTGCCGGAAGGGCGCTTTCTGCGGGGACGGCGGAAAGCGGCGGTTCACACTTCAGTGCGGTGGTAGAACTATCCCGCTCTGGGGAATGAATGCCGGGATGCTGTAATTGTGGTGTTGGGCCGGACGGTCCGGGACTTCAACAGGTTGTGCGAATCATAGCCTTTGCTTTTGGTTCGGGAGGGGAATCTGAAATGCCGGTCACGCTGACTTTCTACGACGGCACCGACTGCATCGGCGGCAACAAGATCCTTTTGGAAGACGGAGGAGCCGCCCTGCTCTTCGACTTCGGCACCAACTTTTCTGCGGAGGGGACGTACTTCGATGAGTTCCTTCAGCCCAGGAGCAGCTTCGGCCTGTCCGACCTGCTTTGCCTGGGCTTTCTTCCGCCTCTGAGGGGGCTGTACAGAGATGATCTGGAGTATCCGGGTACTTGGGAGAAGTACAACGGCCATCCTATGTTCCGCAGCCTTGAGGTTCAGGGCGTTTTTCTTTCCCACGCCCACTACGACCACTGCGGCTACTTCCCTTACCTGCGGGAAGACATTCCCGTGTTTATGAGCCTGACCAGCGCCCTCCTCTGCAAGGTTTTACAGGACACTGGCGGAGGAAACAGGCTGAACGACATCTGCTACGTGGAGCCCCGGGAGTTAAAGGACGGCCTTATTCAAAAGGCGAAGTCGACAAAGAGCAATCCCAACCCGGCCAGGCAGCGCCCCCACCGTGCTTTCGGCGGCAGCGCCTCTGCCGGCGTATGCAGCTTCTGGGAGCGCAGCGACTCCTCGCGGGGCCTGATCAGCTGCCCCCTGGAATCGTGCGGGGATGCGGCGGAGGCAGGAGGGCTCCAGGTATGCTTCTGGCCGGTGGACCACTCCATACCAGGGGCGGGGGCGTACGGCATCAAGACTTCCGAGGGCTGGATAATCTACACGGGCGACCTGCGGCTTCACGGAAAACGTTCCTATCTGACGAGGCAGTTTATCGGAGCAGCGGCGGAGCTCAGACCGACGGCGCTCATCTGCGAGGGCACGCACCCCGAAGTCACGAGGCCGGTGGGCGAAGAGCACGTGGCTGCGAACTGCTTTGAGGTGGTGAAGGAAGAAGACGGCCTGGTTGTGGCCGACTTCGGCCCGCGCAACGTCGAACGGCTGCTGTCGTTCCTGGAGATAGCGGGGGAAACCGGCCGTCTGCTGGTCCTCACGACCAAAGATGTTTATCTGCTGGAAGCCCTGCATGCTGTGGGCGGCTTGGGCATCCCGCACCCGTACGAGAGCAGCCAGATCGCCCTTTACGTTCGCCCTCAGGTCGTGCGGAAAAAATGGGAGAATGCCCTGTTGGACAGGTTCGCAACACGAGCGCCCGAAAGGCTTGTTGGCGCAGCGAAGATTAAGGCCGACCCCGGCAGGTACATCCTCTGCTTTTCGTACTACGACTTTCACGCCCTGCTCGACATCGAGCCGGAAGGCGGAACGTATATCTACTCTTCCAGCGAGGCATTCAACGAGGAAATGCTGCTCGACCACGAAAAGGTGCGGAACTGGATAGACCTGTTCGGGTTCAAGCTCTACGGCAGCCTGGGGCGGGAAAGAGAAAAGTCCGGCTTCCACGCCAGCGGCCACATCCACGGCCCGGGGATAGAAGAATTAGTGGAAAGCATCAAGCCGGAAATTCTGATTCCGGTACACACTGAAAGCAGGGATTTTTTCAGGCGGTTTGAGGATGTCTGCAGGGTGATCTATCCGCAGAAAGGGAAAAGCATAACGCTTAAATAAGTACTGAGTGAGCGGAGAAAAGATAAAAATTAAAAGGAGGCGGGAGAATGAGCCTGATTGATGATATTATTGACAGTTTGGTTGGCGACGAAGTTGTCAGAGATGTTCGGGTTGGTCCTTTCTGGACAGGCGTATGGAGCCGCTGCTGCGGCCTGGCCTCCACAACCTTCACGCACGAGCATGAGGGGCGTTTTCCCGTAGGTGAGGCGGGTTTTTTGACGGGCAAAAGCGCTCGCTCTCTGTGCCGCTATGCAACTTCGGAAAGCCTGCTGGAAGCCACTATCGGAATCGCCGCCATCAATTCTTTGATAGAGCCGGATGTGGAGCGGTGCCAGGAGATTAACGCCGGGGAATTGCTCGTGGAGAGAGGGGCAGGGAAACGGGTCGCGGTTGTGGGGCATTTCCCCTTTGTTCCGCAGCTGCGCAGGGTGGCCGGAGAGCTCTGGGTGCTGGAAAAAAGACCTCAGGACGGTGATTTGCCGGCGGAAGAGGCGGCAAACTTCATTCCCATGGCCGACGTGGTAGCCATAACCGGTACTGCACTGATCAACGGTACCATGGAAGGGCTTCTTGAGCTCTGCCGGAAGGACAGCCTGGTGATGGTGCTGGGCCCGACGACCCCTCTTACGGCCGTATGGTTTGATTATGGAGTGGATTTGATTTCCGGGACGCGCGTGGTGGAGCCGGAGACGGTGCTCAGATTCGTTTCAGAAGGTGTGGTTTTCAAGCAGCTGGGCGGTCGGGGCGTCAGGCTGCTCACTATGACAAAAAGCAGTGTCAAATAGAGGTTTTTTAAACGGGTGCAGTGGTTCGGTTGCACCCCTTGGTGAATCAGAATCCCACGAATTCGCTAGTGGGAATTTGTCGATTATAAAGGGGAACTTCCGCCCTGCTGGGCGATCAAAAGTTTCGGGATCTTGAAAGGATATTCAGATTGTCTGGCGAAACAGACAGTATCTCAGACAAAAGGAGGCCGAACAGATGATCATGACAACCACACCCTCTATTGAGGGAAAGCCGGTCCAGGAGTACCTGGGCATCGTTACCGGGGAGGCCATTATGGGAGCCAATATTGTGCGTGATTTCTTCGCCAGCGTAACTGACGTCGTAGGCGGTCGCTCCGGGGCCTATGAGGCCAAGCTGAGCCAGGCCCGCCGGTTGGCGCTGCGGGAGATGGCCGAAGAAGCACAGCAGCTGGGAGCCAATGCCGTCATCGGCATCGACCTGGACTACGAGGTAGTGCGGGATGGGATGCTGATGGTCACGGTCAGCGGTACCGCCGTCAGGGTATAGGTTGTGGCTCCTGGCGGATTACAGCACAGCTTCGCCGTGAAGGCCACCTTGGAGTACTGGGACAACAAATTTCTCATCTGAAAAAAGTTATTGGATTAACCTTTTCCGATCCGTTGTATTCTCGCGGGGGTGATTGGATTTTAACACTGAAAAATAAGTGTGGGGAGAAGTCCTAGTGCAAAAAAGCTTTTTGCTTGTTCTGGTTTGGAAACAGTGTTACACTTTGTTCAGGTGAAAATCGCTGGCCATCTGAATTCGCAAAGCGACGGGGCGTCTTAATTCTGGAAGCAAAACGAAATTTCTAAATTGAGAGGTGAATGGTTTGTGCTTGCCTGAGGGTATTCTTTTCGGCTGAAGACTTTTTCTCCGCGCCACAGGCGCTACCTTGCGTCGGTACTCAGGGAGATCATTGCCCACTACGGCACTTCTCTAATTGGATGCGCCGTTTTTGGTTCCTACGCCCGGGGCGAGAATCGCCTGAACTCAGACCTGGACCTTTTGATCATCTTGGAAGATGCCCCAAGCTTCAGCCGCCGCCTTGAGGAATTTGTAGAGCAGGTTGAGATGAAGCATGAGGCGCTGGCCCAGGAATTGTACGAACAAGAGGAGATTCTTTGCGAGCTTTCTCCCTACATCTTGACCAGGGAGGAGGCACTGAAGCTACAACCGATTTATTACACTTTATGAAGCATCATCTGATACTTTACGATCCCGAGGGCTTAATTGCTCGCATTATCAGTTCGACCAGGAAGCTTTTGGAACGGTCGGAAGCACGCAAGACAAGCCGCAGTAACACCTGGGAGTGGAATCTGAAGAAAATCGGCTTTCCGGGAGGGATTGACCTTTGAAGTAACACAAGCTATCAGTGCTACTCTGGAAACCGGTTAGCAAATAAGAGCAGCAAATTCTGGCCGGGTCAGTTCCCGTAAAACATGTTTTATCCAGGGACGATCCGCAAAAGGCCCTTTTAATGCCGGTATTGTCGCCTGCAGCCATTCCCCTATTTCTCCGGCTTTTTGTTCTTCTACCGGCTTTTCTACCGGTTTTATCTGCGCTATCTCCTTCAGCTTTCCAT
>JAALLR010000246.1_pt1 | contig 16173 bp, 11 predicted proteins | sample 7245931 | NCBI WGS metagenome assembly JAALLR01 (sample SAMN13049201, study PRJNA578106) | oil field metagenome | isolation source: filtered produced water from oil reservoir B9 | place: USA:offshore Texas | collected 2016 | reverse complement strand
CTGGCACCTACTACTACATACCCCCTTGCTGTTAACAACTCGCCCAACGTATCCAGAGTGGAATTGTCCGCATCAACCACCAGCACTTTCTTTTTGGAACCACCCTGAGCAACAAGTACTCCTATTTCAGAAAGTAATTCTTCGGAATTAATGGGCTTGGTAAAGTACCGGTCGACACCAATGCGGTAACCCCTCTGTTTATCTTCAATTATGGAAAGGATGACCACAGGTATATCCATGGTTACCGGATCATTTTTTAGCACCGCAGCCACATCAAAACCGTTCATTTTAGGCATCATCACGTCCAAGATTATTAAGTCAGGTCTTTCCTGCTTAACCATGGCGATGGCCTCAACACCATCCACCGCCTCACGGACTATGTAGCCGGCACTCTCCAGTTCCTGCCTTAAAAGTGCCCTTATATTGATATCATCATCAACCACCAGTATTTTTTTCTTACCACTTACCCGCCCCGGTACACTGGTTGCCACTTGTTCCTTCATTTGTTTAATCAAAATATCCACATCGATTTTTTCAGCTCTATTTTTTGCCCCCTCAACCACCGGCAGAGCGAAGGAAAAATTACTCCCCCTGCCCGGCTCGCTTTCCACCCAAATACGCCCACCGTGCTGTTCTACTATTTGCTTGCAAATGGGAAGTCCCAGTCCGGTTCCCACCGGCTTATCTGTGAGGGTGTCTCCCACCTGTTTAAATTTTTCAAAGACCTTTTCCCGGTCTTCGGGGGCTATTCCAACACCTGTATCTATTACACTGATTATTATTTCATCTTCTTTTGTTTCGGCCCGGCAGGTCACGGATCCGCTTTCCGTAAATTTAACCGCATTGGAAATAAGATTTATTATGGTTTGGATAAGCCTGTCACTGTCACCGTTTACGGTGGTTAGGTCCGGTTCAATTTCCTTTATCAAGGCCAGGCCTTTTTGGTCAAAAAGGGATGACGTAGCAGCCGTGGCGCTATCCAAGACATCTACTAAGTTCACCGGCTCCATTTTCCACTCAATCCGGCCGGCCTCCATTTTAGATATATCCAACACATCATTGATTAATTTTGTCAGTCTTGAGCTTTCGGCTATAATAATATTGACATTGTCCCCCACCTGGCGGACAGCCTTTTTCACCTTTTTGTCGTCACTTTGAATTTGCGGTACAATTACTTCTTCAAATCTCTTTTTAATAATTTTGGAAAAACCCAGCACCGAGGTAAGGGGGGTTCTCAATTCATGAGATACCGTGGACAGAAACTCGGACTTCATTTGGTCCAGTTCCTGCAATCTCTTATTTTCTTCCTCCGAAAGCTTTGCCTCGTACTTTATATGCACAATACACCCGCCCAGCTCATTTTCCCCGTTATAAACAGCCATGGCCCGCTGCCTGCAGGTTTCGTAACCGCAGGCACCGCAGTTCAGTTCATCTTCATTGGTATATTTGCCGTCATGCTCCAAAATTCTTATCAAATCTTCCTCACCGGGCTCTTTTTTGTCATAATGCTTATCCTTCCATGTCCGAAAAAACTCGTTTTCCCGAATCAATCTTTCCACAACGTCCAACCATTGCTCATATTCCGGAGCTTGCACAGTATTCTTGACCATAATGGAAAAATCTCTGTATTTCTTAACCATGCCCTCTTGCACGGCCTTACGAAAGCGTTTTTGTGTATATTCCGAAACTATGCGCCGGTTTTCCCAAACATTGCTCTCCACTCCCATTGCTTTTCCTGTAATACACCCCTCGCAGTACAAAATGTCGGCCAGTAAAGGATACCCTTTTAAATCTCCATCCTTCAATTTCTTTTGGGCCATACCATGGAGAAAGTTAATACTGCGGTCTTCCCCTTCTAAAATTAAATGCTCTTTGCCAATGGGATTATAGCCTTCACTATCCGAAAACTGTTCCATGGTTTTAGTCAGGCCGCCGGAAATGGGAAATCCCGCACCATAAAAAGGCTGCACCCCGTCAAATTCGGATTCCTCCAGGTGGGAGGGGATAATTCCCTGGCTGTCGATAATTTCAATAAGCTCCTGGAAGGTCAGCTTTTCATCGTACAAATTAAGCTCCGGATCCAATAATTCCGATTTTTTGGCAAAGCACGGAGTGGCCCCGATTATGGAGATATCTCCCCCATGCCAGTGCTTTACTATCACTGCCTGGGCGGCCATGGGACTCATAACCGGCGCGAATTCCTCTATCAACACCGGAGCGTGTTTTTCTATATAGTTCATTAACGAGGGACAGGGACTGGCAATTATGTGGGTATTATCTCTTCCCTTTTCTTTTACCCGTTCAAAAATATAATCCATATAAACCTTGGTCACCACGTCAGCGCCGAAACTTGCTTCATAAATATAATCAAACCCAATATTTCTCAGCGCTGCACAAAACTGTTCCGGAGAACACCTGTATTTCTTATGGGCCACTATAACATGGGACGGTGCCAAGATGATGGCAGTTTTGGAGTTTTTTAAAATATGCCGGGTACCGGCAATGCTTTCCCGGTATTTTTTGGCGCCTTTGCTGCAAACCAAAACACATGCCCCGCAATTCAAACAACTTTCTTTTATGATTTCTGATTTCCCGCCGGCTATTTTAATTGATTTGGTAACGCAAGCTCTGAGGCAGGCCGAGCATGCTTTACATTTCTCTTTGTCCGTATAGACAATTCCACCAAGCATTTTTATACCTTCTCCTCCCGGACATATTTACAGTATGAATATCTAAACCCCTAACACTTCCCTAGCTTTCTCCACTACCTCATCCGGATTAAAGGGTTTGGTCATATAGATATCCGCCCCCACTTCATTACCTTTTTTCTTGTCAAATTCCTGGCCCTTGGCGGTGAGTAAAACAATATACACATCTTTTATGGCCAAGGCATTCTTAACTTTATCACAAACCTCAAACCCGTTCATTTTGGGCATCATAACGTCCAAAAAAACCAATTGCGGTTTTTCTTGACGAATAGTCTCCAGGGCATCCTCACCATTTTCCTCAATAAGCAACTCCACTCCCTCATCTTCCAGCTCTTCCAGGGTTTGTTCCAAAAGCACCCTGATATGCGGTTCGTCATCCACAATTAATATTTTTGCCACTATTCCAACCTCCTGTTTTCAATTACAAAATGAAACACTCCGGTAGTCATGCACCAATCCGACTGCAACCGGGTGTTTTGGACTGCATTTCTAAAAACATTGATCACCAGTATATTTTTACAGTATAATTGTTACAATAGTTTGATTTTTTGTCGTAGAGAAAAATAGTTATTTAAACAGACAGTTATTAAATTTTTTCTTACCTTAGGGGCAAGATCCATGAAAAAAGTAATAATGATAGTTGACGACGATCTTACCATTCAAAAATTGCTAAAGGCTGCTTTAGAAAAAAACGGGCATAATACAGTGTCTTGCGCATCGGGTGAGGATGCCCTGGATATTCTTGGCAAACAACACATTGATGCAATAATACTGGATATCGTCCTTCCCAACATGGACGGCTTGGAAGTTTTAAAAAAAATTAGGAATTCGGAACACCGGCAAATGCCCGTGATTATGCTTACCTGCAAGGATAGTGAAGTGGAAACGGTGATCGGTTTGGAAATGGGTGCGGACGATTATTTAAGCAAGCCGGTAAGATATCATGAATTAATGGCCAGATTGAAGTCGGTATTTCGAAGAGTAAGCTCCGGCGTTCAAAAGGAACCCGGGCCACTGAATTTGTTTGGTATGGAGATAAACCTGGCAACCCGCACTGTAAAAATTAACCGGAGAACGGTAGAGTTTACTTTTATGGAATTCGAACTCTTGACCTTCCTGGCCAAAAATCCGGGCCGTGTATTTTCCAGGAATCACCTTTTGGACAGCTTATGGCATGAAAGCCAGTTTGTGGAGACCCGTACTGTTGATGTACATGTCAGGCGCCTAAGAAAAAAATTCGAAGCGCACGGCTTAAATCCAAATATTATAGAAACTGTCAGAGGTGTTGGCTACCGCATGGCCAAACCGCCGGGAATGCACCGGCTTTAACTAACCCTTCCTTTTTTTGATTGTACTCAACAATTTATACCCTCCGTATTTATCGGCGACTTCCCTTCCCAGGATTAAAACTCCAACCCAAAAAAAAGCATGACTTGATACATATAGCGCAGCACATATAAAGAATTTTATTCTTAAATAAATATGCAATAACGGAATAACTAATATAAAACCATACATAATCCAAGAGAAAAAGATAAAAAAGAGACCAACCTTTTTCATTTTTTTCCGGCATTTTTGCTTTTGATTACGCAAAGTACCCGCTTCCAATTCTCCAGGCCACTTTTCATGACCGGTTTTATACTTTGCTTTTTTTGCATATACTCCATAATCTTTTACAGTACAATTGTTACAGAATGTCGTTCTTTTGTTACGGGAATGTAAAAATTATTTGACAATTATAAATCATAGAACCCTGCTAACGTCTTGATTGTTTAAAGTTCTGAAAAATTGAGCCCGATTGTTTACATTGTTGTAACATTAAATCGCATAGCTGTAACATTATTCGTGTATTGCTAGGATAACTACCACGAAGTCAGAAATTATTTCTCATTTTTAACCCCTACATATAAGTAATGGTGATCTTTCCATGAAAAATAATGATTATATAGCAAGCAGTAAACTATATGAAGGTTCCGATCTCATTCTCCATCGTGCAATTAAAAAAAATGACGGCAGGCCGGTCATCTTGAAGCAGATTAAGGGTGAATATTCTTATGTGGATAAGTTTTCATTGTTTAAGGCTGAACTGGAAATAACCAAAAGCCTTCCACATAAGGGTATCCTCAATATATTGGAGATTACCGGAACCCACCATGCCCCGGCGCTGGTCATGGAGGATTTCGAGGGAGATGTGCTGGCCAATATTTTGGCCGGCGGCAGATTCGGAATACAGTCATTTCTGCAAGTTGCCACCGAACTGGCGGACATACTAGCTTTTGTTCATAATGCAAATGCATCCCATTATCATATCCAACCGGAAAATATACTTATTGATCCGGATAGCGGGGCAGTAAAATTGACCGGTTTTAAACCATATTTCGGTATGCCCGGCAACCAGGACTCACCAATTTTGTTGAGTAAATTTGATATCGCTTACATATCTCCCGAACAAACGGGAAGAGTGGTTCATAAGGTTGATTACCGTACCGATTTCTATTCCCTTGGAGTTGTTTTTTACCAGATGCTGACAGGAATCTTACCCTTCCACATCCACTCTGAAGATTATACCGAAATAATTTATTCCCACCTGGCCCGGGAGGCAGCCCCGGTTTGCGTTCTTAACAGGGAAGTACCCCAAGTTTTATCCGGTATAGTAGGCAAATTGATGCAAAAAAAGGCCGAAAAAAGATACCAAACCATGTTAGGCCTGAGGCGCGACCTGGAAGAGTGCCGCAAAAGGCTTACTTGCCAAAAGGGGATTAATGTGATTAAACCCTTTTCCCTGGGACGATATGACACCCCGGTGCAAGTGCGCTTCCCCCGAGAAATGTTTAGAAGAGAAAAGGAAATTGATAGGCTTATGGCCTGTTTTGACGAAGTCCGGGAAGGCAAACTAAAGCTTATTTTTATTGCGGGGCACCCCGGGGTCGGCAAAACCACCCTGGCGCGGGAAATACATACCCCGGTAAGAAACAGCGGAGGACTGTTCCTTACCGGAAAGTTCCACCAGTATAAAAGGAACACCCCCTATGCTGCTTTAATTCAGGCCTTTGACCTGCTAATTAGGGAAATACTGGTCCAAGATAAAGATAAGATTACCGCTTGGAAAAATAGAATCACCGGCACCCTGGGCGATAACACCGTAGTGATCACTCATATTTTTCCGAAATTGGCACAAATTATCGGCCCAGGGGAACAGGTGGAAGAAATTCCTTTATATGAAGCACAGCACAGGTTGAACCGGGTATTGATCAGTTTTCTGCAGGCCGTGGCAACAAAAGAAAACCCATTGGTTATTTTTCTGGATGACCTGTAGTGGGCGGATAATAGCAGCATCCAGCTTTTAGATTTTATATGCTCGGGTCATGAAAAAATGCACCTTCTTTTAATTGGAGCATACAGGGATAATGAAATAACTACCGCACACCCTTTGTATCCCTTTTTAGGGAGGCTTGCAGATACCAACAATGCGGAAGTCCTCACCCTCAAACCGTTGAAACCGGAGCATGTTCAAAGAATAATCCGCAAAATTCTGCAATGCAACAACGATCAAACAGATATGCTGGCCGGGCTTTGTTATGAAAAAACAGGTGGAAATCCTTTCTTTCTCCGGCAATTTATCAAATCACTTGAAAAGAAGGAATTAATAAGTTTCAATCTGCAAGAAAGGAAATGGATAATAAAATTTGAACACATCACCGAGTGTGATGCCACTGATAATATTGTTGATCTAATGGTTAATAAAATTGCCGAATTGCCACAAAGAACCATTGAATTACTTAAACTGGCGGCTTGCGTAAACAGCGCCTTTGATGTCAAAACCCTTGCGGACGTCCTTGACATTTCAGACCTGTCCGCCGCCGAAGCGCTTGAGACGGCAGTACAGGAAGGATTGGTGGTTTCCCGGGAAAAAAATATTTGCGGCTCGGAAAAAGAAAATAATGTACCCACCGGCTTCCGTTTTTTGCATGACCGGGTTCAGCAGGGGCCTATATCCTAGCCGGGGAAGAACAAAGGATAGATTTTCATTACCGCATCGGTAAGTTGTTGCTGGAAAAACATTCGGATTTGAAAAAGGCGGAAAATTTACTGGAAATCACGGACCATTTGAATCTGGCCGAAAGTATTGTAACCGCGAGGAACGAAAGACTGCTGCTAGCCAGGCTCAATCTGGAAGCGGGCAAAAAGGTGAAAGAGTATTCCGCCCATGAAAGGGCTCTGGACTATTTTTCCAGGGGTATAAGCCTGGTGGGAAATGACGGCTGGGATAGTTGCTACGAAATTACTCTGGCCCTTTATACCGAAGCAACAAAGATGGCTCATCTATGCACTCGATACCGGCTCATGGAACAATATGGAAATACAGTCCTGGATAGGGGAAAGAACCTGCTGGAGCGGGCGCAAATATACGAAATAAAAATTGAGTCCTTGACTGTGCAAAACCGGTTGGTGGAGGCCATTGAAACAGGCAGGCATATTCTAAAACTTTTCGGGATAAAAATTCCCCGCCGGCCAACCCGCCTGAACTTCATGCTCCTGTATTACAAAATTAGGCTGGCCCTGAAGGGCCGAACCTTTGACGACCTGAGAAAAATGCCGGAAATGAAGGACCCCAAATACCTCACCATTACGCGAATTATTATCAGTACGGGCGTTGCGGCCTACAGCTACTCAGAGCCGTTAGAGGCATTGCTAATGCTAAATTTGGTACTGATGTCTGTAAAGCATGGTGTTGCACCGGTTACCCCGGTTTCCTACGTGACATACGGGCATATACTGTGCACTTATATGAAAAAAAGAGAGTTGGGGTACAAATTCGGAAGGCTGGCCATAGAACTGCAGGCGGGTATGAAATCAAAAGCCTTTACTTGCAAGACTCACCTGCTCTTTGAAATACTGACAAGACATCACAAGGAACACATTGGAAACTCGCTGCATGGTTTCCCCTACAACCACCAACAGGGCCTGAATGCCGGTGATCTGAATTCCGCAGGCCACGTAATAATGCAGCACGTTATTTACCTGTTCCTGGCCGGCAGGGAACTATCATCTATACAGAAGGATATTGAGCAATGCAGGGACGACCTGTTCAGAACCGGCAACCAGACATCAATAAATGTCTGCACAACATACCTGCAGGGGGTTGTTAATTTACAAGGAGCAACAGAAGAACCATGGAAATTGACCGGTCAATATCTCAATGAAAAAGAGGCGCTGCCTGCCTACAAATCAACCAATGACCGGACCATCATTTTCAACTTCTATTTTATTAAAATGATCATTTCGTATTTATTCGGACAATATAACGAGGCCCTGAAAAGCTTGAAAACAGTGGAGAAATCCCTGGACGGTGTCATGGGGACTTATTGCATACCGGTTTATTATTTCTATAGTTTTCTAATTCGCCTGAAACTACTCCCCCGCCTTTCCGGCCGGGATCGAATAATCCAAAAAAGAAAAATGCTTGCGTGTATCCGAGAGGTAAAACATTTTCATAAAGACGCTCAGGAAAACAATGCCAACAAGTATTTTCTTCTTCTGGCGGAACAAGCCCGGGCGGCGGGGAATTATACCCGGGCGGTGGAATACTATAAAAAGTCCATCAAAGCTGCCGGAGAAAATGGCTTCTTGCCGGAAGAAGCACTGGCCAACGAGCTGGCGGCAAATTTTTTTCGGGCCGCATCCCAAACCGGTATGGCCGGGAATTACGCAAAAAATGCAAGCCATTGTTATGCAAAATGGGGCTGCAAGAGGAAGGTAAAACAGCTCCGGGAGCAGTATCCGGATTTAAGGCGGCAGACGGCTTCATCAGGGGATATTTCGCCCCGGGAGGTTGATTTGCATACCATTGTTAAAGCCAGCCAGGCACTATCGGAAGAAATTGTCCTGCAAGAGCTGTTGAAAAAAATGATCCTTATTGTTTTACAAAATGCAGGGGCCCGCAAAGCCCTGTTTATTACGGAAAAAGAAGGGGAGCTTTATATAACGGCCACAGGCGGCGCAGACAGCGACCGGGTGAAAGTAATGGAGGGAGAGGCTGTCAAGGGAAATCCTTCCGTTTCCGAAAAGCTTATAAATTATGTGGTCAATACCCGAGAGTATTTACTCCTGAACAACAGAAGCGATATTGAGAGCTTTATTGCTGAACAGCCTGTGCAGGATACCGGTGCAAAATCTTTATTGTGCTTTCCCGTGGAATCAAAACGCAACCTTGTAGGCTTTCTCTACCTGGAAAATGATCTGATAGACCGGGCTTTTACCGGCCGGCACCTGTTGGTTCTAAAGGTGCTTTCCTCCCAGCTGGCCATATCTCTGGAAAACGCCAGGCTATATCAGGACATGGAAAGAATGGTGGAAAAGAGAACAGAACAGCTTAAAACCAAAAACTTTGAGCTGGAATGCGCCAATATTGAACTGGAAAAGGCCGGCCGGGCTAAAACCGATTTTCTGGCCAATGTAAGCCACGAAATGCGCACCCCCCTGCACGGTGTGCTGGGGATGGCAAATCTATTGCTAAAATCAAACATCAACCCGGAACAGAAAGAAATCACAGATTCCATCATCTATTCCGCCCATTCCTTGCTGGAAATAATTAACGGGGTACTTGATTTTTCTAAAATTGAAGCCAATATGATGGTTTTGGAGGAATGTGATTTTGATATTGACCGGTTAACAAAAGAGATATTGCCCTCCTTTGTTGTTAAGGCCGAGGAAAAGGGGTTAAAACTAACTTTCACCTTACACCGGGAATCCATACAGGTTCTCCACGGAGATTCCCTAAAAATAAAACAAATAATAACCAATCTTTTGAGCAATGCAATAAAATTTACTGAACAAGGGAAAGTGGAGCTCGTAATGTCGGTGGTTAAGGGCAGCGATAGCCGGTGTACATTGGAAATAACCGTAAAAGACAGCGGTATTGGAATTCCCCGTGACAAATTTGATTTTATATATCAAGATTTTACCCAGGTGGATAACAGTACCAGCAAAAAATACAGTGGAACCGGGCTGGGGCTTTCCATTACCAAGAAACTGGTCCGGCTGATGAACGGAACCATCACTGTGGAAAGCTCCCTCGGCCGGGGCAGTATTTTTAAATGTACCCTCCCCCTCCGGCTTGCGGACAGCAGCCCAAACGCCTCTTCAATTAAAGCCGGGGGTAGACCGCAACGCACTTTGCAAGACCTTGCTTCACTAAGAATACTGGTTGCCGAGGACAACCCAATAAGCGGAAAATATATCAAAGCTTTGCTGGAATATTTAAACTGTAACGTAACCCTGGCCCTAAACGGCACCGAAGTACTGGAGAAGATGAAAACAGGTACTTACGACTGTATTATCATGGACAAGAACATGCCTGAAATGGACGGCATTGAAGCCACCCGAGTCATCAGAAGAAATGAAAAGGACACCGGCAAACATATTCCCATCATTGCCCTGACGGCTTCAGCCACCAAAGGAGAAAGGGAGAAACTGCTTGCGGAAGGTATGGATTATTACCTGTCAAAACCCATTAAGGAAACCAAATTGGTAGAGATACTAAAGAACGTAAAGGACGGGATAACATCTAAAAAACCGCCGGCAATCTCAATGGTAACCAATAGGGATAAATTTATAAACCGGCAAGTTTTTCTGGAAGAGGCTTCCCTCTACGGAGAAGAAGTATTCCTGGAAATAATCTCGGATTTTGCTGCAGGATACCGGCAGGTATTACAGAAAATCCAAGATCAAATGGATAAAAAGGATTTTGCCGGCGCTCAGCGTGAAATGCATAAACTTGCCGGCACATTGGCTACATTTCACTGCAGCGGTCTTGTCAATGAAGTTAAAGCTTTGGAACAAAAGGCGGCAGAAAAAGACATCACGGGTCTTCTTAACTCATTTCCGGTTTTAAAAGATAACATTCAGGCATTTATGGCTGAATGTGAAGATATCAAAAAACTACTGGCCGAAAAAGCTAAATGGGACAAGGGGACAGGTCCCTTGTCCCAATAATGGAAAAGTTGTTTCTATTTATTTATCTTGTGCTTAAAATAATACTTTTGAACAAAATCCCTGGATAAAAAACGAACAGCATCCTCCTCTGGTAATGGCCGGCTGAAAAAGTACCCTTGAACACAATCACAATTAATCCGAACCAAATAATCTAATTGCTCATGTTTCTCCACACCCTCAGCAATAACGGTCATTCCCATAGTATGAGCCATATTCACTACATTCTCAATGATGGCCTGATGAGCACCGTCCAGCGGTATCATATCCATAAAAGATTTATCAATTTTTATTATCTTCACCGGCAAATATTGCAAATAAATCAGTGACGAATATCCCGTACCGAAGTCGTCCAGTGCTAACTGCACTCCCACCCGTTGCAATTTTTTAAGCCTGCGGATGATTTCTTCAATGGAGGCAATCAACGCTGTCTCGGTAATTTCCAAATGGAGCCGGCCCGGTTCAACGCCAAAGTCATGCAGAGCGTCACAGACAATGTCAATGAAACGGTCGGTACACAGTTGGTAGGTAGATACGTTGACTGCTACATGAATATACCTCCAGCCTTGGTCGACCAACCGCCGGGCAAACCGGCAAGCCTCCCGTAATACCCACTCTCCAATGGTGTGGATGAGCCCGGTTTGTTCAGCCAACGGTATAAACTGGACCGGTGGTATAAACCCATGCCCCTGGCAGTTCCAACGCAGCAGAGCTTCAAATCCCACAATATCACCGCTATCGGCGAACACCTGCGGCTGATAATATAAAGTGAGTTCCCCACACTCCACCGCGTGATACAATCTGTTAGTCAGCAACATTTTTTTATAAACTTCTATCTTCATATTTTTTTCATAAAAACGCCAGCAGTTTTTGCCGGCCTCCTTGGCTGCATACATTGCATTATCCGCATTCTTAAAAAGTTCTTCGACTGTATCACCGTCGTACGGATAAATAGCAGCTCCGGCACTGGCCGAGATATGGAAGCAGACCCCTAATATTTCAATATCCTGACTGAGTGCTTCAATAATCTTATTAACATGAAGCTCTATACACTGCCGGTTGCTTTCACGAGATAATGGTAATATGACCACAAACTCGTCTCCGCCGATTCGCCCAACGAAAGAAGAACTACCAGCCTCATCCACAATACGCTTCCCGGCTGTAGTAATGAGCGCATCACCATAGGTGTGGCCAAAGGCATCATTTATCATTTTTAGATTGTCCAAGTCGATAAATAAAACTGCACCCCACGAATTGTCCCGGCATGCTTTTTCCAATTCACCCTCAAGCCGTTTGATTAGATGTGCCCGGTTAGGTAAACCTGTGAGTGCATCGGTGTAGGCCATATGTTCAATTTTTTCCGTTTTTTTGCGTAATGCCTCTTCTGTTCGTTTATATTCCGTAATGTCCTGGTTTGCCCCATACCATTTAATAAAATTACCGTCAGCATCTTTGATAAAATTAATCATTACGGCAATTATGCGCTCCTCACCGTCCCGGTGGATTATACGGTGCTCCACTCTACCGGTATGGTGACGTTCTGTGGATTCGCGTGCTTTTTTAACCTCTGCATCCACCACCCACGCATCATCCGGATGTACGAACTCTCTGGCGTACACTTCCGGAGCCATAAAGGCACCTTCCCGCGCCACGTCGGTTCCATAAATGGCATAAAACTCGTCCCCAAATTCAAACATGTTTTTTTCAACATTAAATTTCCACGGTCCCAAACATGCCAATTCCGCTGCCAACGAAAGAGTTTCTCTGCTGGATCGCAGTTCATTTTCAGCCTGCAAGCGGTCAGTGATATCATTGAATACTGCGTAAGAAAATTCTCCTTCCATAAAACATGTAAAATCGAAGTCCTTGGTTGTGCCATCACCGCAAATTAAGTTTATGGTGTAATTAAGGGACTTATCGTTCATTTTATGCTTTAGATTAGAAAAACCTGAATCAAGCAAGTGCTTCCTTGCTTCTTCATCAGGGCAGGATTTTTTAAGCCAGGCCTGAATTGTAGGAATATCCTCTATAGAATAGCCAATAACTTCCTTAAATTTTTTATTGCTAAAAATGATATTATTATTTTTGTCTGCGCAAAACATGGCAACTGGAAGGTTATTCATAATTTTTTTAAAAACACCTAGACCGGTTAAGGATTTGGAGTTCTTTAATTGACCACTTAAAAGGCAAGCTAATTTCATTAATATAAACACCTCTTTGTGCTAAAGGCTATTACTGCGTATAGAACTACTTATTTAGTTATAATTCAATATTTCAACAATTTTGCCAATTTTCCTTTTTTCCCGCAAACGGGCCCAAGAGGACAAGTCCATTGTCCCAGTTTATCCGCCGGCCATGTTTGCCGTACCACTTAGATTGAAATAAACACTGACACTTAATTAACAGAAAAAAAAACCGCCCGGCTTTCACCGAACGGTTAATCTTTTGGTGTTCACTATTTGCCACCCTTTTATTCGGGACAAGGGAAAAGGCACTGTCTTAACTTTCCCACCCGTAATAAATAATGAAGTAACACGATGTCATAGTATTTCCCACTAAAAAGGTGTGTAATTATCAGATTTTTGGGACAAGGTACCTGTCCCCGTGTCCCATGCTTTGATATTTAACAAATTTCCTTTTTGTTAACTTAGCTTCTGTAGATGCCAAGCTGGCCTCATTTATTAATTGCTTAAGTGATTCATTGTAATTATTATCCGGGTTATATTTTTGCCGGCTTTTGCTTAAACCCGCCGAAAGGGTAACCAGATTATTGCCCGGTACACCTCTTCGGGCGATTAAGTCCATAATATTTTCAACCAACATTTCTGCATCAGCGACATCCCTTTTGGTTAAAATTACAAATTCATCGCCGCCATACCGGCAAAGATAATCACTTTTTTCATTGATGGATTCCCTTAACAAAGACGAGATCTTTTTCAAACACTCATCACCATAGACATGCCCGTACTTTTTGTTAACGTATCCAAAATTATCAACATCCAGCATTATAGCACATATCTCATAATTGTTACTTAATAAGTCATTGCCGATCTGGTACAGGTATTCCGAGCAGAAAAGATTAGTTAAGGGGTCAAGTAATTTACTCTTGTATTGTACCACCTGTACTTTGGTTATTATCCCCACAACTTCTTCCTTATCCAGTACCGGCAAATGCTCAATTTTGTGTTTTTCCATTAATTTTATGGCATCCCAGACAGTGTTATGTGGCGTACAGCTGATAACTTGTTTACTCATGGCATCGGCTACCAGTCTATTAAAATGGTTATACCGGACATCCCTCGATGTAAGAATACCAACCAATTTCCCGCCTTCAATTACAACCAGGCTTCCCAACCTCTTTGCTTTCATTACTTCCGCGGCTTGCATAACACTGGCTTCCGGTTCTATGGTTATCACCGGACCCGCCATTATGCTGTTAACTTTGTACATATTAAAGCTCAACTTCCTTAAAAACAGAGATGGAGATTTCCAGTTTCGCCTTTACCAATGAACTTTCATCAGTCAATTTACCTGCTTCTTTAATGAGAATGCTGATTAATTTGTCACGGGATACCCAATTGAACAGTTTCTTTTTGACAGCCACAGCTTCAATTGCGCTGTCATTAACTAACACTACTTCATATTGTCCCGGCGCCAAAGCATCTACCATTCTCCGTACCGCCTCGGGTCCTATGGGAGCCCTCCGACCTATTAACAATACATCTTGCATAGGAGGAAGATCAAATTCTGTAAAGTGAATGTGAATATCGGCTTTTCCGTTAATAGAACTATTGTCCTGCTTGGCTTTCATACTTTAACCTCTTTATTCACTTTTGTTAAGAGTATATCATACACCTATGCTATCAAGATTCTGCCCGTTTCCTTTCAATACGTTAATGAGATAATCTTCTAATAACTTAACAAATTTGGGATCGAATTGAGTACCTTTGTTATTGTTTAGTTCTCTTAAAGCGTCGGTCAAATTTTTTGGTCTCTGATACGCCCGATAGCTGGTCATGGCATCAAAGGCATCGGCGATGGTCACAATTCTGGCCAACTTTGGTATTTGAAACTCCGCCAAGCCAAAGTAACCGTTCCCGTTCCAATGCTCGTGGTGGTAAAGGATTATCTCCCGAAACCGGTCACTATTTTGATATCCCCTGATCATGTTTGCGCCCAACACTGTATGCTGCTTAACCAGGTGATACTCTTCCTTGGTGAGCCGGCCGGGCTTATTTAATAAATCTCCGGCCACTTGAGTCTTGCCGATATCATGAATCAAAGCTCCTATCTGCAAATCCCTCATCTGATCGGCACTCAAACCACTGTATTTGGCAATTGTTACCGCTATACTGCATACATTGTAGGAGTGAGTTCGCAAATCCGTTGGGAGTTTAGCCACCAATGCCTTAGCATGCTTCAGGTTCAAATCCATTTTGCATTCCCCCTACTGCTTCACGGCATAAACGTCAAAACAGGGGGAAACATACTCTATAACTGTTTCTCCCGCAGCCTGGCAATCATAACGTCACTAAAAACGCTTTAGACCCATGGCTTTGCGCCCTACTCTTTCGACGTAGTTTGCCTTTGTGAAACAGGGTACCATATTCTTTTCAACTTTTACATTATACAACGCTTAGTTTATATTTTTCAATTAAAAACATCTACTGGTTGACAAAATAAGACCTGAGAGTGAACTATATGTTGAAAAAAGTCATTGGAAACAATATACGTTATCTAAGAAAACAAAAGGGCTTTACCCAAAGAGACGCTGCATTTCGAGCAGGTTTTACAGCTGCTTACTGGGGATATCTTGAACGAGGTGAAAAAAACCCCTCAGCGGAAATCATAGAGAAAATTGCAGACACCCTTAATGTCAGCCCCTATTTGCTGCTGGTTGATTCCACTGAAAAATATTTACCTGCTGATTTGATTCGCCTGCTTTATGTTATAAATGACATGGGCAAGGAACATACCAACTTTTTTCTGGCGGTTATGGAGGCTTATATTAAGACCAATAAAAAAATCGAGGAGCTATCGCCCAAAGGACGATAGCTCCTCGATTTGCATACTATTTTGGGGAGTTACACTATTTGTTATTCTTTATCAATTTAGCCCGGGAAACTTGTATTCTTTCCTCCAACATGCTGCACAATATTCTTAATTCCAATTGACTAATCTGCTCCGGACTTTTATATTGGAGAACTTCCGTTAACGCGTACTCCACTTCATCGGGGTGATACCCATATGAAACTAGATAATGGTATATTTCATTTAATTTCATCATAAAACCCCAAAATTTGATCATTAGGTGTTTATATTTTAACCATTATTATGGAACAAAGTAAATAATGATATGAGTTACGTTGGCAAGGGGTTTACACTTGGAAAAAAATGATAACCCTCTCCAACCTTATTCTATTAAAAACATGTTCTTGGTGGGTCCCCGAGGCAATTTCAATCAAAGTAGCGC
>JAALLR010000381.1_pt1 | contig 16198 bp, 10 predicted proteins | sample 7245931 | NCBI WGS metagenome assembly JAALLR01 (sample SAMN13049201, study PRJNA578106) | oil field metagenome | isolation source: filtered produced water from oil reservoir B9 | place: USA:offshore Texas | collected 2016 | reverse complement strand
AGCGAATGACGGCAACGGCATGATACCTGTCGGAACAAAGGTCTTGGTAGCTTTGCCGTTGCGGGCGCAACTTCTTATGCACAAGAGCCAGTGTGTCAAAGAGCGAACGGAGCGGAGGAACAGCGGCGAATCCTGTTTGACCCGAAGCGAGTTATGCAGCCGCCCGGAGCGGAGTGAGCTCATACAATCAAAATGCCCGAGTAAGTGAGCGCAGGGTGTTGCCCGCTCCGGAAGGTAAACTAAATTAGTGGGCACAAAAAGAAAGTTTGCTATCAGTCTTAGGGGTTGGCCCCCTTGAGGTTAGAATATATTTACAAGAAGGTGAGTCTATGCCATTATTAAGGGGTAATTTAAAGGGAAGAGATATGCTCTCCCTAAAGGACTATACCCCGGAAGAAATAACACAAATAATGGATTTGGCAGATGAACTTAAATCAACCCATAAAGAAGGAAATCACTCATCATTATTGCAAGGCAAGACCCTGGGTATGATTTTTCAAAAACCCTCAACGCGTACACGGGTAAGTTTCGAAGTGGCAATGTTCCAACTGGGGGGGCACGGGCTCTATCTCAGCGCCTCGGATTTGCAGTTGGGGCGCGGGGAAACCATTTCCGATACCGGCAAGGTTTTAAGCCGTTACCTGGACGGTATTATGATTCGCACCTTTGCACAAAAGGATGTGGAGGAACTGGCCCAAAGTGCCGAAATCCCGGTTATTAACGGTCTTACAGACCTTCTACACCCGTGTCAGGTTCTGGCGGACCTGCAAACCGTGAGGGAACACAAGGGTGACCTGCGGGGACTGAAACTGGCATACCTGGGGGACGGAAACAATGTGTGCCATTCCTTGCTTTACGGTTGTGCCAAAATGGGAATGCATATCAGCGTTGCCTCGCCGCAGGATTACCTTCCCGTGCCGCACATCGTAGAAGAGGCACGCAGTGTGGCCGGGGAAACCGGCGGGAGTGTAACTATATTATTAAGTCCCCTGGAGGCGGTGCAGGATGCCGATGTGGTGGTAACAGACGTTTGGGCCAGCATGGGGCAGGAAGCGGAACAAAAGGAACGGCTGAAAATCTTTGCTCCGTACCAGGTAAATACCGATCTGGTGAGGCGGGCCAAACCTGATTTTATTTTTATGCATTGCCTGCCGGCGCACAGGGGAGAGGAAGTCTCGGACGAGATAATTGACGGCTCCCATTCCGTGGTCTTTGATGAAGCGGAAAACCGGCTTCACGCTCAAAAGGCACTGTTAGCTCTATTAATGGGATAGATCTTTATTTAATTAAACTAATTTTCAAAGGAGCGTAATCCAAGTGAAAAAAGTAGTATTGGCCTACTCCGGGGGGCTGGATACATCCATTATTATACCCTGGCTTAAGGAAAATTACGGTTACGAAGTTATTGCCATGGCCGCCGATCTGGGACAGGGGGAGGAGCTGGAGCCCCTGGAGGAAAAGGCCATTAAAAGCGGTGCCAGCAAGATATATATTGAAGATGTGCGCCGGGAATTTGTGGAAGAATACATTTTCCCCACCCTAAAGGCCGGGGCCGTTTATGAAGGAAAGTACCTGCTGGGTACTTCCATGGCCAGACCCCTGATTGCCAAAAAACTGGTGGAAATAGCAGAAAAGGAAGGCGCAGAAGCGGTGGCCCACGGCGCCACCGGGAAGGGAAATGACCAGGTGCGTTTCGAGCTGGGCGTTAAAGCTCTGGCCCCGGAGTTAAAAATTGTCGCTCCCTGGAGGGAATGGGATATCCGTTCCAGGGATGATGCCATAGACTATGCTAGGGAAAGGGGAATCCCCGTACCCGTCACCAAAGATAGGCCTTATAGCATGGACCGCAATATATGGCACTTGAGTCACGAAGGAGGGGATTTGGAGGACCCCGGCAAGGAACCACCGGATGATGTATTACTGCTCACGGTTTCCCCGGAAGAAGCTCCAGACAAGCCTTCCTATGTGGAGATATATTTTGAACAGGGGATTCCCTGCCGCCTGAACGGTGAAGAGAAAGACCCCGTAGAGCTTTTGGAAGAACTAAATTCCCTGGGCGGAGCCAACGGTGTGGGAGTTGTGGACATGGTGGAGAACCGCTTGGTGGGTATGAAATCCAGAGGCGTTTACGAGACCCCCGGTGGTACCGTGCTCTATCTGGCCCACAGGGAACTGGAACTTTTGACATTGGACCGCAGTACCCTTCACTTTAAGGAGCAACTGGCAATTCGTTATGCAGAACTGGTCTATGACGGTGTTTGGTTCTCCCCGCTGCGTGAGGCCATGGACGCCTTCGTGGATAAAACCCAGCGCACCGTTACCGGCACCGTGCGCATGAAACTTTACAAGGGCAACTGTACCCCTGCCGGGGTGACATCACCCTATTCCCTATACGATGAAGACCTGGCCACCTTTAACGAAGACGATGTCTACAGCCAGGCCGACGCCGAGGGCTTCATCAACCTCTTCGGTTTGCCCCTCAAAGTGCGGGCTATCATGGAAAAGAAAACAGGCCAGAACTGACGCACAACTTTAGAGTTTAAAGATTAGTAAGGAATAGTCCGGTAGATGGAGAAAATTTTTTCGCAAAGTCCCGCTGGACAAACAATTTCCAATATGAGATAATAGTGTGGGTTACCAGAAAGAAGGGCCACACTATGAAGAATTTGGATAAAAATGAGCGTAAAATACTATGCGGGCGCCAGTTTACCGCTCAAGAACTTCAGGATGTAATTGAAACGGTCCGGATGTTTCCGAAACTCAGTCGGCATGAACTTGCAAAGACCATATGTGAAGGTTTGTCATGGGTTGCACCCAACGGGAGATATAAAATCGAGTCCTGCAAACAATTACTTGAGAAACTGGAAGCCCAAAACGAGATTAACTTGCCTGAGAAGCGAAATACGCAGCCGCATTCTCACGGACAAGTTATTTGTGGGGAGCATACCGGAGCGGAGCCGGAAATCACGGGAAACGTTTCGGATGTTGCTCCCATTGAACTGGAACCGGTACGGAAGCGGGAGGACATCCGGTTGTGGAACGAATATGTGGAACGCTATCACATCCTGGGCTACAAGCGTCCCTTTGGCGCGCATCAGCGGTATTTTATCCGGTCCGGCGCCCCAGAGAGAAGGCGGCTGGGATGCATGCTGTTTTCGGCATCGGCCTGGGCGTTGGCGGAACGGGATGCATGGATCGGCTGGAACAAAGAAAAGCGCAGCCAGCGGCTGCATCTAATCGTGAACAATACGCGGTTTCTCATCTTTCCTTGGGTGAGAGTGAAGAATTTAGCGAGCAAAGCGTTGTCGCTGGCCGCAAAACAAGTGCGCCGCGACTTTAAAGAGCGGTATGGCTACGAGCCGGTTTTGCTGGAAACATTTGTGGATGTAGAGCATTATGAAGGAACCTGTTATAAAGCCGCTAATTGGATTTCACTCGGTCTGACGGCAGGCAGAGGAAGAATGGATCGCTATACGCAGTATTTGTCCACCCCGAAACAGATTTTCATGTATCCGCTGGTTCCCGACTTTCGTGCGCATCTTTGCGGCGAGCGTACAACCGGAGGTGAAGTGCTGTGAGCACATCGACCTCCATGCAAAAAGCGCAGCGCAGAGCAAGAAAGCGGAAGAAGAAGGACTTGTGCAAACTACAAGTGGGCAAAGGGATAAAACAAACGTTCAGACCCACTTTACCGAACCGGAATTGTCCGTGGAAGACGCCGAAAGAAGAGCAAACAGCCCGCCAGGTCATGGTAGAGGCTACACTGAAAGTATTCAGGGCGTTGCTTCCAGGACTTTTGACCGATTTGGCGAAAATTCCGGACCCGCGCAATCCGCGGAAGACAAAACATAAGCTGACAGTTTTGCTGCTGTACGGCCTGTTTGCTTTTGTATTTCACTATGCGTCGCGGCGGGAAGCAGGTCGCGAAATGAGTAGGCCGGTCTTTTTTGAAACCCTTAAACAGTTGTTTCCGGAATTAGAGAGCCTGCCTCATCAAGATACGCTGTGCCGGTTGCTGGAGAAAATTGAGGTAGACGAAATTGAAACCGCTCATATCAACTTGCTGCGGCGACTAATTCGCAACAAGAAATTCAACCGCCATTTGGTAAAAAAACAATACCTAATCGCTATCGACGGCACCCAGAAATTTACCTTAAGAGAGTGCTGGGGGGAAGAATATCTACAGAGGCATACGAAAGGGCAAGACGAGGGGCCCCAATACTATGTATATCTATTAGAAGCAAAGCTGGTATTTCCCAATGGGCTTGTCCTGCCGCTGATGAGCGAATTTTTGAACAACACCTTGGATGAAGTGACGAACAAGCAGGACTGTGAGTTAAAAGCTTTCAAACGATTGGCCGAACGGCTGCATCGGCATTTCCCAAGACTGCCGATCACAGTACTGCTGGACGGCCTTTATCCCAATGGTCCTGTGATGGCACTATGCCGAAAATACCGCTGGGGATTTATGATGGTACTTCAGGATGAATCACTGCCTAACGTATGGAAAGAAGCAAACGGACTGCACAAACTTCATCCGGAGCAGGCATATATCCAAACATGGAATGGCCGTCGTCAGGCCTTCTGGTGGGTCAATGACATTGTCTACGAACACGGCCCCAATGATCGTCTGAAACAGACAATACATGTGGTCGTATGCGAAGAAGAATGGGAAGAGGTGAACGAAAAAGGCAACATTGTCAGCAAAACGTCACGCCATGCTTGGATTTCCAGCGAGCCGCTCAGCCAAAAGAACATCCATACCCGATGCAATCTAATGGCAAGGAAGCGCTGGGGTATAGAAAACGACATTTTGCAGGAAAAGGAGCAAGGGTATCAATACAAGCATGTCTTCTCCCATAACTGGAATGCTATGAAAGGGTATCACTATCTCATGCATCTGGCTCACCTGCTGAATGAGTTAGCTCAAAATTCTGTCGAACTGGTGGAACAGGTGCAAGAAGTTGGCATTCGCGGGTTCATTCGCCTCCTGCGCGATACGATCAGTGGTCCTTGGTTGAACAAAGAGCGAATCGAGCTCCTCTGTAAAAAGCGCCATCAACTTCGGCTTAGCGTCTGACACGCAAGGGGGAGCATACAACCTGAATGCATGATCAGAACCCCTTCAATAACTCATTGTGGAGGGTTACGCTAACGGTCTGCCTTTTTTCGGAAGACACGGGTGAACTCAGTTCAAGGCGAGGAGCGAAAATTACCTCAAAAACCGCATATGACTTTTTTTGAAGGACGATTTTCAACTCGCAAGATCTATAAACAATTTCGTGCGTCAGCTCTGTATTGGAATCCTTACTATTGACAGGCTATTACACTTGTGCTAACATTTAATAATGTCATTTTGTATAAAACTAGGCATATTTTTTTTGCCTCCGGTGGGATAGATGTATTTGGCCGACTTTTTTTGGAAATAATAGTTTGGATAGGGTATGCAAACGGCATTGAAGCGAGGTATTGTTTAGGAAACAAGGCCTTGCTTTTCATTGTTTTTTTTATCTCTATTAAGGGGTGTGGTCCGAAGATATGTTAATAAATCAGGTAGGTGCCGGGACTAGGTATAACTTTGGTAAATTGGAAGAGGTTCTGGACCTTCCTAACCTTATTGAAGTGCAGCGCAATTCCTATAATTGGTTTTTAGATCTAGGGTTACGTGAAGTATTTCATGATATTTCCCCAATTCATGATTTCACAGGTAACTTGGTCTTGGAATTTCTAGATTACACCCTTGGGGACCCTAAATATGAAGTAGAAGAATGTAAAGAGCGTGATGTGACTTATGCCGCACCGCTCCGGGTAAAGGTTCGGCTCATTAACAAGGAAACGGGCGAAGTTAAAGAGCAGGAAGTTTTTATGGGGGACTTTCCTTTAATGACGGACAAGGGAACCTTCATTATAAACGGAGCGGAAAGGGTAATTGTAAGCCAGTTGGTGCGTTCCCCCGGAGTCTATTTTGCGGAACAAATTGACCCCAGTGGCAAGAAACTTTTTACGGCTACTATAATTCCAAACCGCGGGGCGTGGCTTGAATTCGAAACCGATGTTAACGATCATGTTTTTGTTCGGGTTGATCGCACCAGGAAAATACCGGTAACCGTGTTGGTCCGGGCTTTGGGTTATGGTTCCAACGGCATGGTAATGGAACTTTTTAGGGACAATAAATACATACAGGATACACTTACCAGGGATAATACAGAGACTGAAGAAGAGGCCCTTGTAGAAATATATAAAAGGCTGCGCCCGGGGGAACCCCCCACTGTTGAAAGTGCCAGAAGCCTTTTAGATACATTATTCTTTGACCCGAAGCGTTATGACCTGGCGCATGTGGGAAGATACAAAGTAAATAAGAAACTTCAACACGGTGTTCTTTATCGTGAGCCGGCGGAAGGTGAAGATGAAAATAAAAAGTCCTTCATAAGGGAACTCACTCCCACTGATATTATTGAAACCATTAAGTATTTACTTCGTTTGATAGACGGGGAAGGCCAGGTTGACGATATAGATCACTTGGGTAACAGGCGCATTCGTTCAGTGGGAGAGCTTTTACAAAACCAGTTCAGGATCGGGCTGTCCCGGATGGAGCGTGTTGTACGGGAACGTATGACCATCCAGGATGTGGATGTAATCACTCCCCAGGTACTGGTAAACATTAGACCGGTTGTTGCTTCCATAAAAGAATTCTTTGGGTCCAGCCAGCTCAGCCAGTTTATGGATCAAACGAATCCCCTGGCCGAGCTTACACATAAGCGTAGGTTGTCTGCATTGGGCCCGGGGGGACTCAGCAGAGAGAGAGCCGGTTTCGAGGTGCGGGACGTGCACCATTCCCACTATGGCCGCATGTGCCCCATTGAGACGCCTGAAGGTCCCAATATCGGGTTAATAGGTTCTTTGAGCAGTTATGCCAGAATAAACAGTTTTGGGTTTATAGAGACCCCGTACAGAAAAGTTGATAAAGAAAATAAGAGAGTTACAGAAGAAATAGTATATCTTACTGCAGATGAAGAAGACAAATATATTGTGGCTCAAGCCAATGCTCCTCTGGATGAGAATGGCTATTTTGCTTCGGATCAGGTCAATGCCAGGCATGGGCATGAGATATTAAAGGTGCGTGCCGACCGGGTGGACTACATGGATGTTTCGCCTAAACAGGTCTTCAGTGTGGCTACATCATTGATTCCCTTTTTGGAACACGATGATGCCAACCGGGCACTCATGGGTGCAAACATGCAAAGGCAGGCGGTGCCCCTTTTGAAAACCCAGGCACCCGTAGTTGGTACCGGCATTGAATACAAGGCCGCTTTAGATTCCGGGGTGGTTGTAATTGCCGAGAATTCCGGAGTTGTGGAGCGGGTTACCGGTAAGCAGATTGTCATAAAAACTGATGAAGGTAAGTTGGAAACTTATAAGCTTTTAAAATTTGCAAGATCCAACCAGGGAACTTGTATTAACCAGAAGCCCATGGTGAAAAAGGGTATGCGGGTGAAGGCCGGAGATGTTATTGCCGACGGGCCCTCCACCGATAAGGCCGAGCTGGCCCTGGGCAGGAATGTTCTGGTTGCCTTTATGCCCTGGGAGGGCTATAACTACGAAGATGCCATTCTCGTCAGTGAGAAGATGGTTAAAGACGATTACTTTACATCTATACACATTGAAGAATACGAATGTGATGCCAGGGATACCAAACTGGGCCCGGAGGAGATTACCCGGGATATTCCCAATGTTGGCGAGGAAATACTCAAGGATCTGGATGAACGCGGAATTATCCGGACCGGAGCTGAAGTGCGCCCCGGCGATATCTTGGTGGGTAAAGTTACTCCTAAGGGGGAAACGGAACTTACCGCTGAAGAGAGGCTATTGCGCGCTATTTTCGGTGAAAAGGCACGGGAAGTGCGTGATACTTCTCTACGGGTGCCCCACGGCGAATCAGGTAAAGTGGTGGATGTTAAGGTGTTCTCAAGGGACAACGGGGACGAATTGCCACCGGGGGTAAATCAACTGGTTCGAGTATATGTTGCCCAAAAGCGTAAAATCTCCGAAGGGGATAAAATGGCCGGGCGACACGGAAATAAAGGAGTTATCGCCCGTATTCTTCCGGAAGAGGATATGCCCTTTTTACCGGACGGAACACCCATAGAAATAGTATTGAATCCACTGGGTGTGCCCTCACGGATGAATATCGGGCAGGTAATGGAATGCCACCTGGGGTGGGCTGCAAAAGCCCTGGGTTATAATGTGGCCACTCCGGTATTTAACGGGGCATCGGAAGAGGATATACGCAATTTCCTCATAGAAGCGGGCCTACCGGAAAACGGAAAAGTTACCCTTTATGACGGTAGAAGCGGCGAACCCTTTGACAACGAGGTTACCGTGGGGTACGTATACATGTTGAAACTGGCTCACCTGGTGGATGATAAGATTCACGCCCGTTCCACCGGTCCTTATTCTCTGGTTACTCAACAACCCCTGGGCGGAAAAGCTCAGTTTGGGGGACAGCGTTTTGGAGAAATGGAAGTGTGGGCTCTGGAAGCATACGGTTCAGCCTATACACTGCAGGAGATATTGACCGTCAAATCAGACGATGTGGTGGGCCGGGTTAAGACTTACGAAGCTATTGTTAAGGGTGAAAATGTACCCGAGCCCGGTGTGCCCGAGTCCTTTAAAGTTTTGATCAAAGAACTGCAAAGTTTAGGTTTGGATGTTAAGGTTCTTTCGGAGGAAGATGAAGAGATTGAGATCAAGGAAGTAGAAGAAGATGTGGCCGAAACCGCGAAGGAACTGGGTATAGATTTACATGACGGTTCACGTGACCGTAAAACCTCACGCCATAAGGAAGAAAAGGATACACCGGACGGAGACGATGGTGATGACGAAGATACAGAATCGGGTGACCAAGATAAACTGGATGACGGAACCCGGGAAAATAGTGAAGCGGAGGAGGGTCTGGCTGATAAGCTCCTGAATAAGGCGCTGGCAGAGGCGAAAGAGAAGTAAAATACCCTGAAGGGAGAGAGTTCCTTGCTGGACTTGAATAACTTTGACCGCATCCGCATCGGTTTGGCTTCCCCGGAACAGATCCTTGACTGGTCCAGTGGCGAAGTTAAAAAGCCTGAAACCATTAACTACCGCACATTAAAACCCGAGCGCGACGGATTATTCTGCGAGCGCATCTTCGGTCCCACCCGGGACTGGGAGTGTCACTGCGGTAAATACAAAAGGGTGCGCTATAAGGGTGTTGTATGTGATCGGTGTGGAGTGGAGGTTACCCGTTCAAAAGTTCGCCGGGAACGGTTAGGTCACATAAGGCTGGCCGCCCCCGTTTCTCATATATGGTATTTTAAAGGGATCCCCAGCCGGATGGGGTTGTTGTTAGACATGTCTCCCCGGGCGCTGGAGAAAGTATTATATTTTGTATCCTATATTGTTATAGATCCCGGGGATACCTCACTAATTAAAAAACAGCTGCTCACAGAGACCGAATATCGTGAGTACAGGGATAAATACGGAAATTCATTTAAGGCCGGTATGGGTGCTGAAGCCATAAAGGAATTACTGGCGGAAATTGACCTCAATGAAATGCACAGGGATCTTCGCGAGGAATTGAAGGAAGTAAGTGGCCAGCGGAAGATAAGGGCCATAAGGCGACTCGAGGTTGTGGAGGCCTTTAAAAAGAGCAAAAACCGTCCTGACTGGATGATACTGGATGTTATCCCGGTCATTCCACCGGAACTGCGTCCCATGGTCCAGCTTGACGGCGGAAGGTTTGCAACTTCCGACTTGAATGATCTTTACCGCCGGGTTATTAACCGGAATAACAGGTTGAAGAGACTTTTGGACCTGGGTGCACCGGATATTATTGTCCGCAATGAAAAGAGAATGTTGCAGGAGGCCGTGGACGCTCTAATTGATAACGGGCGCCGGGGTCGCGCCGTTACCGGCTCCGGAAACCGTCCCCTCAAATCCTTAAGCGACATGTTAAAGGGAAAACAAGGCCGGTTTCGCCAGAACCTGCTGGGGAAAAGGGTGGACTACTCCGGGCGTTCCGTTATCGTTGTCGGTCCCCATTTGAAGATTCACCAGTGTGGTTTGCCTAAGGAAATGGCCCTTGAGCTATTTAAACCCTTTGTGATGAAGAAACTTGTCAATGAAGGGCATGCGCATAACATTAAGAGCGCGAAGCGAATGGTGGAAAGGGTTAAGCCCGAAGTCTGGGATGTGCTGGAAGATGTTATCCGGGAACACCCGGTACTATTGAATCGTGCTCCTACTTTGCACCGTTTGGGCATTCAGGCCTTTGAGCCGGTCTTGGTTGAGGGAAGAGCCATTCAAATTCATCCCATGGTATGTACCGCCTATAATGCGGACTTTGACGGGGACCAGATGGCTGTACACGTACCCTTGTCAGCCGAGGCCCAGGCAGAGGCACGTTTGTTAATGCTTTCGGCTCATAATATTTTAAACCCCAAAGATGGCAAGCCTGTAACCATTCCCACCCAGGACATGGTTCTCGGTTGCTATTACCTCACCGTAGAAAGAAAAAGAGATGCAGATAGTGACACCCGCAAACGCTTCAAGGATGAGAATGAAGCAATAATGGCCTATGAAAATAAAGAGGTAACCTTGCACGAACCGGTTACAGTTCGCATGCCCGGCGGGCAGATGCTGGATGCCACCGTGGGCCGTATCATTTTTAACCAGGCATTACCCGATGAATTGAGGTTCTTCAACCAGGTGGCGGATAAAAAGGCATTGAGTGTAATTGTCAATAAATGCTATCAGAAATTGGGTTTTGCCGCTACCAGCAAACTGCTGGACGGTCTGAAGTATCTTGGTTACAGGTATGCTACCCAGGCGGGGATTACAATAGGTATATCGGACATTAAAATCCCCGGGAAAAAGAAAGAACTCCTGACCGAAGCCGAAGGTAGAGTAGAAAAAGTTGAAACTCAGTACAGGCGGGGATTGATAACCGAAGATGAAAGATATCGCAAGGTAACCGGAATTTGGAGGGGGACCACCGAGGCAGTGACAGAGGCTCTGGTGGAAAGCCTGGATAAGTTTAACTCGGTTTATATGATGGCCAATTCCGGAGCCCGCGGTAATATTCAACAAATACGTCAGTTGGCCGGAATGAGGGGGCTAATGGCTGACCCGTCCGGGCGCATTATTGACCTCCCCATTAAGGCGAACTTCCGTGAAGGCTTGACGGTGCTGGAATACTTTATTTCCACTCACGGGGCCCGTAAAGGTCTGGCGGATACCGCACTGCGTACCGCTGACTCCGGCTATTTGACCCGGCGGCTTGTGGATGTTTCACAAGACGTGATTGTGCGGGAAGAGGACTGCGGTACCGATGAAGGCGTTGTGGTGAGTGAAATCAGGGATGGTACCGAGGTTATTGAAAAGTTCGAGGATAGAATCATCGGCCGGATAGCGAAGGAAGATATAGTGCACCCGGAAACAGGTGAAGTGATTGTTAAGAGTGGCGAAGAAATTATGGAAGAAGATGCGGAAAAGATCACTGCCGCAGGTATCGAAGAGGTTAAAATCCGTTCCGTATTCACCTGCCGTACCCGTTCCGGTGTGTGCATAAACTGCTATGGACGCAATTTGGCCACAGGACACAGGGTAGACATTGGAGAGGCAGTGGGCATAATAGCCGCGCAGTCCATTGGAGAACCGGGTACCCAGCTTACCATGCGCACCTTCCACACGGGGGGTGTTGCCGGTGAGGATATCACACAGGGTCTGCCCAGGGTGGAAGAGCTCTTTGAGGCCCGCAAACCTAAAGGGCAGGCTATAATAAGTGAGCTGGACGGGAAAGTGGAAATTAAAGAGGTGAAGGGACGCCTGGAGGTGGATGTTACCCGCAGTGACGGTGAGAGATTTACCAGTCAGGTTCCCTATGGTGCCCGGCTCAAAGTTAAGAACGGTGACCATGTATCGGCGGGCCAGGAGCTTACAGAGGGTTCAGTGAACCCCCATGATTTGTTAAGGATCCAGGGTCCGGCCGGGGTGCAGATTTATATCCTGCAAGAGGTGCAAAAGGTTTATAGAATGCAGGGTGTGGATATAAACGATAAGCATATTGAAGTTATGATAAGACAAATGATGCGCAAGAAGAGAGTGGACGAATCCGGTGACACCGATATGCTTCCGGGTATTCTGGTAGATAAGTTTGACTTTGAAAGGGAAAATCAAAAGGCAATTGCTGCCGGCGGTGAACCGGCCAAGGGAACGGAAGTACTGCTGGGTATTACTAAAGCTTCTCTGGCCACTGATTCCTTCTTGTCCGCAGCTTCTTTCCAGGAAACCACCAGGGTATTAACTGAAGCCGCAATCAAAGGTAAAATGGATCCCCTGTTGGGACTCAAGGAAAACGTCATAATCGGCAAGCTGGTACCCGCCGGTACAGGAATGAGCAGGTACCGCTCAATAGAAATTACCGAAACCGAATCGCTGGTACCGGAGTGGGAAACTCCCCGGGAAAATGATGAAGCCGGTATGGAGGAAAATGATTTTCAGCCGACCGGGAGTGATGAAATAAACTCCGATCCTGCAGTCAACCAGGAACAAACTTCTTAGAGTTATTAATTATTGACATTGGATGATACCGGTGATATTATAAACGAGTGTGTGTATACGCATTACAATATTATTTATGGTTTACGGAGGCCGCCATGTCGTATGAGAGGTTGCGTAAAGCAAAAAGGACAACGGTGGGGGCCAAGCAGACTTTAAAGGCAGTACAGAAAAAAGAGGCAAAATTAGTTTTTTTGGCCCATAATGCAGAAGGGCGAATTATTGATCCCATTAGGCAAGCCTGTATAGAGAACAATATACCAGTGGAATTAGTTGAGTCCATGAAAGTGTTAGGCAAGGCTTGTGGTATAGGGGTGGGGTGTTCTGCAGCAGCTTTGATTGAGGAGTAATTTTTATTATGGGAGAACGTTTTTAAGGGAGGCGGTTGCCCGCCTTCCCTGTTTAGTCTTTGACATATTGTCCGCAAAGGAGGTGTATTGCTAATGCCGACTATCCATCAACTAATCCGCAAGGGCAGAGAAGATATAACCAAAAAATCAGACTCACCGGCGCTAAAGGGTTCTCCCCAGAAACGCGGGGTGTGTACCAGAGTTTATACAACCACACCTAAAAAGCCAAACTCTGCATTGCGTAAAGTTGCCAGGGTCAGGTTAACCAACGGTATAGAAGTTACAGCTTATATCCCGGGTATCGGGCACAATTTGCAGGAGCACTCTGTGGTACTGGTAAGGGGAGGGCGTGTAAAGGACCTTCCCGGGGTAAGATATCACGTAGTGCGTGGTGCCCTTGACTGTGCCGGAGTACAAAACAGGAATCGTGGTCGTTCAAAATACGGCGCAAAACGTCCTAAAAAATAATATATAAGAGAGTAGCCCAGGAAAGGGGGGAAGTTTATGCCCAGAAGAGGAGCCGCGCCCAAGCGTGAGGTACTCGCGGATCCGGTTTATGAAAACACGGTCTTAACCAAGTTAATAAACCAGGTCATGCTGGACGGCAAAAAAAGTATTGCTGAAAAGATATGTCATGGAGCCTTTGATATTATCAAGGAAAAAACCGGCAAGGATCCTTTGGAAGTTTTCGAGCAGGCCATGCAAAATATTATGCCCGTGTTAGAGGTTAAAGCCCGCCGGGTGGGTGGTGCAAACTACCAGGTGCCGGTGGAAGTACGGCCGGAGCGGAGACAGACACTGGCTATTCGCTGGCTGGTGAACTATTCCCGGCAGCGTGCCGGCAGAAGTATGCGGGAGAAGCTTGCCAACGAGATAATGGATGCCGCTGCCAATACAGGGGCAGCAGTCAAAAAGAGAGAGGATACTCATAAAATGGCAGAGGCAAACAAGGCTTTTGCTCATTACAGGTGGTAATAAGGGGGGTCTTCATGGCGCGCCAATTTCCGTTGCAAAAAACGCGCAATATAGGTATTATGGCCCATATCGACGCCGGCAAGACCACCACCACTGAACGCATTCTGTTTTACACAGGTAGGGTGCATAAGTTAGGTGAGGTTCACGATGGTGCCGCTACCATGGACTGGATGGTTCAGGAACAGGAGCGGGGGATTACCATAACCTCCGCCGCTACTACGTGTCAGTGGCAGGATCACTGTATCAACATTATTGACACGCCAGGGCACGTGGATTTCACAGTCGAAGTGGAACGCTCGCTAAGAGTGCTTGACGGCGCCGTTGCCGTATTTTGTTCGGTAGGGGGAGTTGAGCCTCAGTCTGAGACAGTGTGGCGGCAGGCAGATAAATATGGAGTTCCAAGAATTGCTTTTATAAATAAAATGGACCGTATAGGTGCAGATTTTTTCCGTGGTATGGAAATGATCAAAGGCCGCTTGGGTGCTAACCCTGTGGCTGTTCAACTGCCCATCGGCAGTGAAGAAAACTTTCGGGGTTTAGTGGATCTGGTGGAGAACAAGGCCTTTCTTTACCTTGACGATTTGGGCAAGGAATTCAAGGAAATCGATATACCAGAGGACATGGCACAGACTGTATCCAAGTACAGGGATATTCTTTTAGAAAATGTAGCAGAAGCCGATGACGAGCTAATGATGAAGTACCTGGAAGGTGAAGAACCCAGCCCCGAAGAGATTAAGAGAGGTATACGCAAAGGCACACTGGCTGTGCAAATGGTTCCGTTGCTCTGCGGATCGGCCTTTAAAAATAAAGGTGTGCAGCCCCTTCTGGATGCAATTGTGGATTATATGCCTGCTCCCACGGATGTTGCTTCTGTTCAAGGTGTCAAGCCTGACACGGGAGAAGAGGACTTTCGTTCGGCAAAGGATGACGGCCCATTCTCAGCGCTGGCTTTTAAGATAATGACTGATCCTTATGTGGGAAGGTTGACCTTTTTCCGTGTGTACTCCGGAACCGCCAAGGCCGGTTCCTATGTCTATAATTCCACCAAAGGAAAGCGGGAACGGCTGGGTCGTATTTTGCGGATGCACGCCAACCACAGGGAAGAGATCACCCATGTTTACGCCGGGGACATAGTTGCTGCCATTGGGTTAAAATTCACCGGGACCGGAGATACATTATGCAGTGAAAATGAATCCATCATTTTAGAGTCCATGGAGTTTCCGGAGCCGGTAATATCAGTGGCCATTGAACCAAAAACAAAAACCGATCAGGATAAAATGACCGTTGCCCTTCAGAAGCTGGGGGAGGAAGATCCCACATTCAAGGTGCATGTGGATGAAGAAACCGGCCAAACCATAATCAGCGGTATGGGTGAATTGCACCTGGAGGTTATTGTTGACCGGCTGTTCAGGGAGTTCAAGGTGGAAGCCAATGTGGGTCGCCCGCAAGTTTCATATAAGGAGACCATTCGCAAAGCAACAAAGGCCGAAGGTAAGTTTGTCAGGCAGAGTGGTGGCCGGGGACAATACGGCCACGTTGTTATAGAACTGGAACCCCAGGAGCCGGGAACAGGATATGAATTTGTAAATAAGATTGTCGGCGGTACCGTACCAAAAGAGTACATTCCGGCGGTGGATGCGGGAATACGCGAGGCAATGGAAAATGGAATCCTTGCGGGGTACCAAATGGTCGATGTAAAAGTAAGACTTGTCGATGGTTCATACCACGATGTGGATTCATCGGAAATAGCCTTTAAGGTTGCCGGCAGTATGGCACTGCGCGAGGCAGCTAAAAGGGCTCAACCGGTTTTGTTGGAACCTGTTATGAAAATTGAAGTAGTGGTTAACGAAGAGTATATGGGTGACGTTATTGGTGACATTAATTCCCGCCGGGGACGGGTGGAGGAGATGGAACCACGGGGGAATACCCAGGTTATTCACGGATATGTTCCCCTGGCGGAAATGTTCGGTTATGCCACCGAGCTGAGGTCCCGTACCCAGGGAAGGGGCACCTATACCATGCAGTTCAGCCACTACGAAGAGGTTCCCCAAAGTATTGCTCAAGATATTATCGCACGGAATTTCGGTTAACTTAAAGTCAAATGAAAGTTCGAAAAGGAGCACAATAGACACGCGGACTTTTCGAACTCCTAGTCAAGAAACAAAGGAGGAATATAAAAATGGCCAAGGCAAAATTTGAGCGCAACAAACCGCACGTAAACATTGGAACCATTGGTCACGTGGACCACGGTAAAACCACACTTACGGCAGCGATCACCATCT
>JAALLR010000245.1_pt1 | contig 16293 bp, 19 predicted proteins | sample 7245931 | NCBI WGS metagenome assembly JAALLR01 (sample SAMN13049201, study PRJNA578106) | oil field metagenome | isolation source: filtered produced water from oil reservoir B9 | place: USA:offshore Texas | collected 2016 | reverse complement strand
GGCGGCTTCTTAATTGAACCTTTTCGCCGTAAACGTCAACCAGGGCGATAAAATCAAGGTTTAATTCATCAATAAGGTTGTGGGCGATTTCGCTAACGTAACGGTCGGCAAAACCAATTCCGAATTTTTGGCCCAACCCGTTAAAACCAACATAAATTGTTTCTTTAACCTTCTTTTGAAAGCGTTCTTGCTTTTCTTTATCCAATTCAAGAAGGTATTTTTCGAAGGCGTTTAAATGGCCGGTAAACGGTGATTCCGTGTACCAATCAACAAAACGTTCCCTTCCAAGAATGCCGTAAATCCGGTTTAGTTCCTTCGAATTTGGGTCGTCGTGAATCCAAAGGTCGTAATCGTTAACAACCCGGGCGAAATAATCGAATTCCGGTATTGAACCGTAATATTCAAAAGAAAGTAGAGTTCCGCATTTTGACGTATCAATAAAGGCCCATTCGTATTTATTCAGCCATTCCGCCGTTTTGTGGTGGTCGATTAATTGGACGTTCAATCCTTTGAAATAGGCCGAATTCAGCATTTCGGCGGTTTCTTCGTTAACTGAAAGGTCAGTTATGAGAACTAAAACTTCCGCCGGGTCTTGGATTGAATCAACAATACTCTTAATGAATTCTTGAACCTTTTCGTCAACGTTGTTATAACCGCAATATTCAGTTTCAATATTCTTTTCCCCGAAAAAGGCCCGGGCCAAAACTGCACAACCAACACCGTCAAGGTCTTGGTGAGTGAATTGAACAACTTTTGTCGGTGTTAAATTAGCGTCTTTCAATATTAACAACCCCTTTCCGTAATTTCCGGCGGTTGTTATCCGCCGTTCTTACGGGTAAATGCCGGGATTAAAATTAGGTTGTGACACGGGTAAAATAAAAAAATTTTCCCGACCGTTATTGGCCGGGAAAATTGAATGTCAGTTCTAAACTTTTAAAATAAACTCTTTAAAATTAATTTTTGAAAGTTAATTGTCAACTAGGGCCGGTACTTTAAACAAGCCGTATTATATTCCGCCAATGCTTCTTTGTATAAATGTTGGGCTTCTTCGTGTTCCTTGGTTCCGAAAACGCCCGGCCCTTTGGCTTCTATTCGTTGAAGGTTATCTTCTGCAAATTCCAAACGTTCCTTCACTTTGAAGTAATTTTGTTTGGCCGAAAAAGTTGCAGTAATCAAAAAATACCCCTCCTTTTTAATTAAGTATTTAACTTGCGTTCTTCCGCTTTAAATACCGTTGCCGAAGGTCAACCCGCATTTCTCGAAGGTCGCTAAATAATAATTGCGTTGTAAATTGGTTGTAAAGTTCATAATTGGAAAGGAACGACGCGGCCCAATCTTTGTTTTTGTGGTAAAGGTCGTCGGCGTATTCCTTGGCCGTTTTGCCGCTTTGGTAAAAACTTTGCATTCGTTCAGCAAATTTCCGGGCAATCCCGGGCTTAAACCTTTCTTTTTCTTGTAAATGAAACGCGTATTGTTGGAAATTTTTCGATAGTTGCATTATTAACGTCCCCTTTCTTTCGTTGTTAGTGGTAAATGCCGGGGACGTTTTTCGTTTGTGACGCAAAAAAATAACGCGGTTAAGTTTCCGCGTTATCGGTTAACGGTGTAACGTTCTTTTGGAACTCTTGTAAAAGCTTTTTAATTTGGTCTTCTTTGTCTTTAAGAACTTTGGTCGGGAAGTTTTGGGTAACAAGTTTGTAATATTCAGCCCGTTCTTTTTTAATTTCTTTTCGAATTCTTAAACCTTCGGGTGAAATTTTACAAATTGGATATTCCTTTTTGCACTTTGGGCATTTAAAAAACATATATCCCTTTATTTCTTTGGGCTTAACTTTAATTTTTTGTTCGCAATTATCGCAAATCACTTCAATTTTCTTCTTAACCAAAGTAAAAACCCCCTTTTACTGTTGATTATCCGCCGAAAATCCGGTTAAATCCCTTCGACTTCGTTTTTCATTACCAACTTTGGCCCGCTTTTCAACGAATTCGTCGGCCTTTTCCCGCTTGTGGCGAACCCTTAATTGACGTTTACTTAAAATCGGATATTTGGCCCGGGTAACTTTATCCGGGTGTCGGTCTTTTAGTTCTTTTAACAATAACCAATTAGCCAACCGGTTAAGTTGAACGCCGTCGGGGATATTACCGGTTTCGTTAACATAAGCGTCACATAGGGCTTCGCTTAGTTGAATACGGATTTTAAGGGCCGGTTCCGGTTCGGTTTCAAGAAGTTTTGAAACTTCATTTTCAAACGTTTCTTTATAGTTGCCTATAATAAATAAACCCTTGAAAGGGTTAATATCTATTGCCATTTGTCAAACCCCCTTCGTTGTCTTCCTGCCGATATTTTTTCGCTATTCTCCGAACCGCCGCCCAAAGGTGTTGTTGAACCGCTTGTTGGCTTATACCCATTTTGTGAGCCGCCTGGGTTTGGGTAAGGTCTTTAATAAATATAAGGTGAACCGCTTCGGCTTGTCGGCCCGTTAGTGTTACCTTGCGGCTTGTAAAGTAAAGGTCAAGTATTAAATCCACCGCATCAAAATCGCTTTTATAAAGCCGGTCGTTAGCGACGCGGTGAATATTACTTAACAATGCAAAAACCCCTTCCGGTGTATTCAACGGGTATTTTGCTTCAAGGGCGTTCCGTCTTCTACTCATTACAAACGCCCCGATTTTCCCTTACCCAATCAAGTAACCCATTTTTTACAGCATAATTAGCCAATCGGTAAGCACCTTCAGCCGCCCGAAGAAGTTCTTCAAGGGTTCCTTCATTGTGAATAGTTAGATCGACGTCAAAGTTGTCAACGTGGGATTCGGTTTCGTGGTAAAAGTCTTCCGGCTTAAAAATATCGCCCTTTTTAATTCCCCGTTCAATCCGGGTTTCTTCGGACGCGACAACTTTAATAACAAAAAACCCTTCGGCTTTTACCCGGGCCAATTCGTTCGGTTGCCGCATATCAGAAATAACAACCCGGTCGGCCCCGGAACGTTTAACACTATTGAACAAATAATTAACCCAAACGTCCGGGTCGTATTGGCGAAGGGCTTGACCGACGCCTTGCATTATGGCCCGGGGTTTTCCCTTAGCGAATTCTTCCGGGTAAAGAATCTTTCCAACTTCGCGTATTCCGTCGCCGAACCGGAATTTTCTAAAACCGTGATTATCGCAAAGGTAATCGGCAACAGTATCTTTACCGCTTCGAATCCGGCCACAAATCGCGATTTTTAGTTGCTTCACCTTTAACCCCTCCTTTGGCTTGTTCTTGTAGGTAAATGCCGGGGTTAAAGGCGACTTGTGACGTTTTCGTTGCACTTAAAGGCGGGCGACGGAACCGTTTTGTTTTGAAAATTAATTAAGTCAAAAATTAATATCTGGTCAAAAAGTCAAAAAGCCAGTCAGGAAGGAATTTATGGAAATTTTTTATTTTATCTAAATGAATCATTTGACATTTAAACTTGATTCTAGGTATAATTAAAAAAAAAACGAAAGGATTGGTTTTGGTGAATTATGATAAAATTATTTTGGAATTATTAAGTCGAGTTCAGGAGTTAGAGGAACAGATGTCGGAGGTAAAGGGTAAACTTTCATCAATTGAAATTGAAGAAGAATTAATTGAAGCTGAACAAGACGAATTCACACGTTCACAGGCCCGAGATAAAGCAATTAAAATAATTCAGCAGAAATATCCCGATTACTTAGTTGAGAAAGCTTCCAGAAAAGAAGGTAGCGGCATAAGGGTTTATAAGCCAAATTCGAAAAAACCATTAATTATTAAGTTTTATCACAGTAAAACCCATAATCCATCAGGTGAATTAGAGCATGGCTGGCACGTTGTACATTTGGACAATGTTATAGAAACAATTATTGATTTCTGTATATTTTCTCTCGTTGATTCAAATGGCAAATGGAACTTCTTCATTTATGAACCCGAAGAATTAGGTTGGTACTATAAAAATCACCGTTCAAGCGAAAATGATATTTTACATCTTTATTTTTCTGTCATTGGTGATAAAGCAATTGAAACAAGAGAAAACAAAGTTGATGTTTCCGACCACCTTAATAATTGGGAAGTATTGCAGTAACTTCATAATCCAATATCTTTAATATTTATAAAACGGGCCGCTTTTTATGGCCCGTTTTATTCTTCCTTTTTAAATTTCACCCCACAATCACCGCACACAACATTAACTTCTTTAGTTGACCGGATAATTGTTCCGCATTCGGGACAAACCCATTTTATTGAATTCCCTTTCTTTTTGGTCTTTGGCGGTCTTACCTTGGCGGTTTCGTCGTCGCCTTCTTTGTCTTTGTTTCCCTTCCCTGTTTGTAGCCGTTCAAAGTCAACCCTTGCTTTATCAAAAACGTTTTCGTCAATTCCCCAAGTTCTTATTACTTCCTTGGTTTCTTCGGTTACTTCGGTTAATGCCCAACCGAAAGGTGCAACCTTCTTAACGTTCAACCCGGCCATTTCAGCCGCCGCCTTGAATTTCTTGTTGTGGTATTGGTTGCCCCGGGAACAATCTTTGATTCCGTTTTTTATGTTCCAAAGGTGGGCCATTTCGTGAAGTACGGTTCCGACTATATCGAAGAATGGGCGGTTGGCAAATTCGGCGGAAATGTTAAGTTCACGGGTTTTCTCTTTGCCGTTCCAAATCGGTTCAACTGATACCCAACCGTAAGCCCTTGCCCTACCCCGGGTTTGGATTGTGATTGTTGGGGTTGGAATTTCGTTATTAAAGAACTGTTCGTTCGCCTTATGAAAAATTTCGTATAGGGTGGAAATTTGTTTTTTCATTTTGTTATTCCTCCTTTAAACTTTTGCAACGCTATCGTTGCATAGTGGGCAAAAATTTTTGCAACTGTTTCGTTGCTTGTTGAGTATAGTATAGCAACGTTTCCGTTGCGTGTCAACACCTATTGAAAATTAATCTACAAAAATTATATTGGTAATTTAGGTATTATTTACAAGTCACAACGCCCGAATAATGTCCGGCATTTACCTATAAACATTTATGGAAAGGTGGCGGGCGTTATGGAAGTAAAAGTTATTCAAGGCGAACGTGGGCCGATTCGCATTTATAAACCTGAACGTAAACCAACCGAAGAAGAACAAAGACAATTTTACAAAAAGATAATTGAAATAATGATTAAGTCCCAAATTAGACAACAAAAAGAAGCTCGGCAAGAAGCCCGGGAAACCAACGAAACCGCCGGTTGACGGCGGCTTTTCATTAGTTAACTTTTTGATCTAATCATTTAACTATCATTTCATCTGCATAAATTAAAGCAAACCTGCCAGCTTTAAAGTTTCCTTCCTGGGAAAGGCTTAGCAGGTTCCACAGGAATTTTTCGTCACATTTTAACATTTCTTGGTATTCCATAATTCCTCTATTAGCTATATTCAATTCACCGTCAAACCGGTAGGCCCTGGGGTCTGATTCGGAACCATACTCGGCTATGGTGCTGAAATCAATACTTCCGGTGAGATCTGCAACATCCTGCGATTTTGGATCGGAGGGCGTGAAGGTGCCAATCCCTATTCTGTTTTCCTCGGAAAGGGTGATGCGCTCCACTTCCACTTCCTCAATGTTACCGTTGTACTCCCTCTCCACCATCATGCGGCAAGAGGGACAAAGCTCCCCCTCGATATAGACACCGTATTCATCCTGAAAATCCTGCCGCAGTTCCCTGGGAATAAGGTGCAGGGGTTCCTCGTACATGGGACACCCTTTGATGGCGTATAATGCTCCCCGGTCGGTGCGGCTGTACTGTTCCAGTCCCTTTTTCAACATATGAACCAGGGTGGATTTACCTCCGCTCACCGGTCCCATTAGCAGCAATATTCTTTTGCGCACATCCAGTCTCAGGGCTGCCGGGTGGAAGTATTCTTCCACCAGCGTTTCCAGTGTCCTGTCCAGACCAAACAATTCCGGTTCAAAGAATTTGTAGTGTTTTACACCAAGCTCATTTTCTTCGACTCCTGCATCTTTAATCATTTGATATATGCGAGAATGGGCCAACTGGCATACCCAGGGACACTCTTTTACAATTTCCAGATACTCCTTAAAGGTACCCCTCCAGGCCTGATCCTTTTCCAATTGACGGTGCTCCTGCAGGCGTTTGACAAAGTCCATTGTCTCACTCCCTTACCTAATGTACTTAACATACTGTGGTAATCTATTACTATTCCATTGCCACTTTAATGATGAACAAGTAATATATTATATGCATAACTGGGTAAAAAAGGATCTTTTTTGGCAGGGGAAAATTTTTACCGGGTTAGGGTTTATAAAAATGTGTTCTAAACAAAGAATAATGGTTACATCCGCCGCCAAAATGAGTTATTATGTAAGAAATATTAACCATAACAACAGAAAAAGCTCACAAAGGAGATGGAGTCATGAGTGAAGAACAGAACAAACTGGCTGACGTACACGTTATAGCCGTGGGCAGCGGCAAAGGCGGGGTAGGTAAATCCACGGTGACGGCCGGACTGGCCTTTGCCCTGAGGGATCAGGGTTTCAAGGTGGGCATTTTGGATGCTGATATTTACGGGTTCAGCATTCCCCGCATTACCGGGGTAATGGATGAAAAACCCGCCCTTAAAGATGAAAAAACTGTAATCCCCGTGGAAAAGGACGGGGTGAAAATTATTTCAATGGGCAGCCTAGTGGATGAAAACCAGGCGTTGGCCTGGCGGGGTCCCATGCTGCAGGGTATACTGCAGCAGTTTGTCAATGAGGTGGAATGGGGCGATCTGGACTATTTGCTGGTGGACCTGCCCCCCGGGACCGGGGATGTGGCCATAAGCGTCATTAACCTTCTTCCCGGCGCTTCCTTTGTTCTAGTTACCACCCCGCAGGAGACTTCATACCGCGTGGCGGCCCGCCTGGGGATGCTCACCAGGCAGGTGAACATGAAGGTGCTGGGGGTCATTGAAAACATGTCTTATTTTGAATGCGACCAGTGCGGTGAAAAGCACTATATTTTCGGCCAGAGTGATGATGATATAAAGGCCATCGCCACGGGATTCGGAGGCCGGGTATTGGGACGTATTCCCCTGCGCAAGTCTATGCGGGAAGCCGCCGACAACGGTCGCCTGTCCCAGGTAAGCAAGAGCGAAGATGCCCGGGAATTCAGGGAGATAGCCGGGCTATTGCCGGAGCTGGCTCAAAAGGCCAAGGAGGAGAGGGCCCAGGAACCGGAGAAACCCCGGGATCCGCACCAGCCGCCTGCACCACCGGAGAAAAATGCATGTTCCATCCAGGGTGGCTGAGGGTCCTGCTAAGGGAGCCGGAGGCTCCCTTAGATAGGGTCAGGCCATTAACTTATTAACTTATTTAACTAAAACAAAAACCGCGTGCTGTTGCACGCGGCTTTGTTTTAGCTGGATAAGTTACCCCGCCCTGACTATTACGCAGAGCAATTGAATTGAAACGAACGGATACCAGGTTTTGGAATCTTGGCAGGCAATGGCTACACAAACTTTCCCAATAGGAGCCCCTCCTAAAGAAGGCGGTGCAATATTACAGTATTAGCCCTTTCTTCCAGGGTGTCATCCAGCGGATGGAGAGACATATTTTCCCCTTTGCGCTGCAGGGCCAGGGAGATCATGTGGTCAGTGAGGGCGGGGTTTTTGGGTAGCAGTGGTCCATGCAGGTATGAGCAGAATACATTTTTGTACCTGGCTCCCTCCCAACCGTCGGTGCCATTATTGCCGTTACCGGCCAGTACCCTGCCCAGGGGCTCCACCCCATTCAAGTATGTTTTACCCCCGTGATTTTCAAAGCCGGTTATCCGAACTTTTTTACCCGCCAGGTCGGCTTCCACGGCCACATTACCAATAAGCCTTTTATCCCCGGCTTCGGTGTATAGGTCCAGCAGTCCCAGCCCTGCTATTTTTTCTCCGCTGGGCAGCAGGTAATACCGGCCCAAAAGCTGGTAGCCGCCGCAGATGGCCAGAACCACCAGCCCGTCCTCTATGGCCCGCTCCAGGCTTTTGACCTGCCTACCCAGGTCTGCGGCAAGAAGCGCCTGTTCCCGGTCCGATCCCCCGCCAATAAAAAGGAAATCAAAGCTGGCAAAGTCAATCTGATCCCCTAGATTTACCTTTTGCACTTGAACAGGTATATTTCTCCAAACACACCTGCGGGTGAAGGCCATAACGTTTCCACGGTCACCGTATAGGTTTAAAAGGTCAGGATACAGATGACATACTTTGAGCATAATCTTCAACTCGCTTTGCTTTTTTAGCTAGAATTGCCTCCACCGGCCAGAGAGCCGTATATGTTGCCAGCAAAAAGGCAGCGCCCCCGCCTCCGGTGATAACTGTTTGCACCGCTTCTTCCATACTGCCGAGGACAATTATCTTTGCGGGGTCCACCCCGGCATATTTGAGGCGCACCGCCATTTCCTCCGCCCTTTTGCCGGTGCAAATAAAGTTACGAAAGCGATGTAAATTATCCTCCAGCACCTCGAAGTCAACATCCCAGAGCCAGGAAATATCCCGACCGTCAGCGGCATTGTCATTGATGGCTATTAATACGTCCAATACGTCTTCCCGTTCCAACAGGGTGGCCAAAGCTTGGTTAAACCCGGTGGGGTTTTTGACTAGGTTCAGCATTACTGGTTTTCCCTGATACTGAAAATAATCCATACGCCCGGTGGCCGGCACGTAATTACGCAGTTCCTCAGCCGCTTCGGCGGGGTCTTTCCCCACGGCATGGGCGGCGCTTACCGCGGCCAGAGCGTTATAAAAGTTATACATTCCCCGGTCTGGAACTGACAACTCAAATTCACCCCCGGGGTAGTGAATGCTTCCCCGGAAAAAATCACCCCGCCGGGATATCCCGGCGGCCCGGAAAAAGGGCCGGGGGCGCCGAAAACCACAGCCGGGACAATTAAAGTCCCCCAACTGGCTGTAGTTATATGTACTGTAAGCCAGTGAGGCGCCGCAAAGGGGGCAGAATTTAGCTTCCCGCGTTTCCGCGCCCACAGTTATACTGTCGCCGGCGGTGTCCAGGCCATAAAAAATAGTATCCAGGGCGGTTTTTTTCTCCAACTGCGCCACCAGAGGGTCATCGGCATTAAGCACCAAACCCGTGCCGGGCATTTGGGCCAGCGCCCGGGCCACCATATTTATGGTGGTATCCAGCTCACCGTAACGGTCCAGCTGATCCCGAAAAAAGTTGGTCACCAGCACAGTGCCGGGGGAAACCTGTTTTGAAACTGCGGGGAAGGCAGCCTCGTCCACCTCCAGCACCGCGTAATCGCAGTCAATTTCACCCCAAAGGTTGGAGAACCGCAAAAATGCCGTTGTAATGCCGGTAATCAGATTTGCCCCTTCGCGATTAGCCAGTACTTTACTGCCACCGGAGCCCATTATTTGAGCCAACATATTGTTAGTGGTGGTCTTTCCGTTGGTCCCGGTGACCATTACCACCCCTCTGCGGGGCTGGCGGGCAAACCAGCGCAGAATTCCGGGATAAATTTTAAGGGCCACCATACCCGGTAGAGAAGACCCTTTCCCCTTGCCCATCATTTTGCTGAGCCATTGCGCTATTCTTGCAGCCCATAGTGCCGGCAGCACCATTAACCGGATCACTGGCTGCTTCCCCCTGCAAGGCGGTAATAAATTACTCCGCTCCTTATTTCTTCCTGCAAATCCCCCTGCTGAACCAAGTAATCCAGGTGGGCCTGTATTTCAGAGATGCCCATGAATATGTTCCAGCCCTTTAATGTGGGGTATATGGTCATGGTAATTTGGTAACAGTTTTTGCTCTCCCGGCCCAGTATTTCTTTTATTTTATCGAACTGCATTTGATGGTGGTGCCGCCCGGCAGCGATCACGCCGGCGGGGTCGTTGAATACTCCGCCGTGCCCGGGCCAGACCAGGTTGATTTGCATTTTTTCCACTTTCTGCAGCCCGGAAAGGTACTGCTGCAGAACCGGCAGCCGCCGGATAAAGTTCTCCGGGTCGGGCTCCAGCATGGGATTGGGGGTGATGTGCGGGAGCATGAAGTCACCGGAGAAAAGGTAACCCTCCCGGGAGGCGTACAGGCACAGGTGGCCGGGGGCGTGTCCCGGCAGGTGTAGCACCTGTAGTGTTTCCTGCCCCTGTTCCAGGCTCTCACCACCATGGAGAAGATTGATTTTTTTGCCGTCCAGGTTGGGCCGGGGCAGTTTGTCTTTCTGCGCAGTGATCTCGGCCAGTTTGTCCCCGGGCAGGCCGGACTGGATAATAAAGGGCATTCTTTCCTCGACGTGGTCCGAATTAGCGGTCATGCGTCGTAATTCGTAGGGATGAACGTATATTTCCGCCCCGGATATTTCGCTGACCCAGCCGGCAAGGCCGCAGTGGTCGGGGTGGGAGTGGGTTATAAAGACCCGCCGCACCTGGGAGAGCTCCACTCCCCGGGATTTGAGGCCTTCGGACAGATGTTTTTTACCTTCCACGGTGTCCGGGCCGGCGTCGATGAGGGTAATGGGGTCATTTTTGATAAGGAATATGTTGACCGGTCCCACGGGATATGGGGTGGGGATGGCCAGTTGGTATACTAAGAGCATTATTTTCCTCCAGTTGGGACTTGTGGGTTTTTCCATTATTTTCAGTATACCACGCGGCGGTGGTTGCTACAACTTTTCCTGTGGTTGCCGGAGTGGGCAGCACTCTGCGCTTTCGTACTCGACTTTTAATTATATGAGCTCCTTACCTGGGTGCGGGGGGCGCCCCGGTGGTTTCCTCCGTTCGCTCCGCAATTATCCTTGTTGAGCGCATAAGTTTACCTTTTGAGCCCGCTTGCTACAGACTGCTTGCCTTCTTCTTCACGCCCTTTTGGGGTCATGGCTTTTGGGATTTGACGGGCTATGCGCCGCTAATCAGTGCTCCGCTCTCTCCGGAAATCACCGGGTCACCCTACCACGATAATTTTGGGGCCTGCTCCTCTAACGGACTCCCGCTATTACAAAGGTGCCTGCATGGAGAGCGGGCTCGTTTTCGTTGGTTTTGTGGTTTACCAGGAACATCCAGTGCCCTTTGTTATCGAATGTGAATTCGAATTTGCCATCGCCGCCGGTGGTTTTGCTGTGGGGGAATTGTTCCCCTTCATATAGGTGGTAGGTGACGTAGACGTTGGCGCCGGGCAGGGGTTTGCCGTTGAATAGTACCTGCATGTCTACGGTGTCACCAAGATGGAATTCTTTGAATTCCCCGGGTACCAATTCCAACCCCTTACCCCGGGCTGTGCCGCTGCCGTGCACGTGATGTCCCACCGGGATGATGAGGCCGGCCCACTGCGTATACCGGCAGCCTTGATGTATACCTGCTTTATTTTCCACCAGTGCGTGATAAAGGCCTTCCTCACCGGCCTGAAAGTATATGCCGGCGTACTCACCCTCGCCGTAAGTAATTTCCGCTTCCAGTTCCTCGCCGCCGGGGCCCGTTACATAGGCCTGCCAGTCCCGGGGGTTGCCGGTGCCATCCTTTTGCATTCGGGGGCCCCAAAGGGCTTTTACTTCCACCTGTCCGCCGGAATGAAAGTGTAGGTGGGTAGGCTCCAGCCATATGGCGTAACCGCGCTGCAGTCCCGCAAGAATATCTGTGCTCATATTACCCCTCCTTACTTAGGGTATATTACCCATTTTCGATACCCCTGTAAACTTTATATCCAGTTTTTCTCTGGCTTATATTAAATTTCCTTCAATTGAGCCAAATTGTTGACAAGTTTGTAACCGTTTACAAAAGAATATATTGAACCTGCATTCAAACCAAGTTATAATTATGGCATAATATGGAATAGGGTGATAGTCATGATCTTTGACGGACGAAAACTGAAGGAAACCATAGAACCAGTAATAGAAAAATATAATGTTAACACGGTGTATTTTTTTGGCTCCAGGGCGAATGGTACGCATTATTCAAACAGCGATATCGACCTGGGGCTTTTACTCGGGAACTTTGGCCGAACAAAAACTAAGCTTATTATAGATATTCAAATGGAAATTGAAGAATTGTTCCACCCTACTCCGGTGGACGTTATCATTCTTCAGAATGCACCATTGGAAATGCGTTTTCAAATTATCAAAGCAGGGGAAATTATTTTTTGCCGGGATGATGAGTTCAGGACTGACTTCGAAGACGTCACTTTAAGGGATTACCTTGATTTTAAACCTTTCCTGGACATGTATCAAAGAGAGGTTAAGGAGGCCCTAAGGGAGAGACACTTTTTTGTTAAACCATAAACTGCTCACAGACCGTATTAGCCAAATTCGTATTTCTGCAAACCGTCTTAAACAACTGGTAGATACAGGAAAGGAAACATTTTTAGCCGACCCTGATAACTTTGCAATCGCAGAACACCACCTTCGCCGAACACTGGAAGCTGTACTGGATATAGGTCGCCATATAGTGGCTAAAAAGGGTTTGGGCAGGCCCGAAGATTACAGAAGTATTTTTTATTTATTGGGTCAACATAAAATTCTACCCCCTGCATTTGCCAAGCAAATCCAGGGTATGACCGGTTACAGAAATAGATTGGTACATGATTATGCCCGGGTCACTGAAGAAGAAATCTTTGAAATAATTGAAGAAAGACTTGATGATTTCGAAGCTTTTACAATGTACATATTAAATTATATCGAAATGTATTAACTGTTTCCAGAGTTTGGGCGTGCAAATATCTTTGATGAGGATTTGCCCGTAGGCGTGTTTGCCCGTAAAGGCATTGGGGGCCCAGTCACGGATGTTAGGGCGCGGCTGGTAGCCCTGGTCATAGACAGGTTTTTTGCCCTCCGCCCGGCATTCAGTGAGCCACATTCTGACCAGTTCGTCTTCTCCCTGGTTGACCGCGGCTTCCCACAATTTTTTTGCCCGGGGTGTGGCCGGGGCGCAGATGAATGCCTGGCAGACCATGGGGCGGAAGGGATAGATTGTGCAGAGGCCGGTGTCTCTGTTCAGGAATATGCATTTGTCGTCCTTTCCCCGGCGGAGCATTATGTCCACAACGGGGCCGTCAACCATGATATATCCCGCTTGCCGCAGTATTTTGGTAACGGGGATCCCTTTCACCTTTATTTTCATAGCCTTCTTGAGCCCGATAACGTCTATCCAGGTAAGGGGAGTCCTTTCGGCACAGCACAAATCGCAACCGGCACAATGATTGCGCCGGGCCCGAGCCCGGCTAAGGGGGAGTATTTCTATGGACCGGTTAAGGGCGTCCAGGTAGTCCTGTAAAGTGGCGTCTTCCTGCCGTACCCGTATGTCATAGCCGTTGGCGCCTTTGAATTTTGTTAGGGTAACTTCTACTTTATCCCTATTTTCCCTTTGGCTCAATATCATTCACACCTTTTCCGGAAAAAATAAAGCAACCCTGCAAGGCTGCCTCACCTCAAAAGACTATTCTAAAGTAACTCTTGATCTGTAAGCACCCCGGTGGTTACAATTTGAAAATTAAGGGTCTTACTGAGTGCTGTGGAAAAAGTTAATAAGTTAATGGCCTGACCCTACTCATTTATCTTATACCGTTTGAGTTTTTTGTATAATCCCGCTCGGGAGATTCCCAGCAGCTTAGCGGCGCGCATTTTGTTGCCGTTGGCTGCGCTGAGGGCTTCCAGGATGGCTTGTTTTTCGGCTTCTTCCACCAGTTCAGGCAGCCCTCCGGAGGCGGTGCGCTGGCTCTTTTGCAGGCGTACCTTCTGCAGGTACATGGGCAGGTGTTTTTTGTGAATTATATCACCGTCCAGTACATTGAAGGCCCTTTCCACTACATTTTCCAGTTCCCGCACATTGCCGGGCCAGTCATGGTTGTAGAATATATTGGAGACGTCGGCAGCCACGCCTTTGACGTTCTGGCCGAATTGTTTGTTAAATTTTTTAATAAAGTATTCCACCAGGGCATCCAAGTCATCCGGGCGTTCCCGAAGGGGCGGTATATTCAGGGATACCACATTGATGCGGTAGTAGAGGTCCTCCCGGAAGTTTCCTTCAGCAATGAGTTCCTCCAGGTTTCTATTAGTGGCGGTGATAACCCGCACGTCCACTTGGCGGGGGCGGTTGTCCCCCAGGCGTTCAATTTCCCTTTCCTGGAGTACCCGTAAGAGTTTGGCCTGCATATGGAAGGACATGTCCCCTATTTCATCCAGGAATATTGTACCCCCGTGGGCCAGTTCAAATTTCCCCACCTGCCCCCCTTTGCGGGCGCCTGTAAAGGCTCCTTCCTGGTAACCGAATAATTCGGATTCCAACAGGTTTTCCGGCACCGCCGCGCAGTTGACCTTTACAAAGGGCCCCTTGCGGCGCATACTCTCGGTATGCAGGGCATGGGCGAAGAGTTCCTTACCTGTACCACTTTCACCGGTGATAAGTACCGTGGAGTTACTGTGAGCCACCCGCCGGGCGGTGTCCTTGATAAAGTTGATTTCCTTACTGTTGCCCACTATATGGTCAAAGGTATGCTTTGTGCGGTGTACCTTTTCCAACTCATCCTTGTAGTAATCCAGCTGGCTTTTAAGGCTGCGTATTTTTTTACTCAGGGCGAAAAAATCATCCAGGTTACCGAATACTATACTTCCCAGGGCTCCTACAATTTGCCCCTCTTTGACGATGGGCACCCGGTTGGCTATTATTTCCTTACCGTTGAGGGTGGTAAGGTAACCGTACTCGGATTCACCGGTTTCCATAGCCTGAGGGAAGATGGGGTTACCATATACTTCTTTAACATTTTTTCCTATTATGTCCTCGGGCTTGCGGTTGAGGAAAGAGGCAAAGGATTTGTTACACATTGTTATCTTGTAATCCCGGTCCACAGCGATTATTCCATCGCTGGACAGGTCCAATATTGTTTCCAGAAGGTTTTTCAGTTCCCGGATACGTTCGTTGTCATCACTCAACTCGTCAATTATATTTTGTAGTTCGGTGATGTCCTGGAAAACAGCCACCGCACCAATAATTTCATCCCCGTCATAAACCGGCGTGCGGTTGGTGAGATAGACGCCATTTTTCAAGGAAAGCCGGCGTCCCAGCTGGGGCTTGCCGTCAACCATTACCTCCAGCAATCCCGTGGTGGGAAAAAATTCCTTAACGTGGTGCCCCAGGATTTCCTCTGCGGGAAGCTCCAAAAAGTTTTCCACCTGCCGGTTTACATAGACAATATTACCTGACCGGTCCACAGCCAATACGGCATTGGCTGTGTGATCTATAATTGTCTCCAAAATTAATTTTTTATCGATTGATTTATTAAGTGAACGCTGCATTGCCACACCCCGCTACTGTGATTCTTATAGTTTCCAGGCAGTGTAAATTATGTTGACAGTATCTCTGATCTTCGACACAAAATGATAAAATTCCTGCCCTCATTTCGAGTTTCCAGTTAAAAGAATTAATAATTTGAAAAAAAAAGAAAATCGGCGGGGCTGTCCTTTTTGTTAAGGGCAGCCCCGGTTACCTTACCCGCTGCCCCGGGGCTCCCTGTGCTCTATGCCCACGTCAATTTTTTCTGCCGGTGAGCTCTCATCATCCATTCCGGTAAAGTTCTGGTAGATCACCCCGTCATCACCCACTTCGTAAGGTATATCCTCCACTTCTTCCACGGCCCCGGTTTGTTCGGTTTCCATGTCCTCCGGGCCGTAGTATGAACCGGCTTCGGACTCGGGGGCGTCTTCCTGCCAGTGGGCCACGGCCTGCCAGCTGTCTTCGCCGTCGAAGCCCACATCGCTTGTCCCGTCGTTATACGTGCGCTCAAAGGGAGGCTCCAGCACGTCCTCCTCCACCGGGCGCAGGGACATTTTATGCTCTTCCTTTTCCTCCTTGCACCTTTTACAGATGGTGGTAAAGGGTATTGCCTCCAGTCTCTCCTGGGCGATTTCCTCACCGCAGGTATCACAATAGCCGTATTTTCCGTTTTCCATGCGCAGCAGGGCGTCATCAATGGCTTCCAGGTTGATGCGGTCGTATTCCCGCAAGGCGAAGTCCTTACTCCGCTCAAACATTTCACTTCCCACATCGCCGGGATGCTGGTCATAGGTGGATAGTTCACTAATGGAGTCCCCCAGGGATGTATCCATACCCCGGTCTTCCATGTCGGCTATGCTTTGGCGAATATTTTGCTTTTCCTGCAGCAGCTTATGCTTAAAATATTGTAACTTTTCCTGGTTCAATTTTTCACCTCTTTGCAATATTTTTAGTACATTCGAAAAATCTCAAAGCCTTGAAAGTACAGGCTTTATTTTTTTGCCATTTTTCGCTTCACCTCAAAAACCCCTTGATTTTATATTGTGGTCAAATTTCTTAATATAGCTAT
>JAALLR010000243.1_pt1 | contig 16309 bp, 21 predicted proteins | sample 7245931 | NCBI WGS metagenome assembly JAALLR01 (sample SAMN13049201, study PRJNA578106) | oil field metagenome | isolation source: filtered produced water from oil reservoir B9 | place: USA:offshore Texas | collected 2016 | reverse complement strand
GCTATATTAAGAAATTTGACCACAATATAAAATCAAGGGGTTTTTGAGGTGAAGCGAAAAATGGCAAAAAAATAAAGCCTGTACTTTCAAGGCTTTGAGATTTTTCGAATGTACTATTACTATTTTATGGAGGTGATTAATCTTTGGCACTAAAGGTGAGAAGCAACTGGGAAGAAGTGCTGGAACAAGAAAAAGAAGAGATTATCGAAGACCTTATACAGCAAGTAACCCGGGAACATAGTGACTTATTTTCATCTACTTTAAGTGATGAAAAACTCAAAGAAGCCGAAGAAGTTGTAAAAAAAGCCGTAAAGGGCCGGAAAGACCTTGCGCCTGACGACCATGAAAAAGTTATCGCATCTATCATGGGGCAGCTATCTGGTTACGGCCCCTTGAAACCGTTCTTTAGTGAGGGGGCCGAAGAAATAACAGAAGTAATGGTAAACCCTTCAGAAGACGGAATCCCAAAAGTTTTTTATGCCAAACACGGAACCTTACACTATGCCGGCAACCACTATTTTAAATCGAATGAAGACCTGACCCGGTTTTGCCAGAAAATATGCGATGATATTGGCAAGTCATTCACCCCGGATATGCCTATGGTTGATGCCTGGATGGCTGACGGTACCAGGGTTTCCATATCTGGTTTTAAAGCATCCCCCCTGGGCTCTGAAATAACATTCCGTAAATCCCCGCTGTTGCGCCCACCGCTCCCGCTGTCTGCTCTGGTTAAGTCGGGTACATTCCCCCAGTTCGCTGCCGACCTTATGGTGGATTTGCTGGTTGCAGGGCACGCCAACTTGGGAGTGTTCGGGCGTACTGACAGCGGTAAAACAACTGTCCTGCGGGCACTGGGTGAACATATCGATAAACGGGAACGGATTATTGTCGCAGAAACAAGCTTTGAACTTTCCTTTCCCAATCATCCCAACTGCGTCAACCTGGTGGAAGTGGGGTACGGGGATAAGAAAATTGTTACTCTGGCTGATATCTGCGCGGCAATACTCCGAAAAAACCCGGACCGGGTGATGGTGGGGGAATTCCGGGCTGGTGAAATTGTATCAGGTTCAGAACTTGCCGAGGCTACTTCCGGTGGGTTCTGGACAACCCTCCATGCCGGCGACGTGGATGACCTGCGTTCCCGTCTGCCCAAGATGTTCTTCCAGGGAGGTATGCCTCTCCCCCGGGAAATGGTGGACGACCAGATCAGAACCATGTTCCATTTTCTGCTTTTTTTCGATAAAGGTGAGGATGACAGCCGGGTACTCATGGAGTTAGTGGAAGTAACCAAAGATGGTTATAACACCATAATCCGGTTTGATAAAGAGGAATTTGCCAACACCAGAAGTCGCCGGTGGATCTATGAAAACCCGGTAACTCTGGAAAGCTTGGGACAGTTGGCTTTTCGGGGGGCCAAGGTAAAGCCGGAATACGAGACGGTTCATGAAAAGTATCTGTATTTGGGGGATGATGTTTAGATGCTTTTCCTGGTGCTACTATTATTCATCACTCTGCTGTCGTTCTTTTATTTCCTGACCGGGCCCCTGCCCAGGTTTAATAAAGCCGTTCCCAAAATAAAAGACCTTGCCTTGCCCATAGCCGGGACAATAGCATTCTTTTTCTTTGGGAAAATAGTATTTGGCTCGTCCCTGGCAGGAATGTTTTGGGCCGGGCTGGGTTGGTACCTGCCGCCAAGAATAATGGAGTGGTTAACTAATAGACGCAAGAAAAAACTGCACAACATGGCTAAAAGCTTTATTATGACGGCCGCGGCATCATATAGTACCGGTCAAACCACTTCAGAAGTATTACGGTTCTGTGCATCACAATTCCCGGAACCCTTTGCCGGTGAGTTTAAAAATATGCTGGCGGTGCGCAACCTGAACGAAAAATCAAGCTACCACGACCAGTTCCGCTACATGGCACAGAAATACGGCCTGCAGGAATTCAACGCAGTTGCCGCAGTGATTCAGGCCGCTGAGAATTCCGGAGGAACCAAAACCGCTGCCAAGGGCTTGAAAAGGTTGGGCCAGGCACTTAGAAACCGGGACAGACTGCTTCAGGAACGCAGGAAAGATAATTACGAACCAATGCTTGCAGCAATAATAGTCCTCGCTATTTTGGGTGCAGGATTAATTCTTGATGTGACAGTATTACGGCACTTGTTTGAAGAAAGTGCCGGGAAAATTGTACTGGCAATCAGCTCCGGGTTATACGTTGCCATGGTTATGGTAACCATAGCAACAGCCAGTTCAAAGGATATAGCATGAAAAGGCAGGTGATAACACTTGTACATGGCATTAACAGCAGGGCTTTTCTTAAGCCTTTTTGCTGTACTGCTCCTTTTACTGGTACCGGCAGGGGTTTACGGTACCAGCCCGGCCGCGATCACAGCAGATATGGTGCGCCGGCGATTGGAAGAAAAACTACTGGAAGGCGAAAAGTCGGCCCGGCTGGCAGTCATTAAACGGTCACCCGGAGATATTATTAAGACCGGACTGTTGATCGGCCTCGGTCTTGGATTTCTTGCACTGTTGCTGGGATACCATTTCATAGGTATGCTGGCGATACCGCTGGCCATAGGGGTCACAATTGTAGGGATTTACATGGCTGAATACGGGGCGCATAACGAGTTTAAAAGTTGGCAGGCCCGTTTTTTTGAAGGTATGCCCGTTCTGGTTGACTTTGTACCTGCCTTTTTAGAGGTTGGAAGTATCAATACCAGGGAGGCATTAAACCTAACCGTCCCCTTTCTCCCCGAACCCCTAAAAACTGAGGTGACCACGGCACTGAACAAAATAAGGCGCACCAATAAAGTAAAGGAGGCTATGGACACCATTGCTTCCCGGGCCAAACACCCTGTGGCAGACTCTGTGTGTTTTCGTCTTTCAGCTAACTGGAACAATATGCAGCCGGAAATGTTTGACGACCTGGGGGATGAAATGGAAGATATTCGGGAAATGGCCGCAACTAGAGCAACCACACTTAAAGGCGGCATGTTCGCCATGATTGGTGTGATCGGACTTTTAGGCGCTCTATTGATTTACGGTTACCCGGGCTGGTTGTACACAAAGGAGTTGATTGGTGGTGGTTTTGGGCTTTAAAAGACAAGGAGGTAACTATGAGGCCGATTCTCGGGATAATTTATGTAGTAATGTTTCTTTTTCTAGTGGTGGGATTGATATGGGTACTGCACACAATAAACGCCTGGACATACATTCGTTAATCAAAAACAATGACGGCTTTATAGCCATGCACATGTTTTCAATATTTCTGGTGGCTGTGTTGATATTTTCCACGATTCTTATAGGTGCCGCCTTTGGGGGGCGCAAGATGGCCGTAATGACCTACCAATGGTTCGGGGAAAGCATGAATTATTCCACGTCCGCGGCGGCCATGTACGGGTACGATACAGCTTCGCCCATAAGTGAGCCGATAACCAGAAGGATCTTTGAAATAACATTTTCGGAGATGACCGATACCACATATACCAGCGGTTCCTTTCAGCCCAACCCGGACAGCCCGTTTCCAGGCCCCATAACCCTGGACCGTTTTGAGGCGTTATCCGGCCACGGGGCGCAGGAACCGGGATATATAGCTGAGATAACCGTTCCGGTGCTGGGAACCGAATTACCTCTTGTTGGAAAACAGTATATTACAGTACCAATGCGGTATTTTGCAGCAGGCAAGAATGAAGATGCTTAAATTTGCTTATGGAAAGGGGAAAAAACATGTTTAGATTTATAAAAAACGAGGATGGTAGCCTACAGCAGATGGCCTGGGTAGTAGGTTCAGCCATAGTTGTAACTTTGGTACTCGTCGGGGCAATGATATATGCACCTGATACAGCAGAATCATTTTGGGGCGCCGCTACCAGCTGGATTCGCGGCCAGTTTGGATTTTAAGGGGACCTTAATATGCTGGATAAAGTAATAGCCACCTTCGGGGCATTGGCTATACTGCTTATCTTCGCTATGACAAGCGCAATATTTGTGGGCATGATCGGCCAGTGGTACGCCCTCCAGAACCAGGCGCAGTTTTTAGCATCCAGCCAGGGTAAATACGGCGGGTACACCGTGGAAGCTGACAATGCCCTGCAGGAGTACATCAATGACTATAACCTTGACCGGTCCAAGTTAACTGTATCCGTTTCCGCACCCAATGGCCCGGTGCCCTACGGTACATCCGTGACAGCTGAAATAACCTACCAGTTTGAGTTTGGTATTGGCAATTGGTTCACCCCGTTCACGGTTGACTTAACCGGACGGGGGCGTTCAGTATCAACATATCTTCCCGGCACTTACTCTGTCTCCTATACAGCACCCTAGCCTGTTATGGGTACCAGGGGAAGGGATGCGGCTCTATGGCTCTTCTTTATTATAGCCGGTGTCCTTTTACTGGCGTTGATAATGGGCTGGAACACTACCGGGAAAGTGTTTCTCTACTTTATGATGTTGGCCAAGGCCGCATTATTTTTTAAATTCAACTTGTTTGACGTTCCAAAGGCAGTAAAGAACAGCAAACTAATTGGGTTAAAGACAATTATCCTTCTGCCCCTTAATAAAACCTGGGCCGGTTGGCTGACCGGGGGGAAGTTGGGTGTATCTGATTATGCCGAAATACATTTTGACCCGAAAAAAATTAACCCGCAAGAAGAACTTACCGGGCGAATGATTAGCAAGGCTATAGAAAGTGATCTGCTATATATCTTTGAAAACATGCACGGTATTTTCTTATGGGAGACAAGCATCTCCATACCACGCAGCATACGAAAAATAGTGAAAAAACACCAGGCCGAAGGCCGGGCAGTATGGGAACGCGGGTGGTGGAGGATACCCCATCTGCCTCTCGTTAACCAAAACAGTAAGAAAAAACCCTTGAGAAAGGGAGCGATAAGGTTTTGAACAGGAAAATAGCGATTTTGATATCTCTTTTACTAGCAGTAGTTTTTACCCTCGGGATATTATGGACCGCAAATTCCAGGTATAAAGAAGCGGCACAGACCACTGAAGTTGTACAGACTACAAGATATATCCCGGTGGGGGAAATAATCGCTGAACAGGATGTGAAGTTAATTGAGGTGCAAGAGGACGCTGCAAAAGGTATGGTCACAAGTATGGATGCAGTAATCGGGAAATCCCCGGCAGTATCCCTGGTAAAAGGGCAGTATATTTTTAAAGACAGCCTCAGTGACGGAGTTAGTAAAGAAGAAGGGATGAAAGAAGTCTTTATCCCGGTGGACATATCGTCTTCAGCTATGGTGATGCCCGGGGAAAGGGTGGACATTCACCTGGTGGACAGAAACAACCGGGAAGCACAAAGTGCGCCGGTACTGTATGAAAAAGCAAGGGTCCTGCATGTAAAAGACCAGCAGGGTGCTGAAATAACGCCTGGAAATCCCTCTATTAAAGAGGCAACTTCCCCACGGGGAAATGTCCCGGTAACGGTAGGTGTGGAAGTGCCCGGGGATATAGCGGAAAGACTTGTGCAGTATGCATATAATGATGCTGTCTATCTGGTTAAAACCAACTAAATTAACTAATTGTACAGAACCAGACCTTTGGGCCTGGTTTTTCCTTTTTATAGAGGTGATGTTATGTATTGCGTTTTGGCTGTAGAAAGCGAAGCTGCAAATTTAATTAAAGACGAACTTCAAAAATTAAAGCCTGACTGGGTCTTTGATATTTGTGATGATGCCAGTCACTTAGAATTGTTCAGCCGCAAAAACCCTGACGTAGTGGTGCTGAGCAGATTTCTGCCGGGTGAAAAGCCGGCACAACTCCTAAAACATATACAAGTGCTTTTCCCGGGCAGTCACATTGTTTTGGTGGTTGGGGAATTGGACGAGCAAGGCCAGGGCTACATAAGGATGGCAAAACGGTATGAACTTAAAAACTATGTTACCGGTGTACTGCCGGGGGATATGCCCTATACCTTACCGGTGGCACTCACCCATTCACGGGAAAGCGAAGAAGAATATGAAAGCATCCCAGAAGGAGTCTTACGGCAAAATGATGGACACAAGGACCTTGAATGGGAATATGGCGACATTAATGGCGACAGTCAGTTAACAACTCCGGTAGAGAATAATCACCCGGCTGATATTGATAGTGAAGCCAGGAGTGATACATTGCTGGTGGACTACCGGCAGGAGGATGACCAGCCTCCTGAAGTCCGAGATATACCAGTAAAGCCACCACCGGAGACAAGGATTAAGACAAGAAAACCAGTAAAAAGACGCCGGCAAAACGGTGTGTTAACTCTGACCACCTCCAATAAAGGTGGTGCCGGGAAAACAACGGCGGCTGTTACGCTGGCGGTAGCCCTGTCCCGGTCAGGGATACCGGTCGTCCTGGCGGATTTTGATTTTGGAGCCCCAGACGTGGCAACATTTTTCGATATTAAAGACATACCCGGAATAGAAAGCCTGGCCGGGCGGTCAAAAAATCCTTACTTTTTAGAAGAACTCTTGGTAAAAGCAAAAAAGGAAGAAAACCTTTATATTCTCCCGGGCGTCATGGATGCGTCCATGCCATACTTCCGGTATGGTGAGGTAGTGGAAATCGTTGATCTCTTAATGGACAGCTTCCCGGTTGTTGTGGGGGATACCCCCCCAGAGTTCTGGACCAAGGATTGGATGCCTGAACTTTTGGAAAGGGCCGATATTGTATTCTCTATTGTTGACCAGTCGAAGTTTTCCATTGAAGATACTGAGGAATACGCGCCGAAGCTCATCGAGCATGATGTGGATCTAGAAAACATTAAGATTGTGCTGAACAAATTTAGCCCAAAACTGCACAACGCAAGAACAGTGGAAAAACATTTCTGTTCCGGGTTTAAAGGGCGTGTATCCCCAAAAGAGATGCCCCGTGTAGTGGCAACTATACCTGAAGACTGGGACATGTATAACAAGTACGTTTACAAGGGTGAGGTGGCAGGCCTGGATGATGAATACAGCCAGTGGTACCGGCTGGCCGAGGAAGTGGCTAACCGGACAGGGATGCCAATAACAAAGCCTGATAAAGCAAGTGGGAAAAAGAAGGGCAGAAATAAAAAAGGCAGCTTTAGTTTAGGTACGTTTAAAAAGTGGTTCAAAAAGTAAAAAGGAGGTTTGTTCTTATTGGCCGACAATGACCTACGGCAAAAAATCATAAAAATGTCACGCCTTTTAAACGATGATGCGATTGCCAAGGCACTAAATATTACACCTGAAGCCGTACGGGAAATAAGGGATGGTGAGGCCGAGGTTAAACATATAGAACATACCCGGGGGAAGACTCCAGCCATTATGGTCAATTCCACCAAACCAACCTACCGGCAGAAAATTATATCTGTCTGGAGGGCAAAGGGTGGCACTGGCTGTACCGCGGTGGCCATGAATCTTGCCAAACTGATAAGCGAATCAGTTGATTCCGTAGCACTCCTGGATTTTAATTTTCAGGTTGGCCCGTCTGATTTAACTTATTATCTTGACCTGCCGGCCGAGCCTAACCTACTGCATTTCCAGCAGGGGTACGGCATAGACAGCTTCTGCGTGAAAGACGGAAACTTGTATGTCCTCCAGGCTCCATATAACCGATACCAGTTAAACGACATTCCCAAAACCGTAAATGAAATCTTCGCATACTGCCGCAAGGCATTTGATGCAGTGATTTGTGACCTGCCTAATACCGACGAAGATTATGTCAAAGATGCAATCGAAAACTCCAACACGATTGTGATTACAGCAGAAGGTACTTGCGCTGAAATTCTGCGGTTGGAGATAAAAGCTAAAAGCTTTAAAAACAAAAACAAGATTGCCCTGGTTTCAAGTGACGAGGCCGGACGTATTAAGGAAGTATTGGAAACTCACAGTACAATCAAAATGCCATACGACAAAAATCTATGCGAAGCATTGGAAAACCAGGCATTTTGTAAGAAAAACAGTCCCTTCGGGAAAACAATGGCCAGAGTGAAGGAAGAAATATACGAGCAAAAGAGTAAGGGTCTTTTGGGGCGCTTAGCATCATTTAAAAAGTGAAATAAGGTGATAAAACGTGAAAAATAAATATGTCCGAATGGCTCTTTCGTTGGTTATTGCCCTGGTTACCGCGTTTTTTATACATAATTCGGCCAGAGAAGCAAGCAGTGTGGAGTACCAGCAGGCTGTTATTGTAACAAAACAAATTAAACAGAACGAACCAGTGAACGGGCGGAATGTTGAAGTTAAAAAGGTCCCGGCAGAGAATATGCCCGAATCAGCACTTAAAGAGATTCCTGACAATAAAAGGGCTGCCCAGACCTTGTATGAAGGCCAGTTTATAATACCGGAAATGTTAACTGAGAGTAAAACAATAAAATTGCAGCCCAAACACAGAATCTATCCTCTCCCTGTTAGCCTCTCTGGTGCGGGAAAAATAAGGCAGGGTGATAAGGTAGACGTGTACTGGTTTGACCAGGTAGAACAACAAAGCGGCGTAATTGTATCCGGAGTTACGGTTCACAATGCCTTGGATTCAAAAGGCAACAAAATTATAGATAAAGAGGAAACAAAGATCGGAGAAGAAGTCGCACCAGCAGTTGTTGAACTGCTGGTGACAGCAGAACAGGCAAACAGATTAAATCTTGCTGCTAATAATGGTACTTTTACCCTGGGTAGGTATAATCCCCAGAGCGAACCGGTGCACGTTCCGCCTGTAAGCTATATTCCAGGAGGGAGGCTGTTTGATGAAATTTCCGTTGAAAATAACAATGAAGAATAAGAAAAATAAGATAGTAGAAAAAGGTGCTTCGGGGTCCGGTCAAATCCCCGAGGTTATTACCATATGGTCTCCGCAGGCAACCGGGAAAAGTGTCCTTGCCGGCAGTTTAGCCAGCGCTTTTGCACAGCAAATGCCGGAAAAGAGGATATGCCTTGTGGACTTTGATATGTACACGCCGGCATTTTCTTCTGAAATGGACCTGAATAAAACAGCGGAAGCTATTTTCAGAGGCGATTATGACCCGGAACACATAGCGGAAAGTATTACAAAGGTTAAAGGGTTTAAAAACCTTTACTGCCTGGGAGGGCTTACCGAAATACTTTCCATGGATCTGTTTACTCAGGATAATATAAAAAGCCTTCTGGATGTCTTCTCCCGGAAGTACGACCACTTGGTAATTGATACTGGCCGGGAAATAAACCTTACTTCTACACTGGTGGCCTTTTATACTGCCGGGAAGGTACTTATGCCCGTTGTAGGGAAGGTTGACCCTTTACGCCATGCCCGGCGCTACCTTGACATTCTGGAAAACGGCCTCAAGCTGGAAAAAGACAAAATTACAGTGGTGGTAAATAAATACGACAGGCAGGTAGACGGTTTTTCAGTCAAAGAAGTAGAGGAACTGTTGGAACGGCCGGTATCTTCGTTGGAATATAATGCAAAACTTACCGGAGAAGGTTATTTTCCAAAGAGTTTTGACCGGGGGGTAAGTGAAAAGCTGTTATCACTGGCAGCAATTGTAAGGGTTGATAATAAGCCGGTTATAGAAAATGATGAATCCGCAAAAGGTACCGGTTCAAAACTCAAAGTAAAAGCTATAGAAAGGGCTGATAACCTTGGGAGTTGTTAACCTTAAAGATGAAATTTACCGGAGAAGAGCAGGTATAGATAACGGAGAGCCTTTGCGTGTAAACGTAAAGCACGCGGAGGAAGTTGACAACTTCATAATACAGGTAACTCAAAAAGTGACCCAGGATTACAGCGATCTGATTAACTCCGTTTCCCGCGGGGAAAAAAGCACCGATATATTGGAAAATGTGGTCGAGAAAACAATAGTAGATATGGGACGGGGCATAGGTGAGAATGCTTCCACCGATGAAGCGGTTAAAAAGGTTTTGGACAGTATCCTTGGCTATGGTATCCTACAGCCTTATATAAATGACCCGCAAATTACCGACATCTTTATCAACGGTCCTGATAATGTGTATGTGCGGGTTAAGGGTGAAGACAGGCAGATACCGGAAGTACGGTGGAAGGACAATAATCACTTGGAACAATATATCCGCTCGGTAATGGTTAAATGCGGCCGGAAAATCCATTCCGGTATCCCTCTGGCCGATGCCCGGGATACCAGGAATAGACTGCGAGTTAATGCCGGGATACCTCCGGTTGCCAAAACACCGTATATGGCTATTAGAAAACATACAGTGTTTCATTTTACCTTGGAGGACTTTCTCAATAACGGTACTTTTACCGAGGAAGTCCTTGAATTTATTAAAAAGGCTGTAGTGGCCCGGCTGAATATTCTGGTAGCAGGCCCCACCGGAAGCGGTAAAACTACTTTATTACGGTTTGTTGCCGAAGAATTTATACCGCATGACCAGCGGGTGGTTGTATTGGAGGAAGAAGAAGAGCTTATGCTGCGCCTGCCTAACCTGGTGGCATTAGAGGCAAAGCGCAAGTCAGGTGAAGATGATACTACCGTGGAAATGGACGACATGGTTAAAAACTCTTTGCGGATGGCCATGCGGCGTATTATTCTCGGGGAACTCCGGGGCAAGGAAGCATTTACACTTTTAAGAGCCTTCGGTACCGGGCACGACGGCGGGCTTACCACTGTTCATGCCAATGACACCTATAATGCCATTGAACAGCTGGCTGTAATGATGATGTTTGCCAGGGCGCCGCTGTCATATACCCAGCTTAAGCGGGTAATCAGCCAGAGTATTGACCTTATGATTTACGTTGAAAACTGCAGGGTAACTGAAGTGACTTCTGTAGACGGGTTTGACGAGGATAACAGTGAAGTTATATTGAGCCCTGTATTTATTACTGAACGGGACAAAACCGGGAATTTACAGTGCCGCCAGTGCCAGGTAAGCAAGACCCTTGAAAAGCTGTTCTGGCAGAGGGGGTTCACCCTGTGAATACCGGGCTTTTAATTTTAAATATAGGGGCCACGTTCTTTGCCGTTTACTATCTCTGGGAGGTAATCAACCATGAGAGGCGCCGGGTAAAGTTCCATAACGTAGGGGCCATGGTGGACCGGCAGGTAATGCAGGCACTGGAACAAAATAAGCGTACCAGGGGGATAGCAATAGCATTAGAAAAGATGCTCCGGGCCACAACCCTCCGGCCCAAGGGGAAGCCGCCTAAAATACGGCATTTCGCTTGTGTTACATTGTTTTTTTTAATAACGGCATTTATAGTTTCTTCAATGCTTTTAAACAATCCGGTTGCGGGATTGCTTCTGGGGTGCATTGTTGCTACTCTCCCTTACCAGCTTTTGCAGTTTGATTATAAACGAAACCAGAAGAAGCTAAAAAAGCAGACACCTCAGTTTCTACTGGCCGTTGGAAACATGTTCGGCACTTACGGTGACCCTGTGATTGCCCTAGAGCAGCTCAGCAAGAGGCTTAAAAACCCGCTAAGGCGTGAGGTAATATGGTTTACCGATAATTTAAAATACGGTGTGAATGCAAAGACCTGTGTGGAAACAGTAAAAAGCAGATTGCCAGACCGAATATTAAAGGACTTTTTTGATGATACCCTTTTTTACATGGAGCATGGCGGGGACTTTACTGAGTCATTAAATGCCCTGGTAAAACAGACGTATGAGCGGGAAACGGCGGCCGTAGAGAGAAGCACTGCAACTTCCAGTACCGTTATAGTGTTTATGGTGTTAATCGGGGTCTATTTCTTTATGCTGTTTACCCTTACAAAGTCACAGCCTGATGTAATGATGTTCCTTATAGATTCGTTAATCGGCAAGGCGATTGTCGTTGCCATGGTTGTCATTTTTATTATTGCAGGGTACTTTACACACAGTATGGTTTCCATAAAAGAAGATTAAATAAAAAGAAGCTTGAGCAGCCAGGATTTTAAAAACCCGGCTGCTTTTTTTATGGAGGTGTTTTTATTTGGGATGCTGTTTATCCTGGGAGTAAAGTGGGAATGGAGGTGGAAAAAAGCTGTATTACCTGTGTGGTCCGTAATGTGGAGTTTGTATAGAAAAGGGTGATTTTAATTGCAAATGGCCACCGCATGGCCTTTTTTTATTTTAACTCTGGCCCTGGCGGTATTAATCAACGAAACATGGGATTATCTTTCCAAACAGCGCCGCATGTGGAAGCTAAAAAAAGAACTGAATAGTGGCAATAAGACCAACATTTTATTGCCCCTGGCCGAAAAACTTCTGAGTTGGTATGGCAATAAAACAGAGATTAATTACAAACTGGCCAGAGCCGGGAACCCCAAGTTTATTGGTCAAACTCATGCCCATTTTTATGCTTCCAAGCTGGTGCTTGCGTTTGTATTCGCATTTTTTTACGGCAAGAGTGGCTTACCCATGCTGCTTTACGGTGTGGGTGGGTTTATGGCACCGGATTTTTTAATCTGGCTGGGAGCAAAAAAGAGGCAGGAACAAATGTTAGAGGAACTTCCGGAGATGCTGGATTTTCTAAGGAAGTCCCTGTCCAGCGGTGCCCAGATGCCGCAGACTCTTGCCGCTTTATCAAGCCGGCTTCAAGGACCCTTGCAGGAGGAGGTGATACGTTTAAGTGCTTACTATAACATGACCATGGACCTTGATAGTGCACTGGACGACTTTTCCAAGCGTGTAGCTCTGGATGAAGTGGACAATATGATACTGGCTTTAAAACAGGGTGAACAGACCGGCCGGGTAAAAACCCTGCTGGCCCAGCAAGGAGAAATGTTAAAGACGAGAATGAGCCATGACCGGAAGAAGAGCACGCAAAACCGTGCTAATTTCCTGCCGCTGGTCAGCGTTCTCATGGTAGTAAACATTATGCTGCTTGTGGGAACCCCCTTAATACTCCGTCTATTCAGCGATAGTATGTTTCAGTAGAAAATCAGGGCAGTAATTCCCCTGGGGAGTTAGGCTGCAACAAGGGCCTACTATGAACCAGGAAGCTCCGTAACTTTGCTTTTGCTCTTGGAAGCCCGTGCCTTTCGCAAAGCGAAGGGAGGGGTAGTTCACTATAAACTAATTAAGGAGATGGTTATTAATGTTACTTAAAGCATTCACGTTTTTGAAGAGCCGTAAAGGTACGCCGTCCATTGAAACTGTAGCCATTATTGCATTTATCGCGTTAGCACTATTCGGTGTTATGGGTGGGCTCGGTGACGCTATTGGAAATGTATTCGACAAAGTAAAGAGTGACCTTACTGCACAAATAAAATAACATGATCGTTCTAACGGTCCTGGTTTGTGTTATTGCCGTTGTTTATGACTGCAAATACAGGGTGATACCCGACTGGCTGGTGTTACCTTATATGGTGCTGGGCCTGGCGATTAGCCTGGTCCAGCACGGCCTTATTATACTGGCGGTTTTTCTGGCCGGTTTTTTATTGTGTGAGGTCTTTTTCAGGTTAGGTGTATTCGGGGGAGGCGATTTAAAACTGCTTCTGGGTCTGGCGGCCGTGGAAGGATTGTATTTTTGCTTTTGGGCCTTTTATTTTAGCCTCCTGGCATCACTACCTCTTTTTGCATTTTACATGATTAAAGAGAAAACCTGGAAGGTGAAAGTACCTTATGCCGTTGCTATTCTGGCCGGTGTTATTGCAGCAATACATTGGGAGGGTATATTTAAACTGTAGTGAAAGGAAAGGGTTGATTAAATGTTCATTAAAAACCGTAGTGGCAGTGGTGAAGCACTAGGATTCGCTGCCGTGGCATTGATAATGTTTGTAGTTATTTTTAACCTATTACCCCCCATGTTAGCACTACAGGATTACTGGTTACTTACCCAGGTTCAGAGAGATGCGTTACTTAAAATGGAACTCAATGGCGGGATGACACCGGCCATTCACGATGAAGTAAATGATAAACTGGAAGAACACGGGTTCAATCTCTCGAATATAGATATACAAGCCACGCCAGCGCCAGTCGATTACGGTAATGACGTGGAGATACAAATATCTTACGACTACACATACGACCTATATACTTTTTCCAGTTTTTCAATTTTAAAAACTGACGAGCCGAGAACAATGACGACCAGTGGAAGGTCGGTGAGTTTCTACTTTGAAAAATAGCTTCTTAAAAAACAATGAAGGTAACGGCAGTGTATTGATGGGTCTGGCCATTATTATGACAGGGGTGATGGCCTTTGCATTGATGTTTGACATAGGTTATCTGATAATGCGCAGGGACGTGGCAAAGAATGCTCTGGATTTCAGTAATATGGCAGTTTACCGGGAAATTAATGAAGACCGCCTGGCGGACGGTGAATTATATATAAACAAGGGGCCGGCTGAAGATACGTTCCTGAATTATCTCCAACACAACTTTAAACTTGACAGTAGCTTAAACCCCTTACCCAATTCTATAGCTTGTGGCCAGGTAGAAGTAGTTTCTTTTGAAGTATTCAATTCGGACGACTTACCGGCAACTGACACCCTGGGTAATACAATAGATGAAGTTTCGGTGCATTCCCGTCTGGTGGTACCGCTAGAACCCATGTTTATAGGCCTTTTTACCACTGTCAATATGCCGGTTGCCATTACTACCGATATTCCGGAGGGGGTTTTGGAGTGAAAAAACCTTGTCACGTTATCGTGACTATAGTATAATATACTAAAGAGTCACTATAACGTGACGGGAGGGCCACAATGACAGATAATATCCCTGACTTAAGTAAGGTGCTTACACTAAGCGAAGCGGCCCAGCGCTGGAAACTTTCAAATGGAGCATCTATTCGTAAGGCAATCGAGCGGAAAAAATTTAAAAACCATGAGATTAGAAAATCGGGAGGTGTTTGGCTCATTGCTTATAGCGCTATGGAGAGAGTTTTTGGCCCTGAGCCTAATTAAAACAAATTTTATCAATTATAGTTAGGAGGTATTTATATGGATATCATAGTAAAAAAGAACACGGGGTTAGTTATCGGTTTGTTAATAATAACTCTGGTGCTTGGAGTTTGTAATGGACAGGCAAGTGCAGATGAAAGTTGGCTTGATTATTCCATAACATACAATATGCAAGGAAAGCCATATGTAAACAAATATTTTGAAGGTATCAAAGAAGATGGGACAATTAATAAATATACCAAGGATGAATTTATAGGATTCTTTGAAAGTTCGATTAAATCTATAGCCCAGGAAATGGGGGTAACATATGGTACCGGTAACTATGAGATAATCGAAATTAACGGTAAACCATGGCAGGAAACACAATATAGGGACTTAATATTAAGCAACTTAGATTATGAACCCACTTCAAGGTTTAGACAATACCCTGAGTTATATGAGTATGTTCAGGAACCTAAATATAATGGAAGGGCTGTCGAGGTAATTCAATGGGTAAAAAACGAAAAGACTAAATCTGAGCCTATAGAAGACGATCAAAAAACCTCTAATGAAACTGATAATGAAACTGAGCCGGATGAATTGGAGGATGAATGCACTTTATGCGATAATCAAAAGGAAGTTGCCCCTAACAAACAAAACCAGATAAGGATCGTATTAGAAATTGGTAGTAAAACAGTTTCTGTTGAAAAAGATGGCGTTAGAACCGGCAGTCAGATAGACAATGCCCCGTTTATGCAAAATAATATAACTTATATCCCTGTAAAGGGTGTATTTGATAAACTGGGTGCTGAAATTGATTGGGACAGTGCCACTAGAACCGTAACCATCCAAAGCGACAATAAATTAGAAATGGTTCCTTGGAGTAAAACAATAATAGTGGATGGCGAGGAGATTCAGGTAGAAAACCCGGCAATTATTGTTAACGGTAGAACTTTCCTTCCCGTAAGAGTGGTAGCTGAAAACTTAAACCATAAAGTGGAGTGGAAAGCAGAAACCCGGGAGATTATAATTCAGTAACTTTTTCGCTTAATTGAATAGCCAAGTAACTATAAGCAACTGAGGTTAATGAACCTTAGTTGCTTTTTTTATGAGAGAAAAAATACGAAAGGGAGGTTGGTCATGACAAAGGGGAATAAAATTTTATGTAAAAAAATAACTGCAATTTTTGTAATGCTATGTTTTCTTTTTTCTTTAGGTTTTCCATTAACTGTTTCCCATGTGGAGGCATGGTCAGATTCAGGTCTTCCAATTTCTAAAGGTGCGGATGTAACGATATGGGGATTTAAAGGGAAAGATTTCACTTATGGTGGGATCTGGAATGTATACGATCAAAATGGAAGTAAAATAGGTGAAACCGCCATTGTGTATGAAAAAAGCAACAAAGCCAATGGTTACAACTTCATTCGAGACAGTCAGTTAAGCGCGGCTGTCAGGGATATGAACGGTAACCCGAGTTTTGCATCCTCAAAACTAAGAAGCGAAACTTTATCCTATAGTGGTGGTAGTCAATCACGATA
>JAALLR010000239.1_pt1 | contig 16452 bp, 9 predicted proteins | sample 7245931 | NCBI WGS metagenome assembly JAALLR01 (sample SAMN13049201, study PRJNA578106) | oil field metagenome | isolation source: filtered produced water from oil reservoir B9 | place: USA:offshore Texas | collected 2016 | reverse complement strand
TTCGACTTGCCCACTTTGTTCTTTTCTCCTCGTTGCTATTCATATGATTACCTCCTTCGAGAATATTATCTCATGGAGTTGGTTCCTTGTTAATGTGGGATGGATTTGACGCTTACAAAAATATCATTAAAAATAGCCATTATTAGTACATCTATTAAAACTTATTGCTCGGATAAAAAACTGTTGATTTTATCTTCAATAATATATCCGATTTCCTCTGCAAATCCCTTTGATAATGCATATTGTGCTTGTTTACAAATTCCCTCTTGGTTATCTTCTTTACACACAATCATTCCTTTTAATTGGTTTAATATAGTTTTACAATTATCTATATTATCTGTACAGTCTATAATTTCATCTAAAATATCTGAGACTAAGTCATTTATTTCTTCTTGATAAAGTGAACTAGTAGCTTTGGTTTCTCTATTTAAGTATGAAAATATATTGAATCTTAGTTCTTTACATGCCATTCTTCAATCACCCTTTATTTTTTATTTTTGGAGGAAACAAGTCTAAAATAGTACAATTTAACGCATTAGCTAAAGTCGTTGCTGTATCAATTTGAGGAACATGTTCTCCTCTTTCTATACAAGTTATCCATGCTTCACTAACATTTAGTTTGCGTGCTAAATCTTTAGCTGTAAGCCCCATTTCTCTTCTTATTTTTCTTAGTCTATTACAATATGGTAGTTCTTTAAAGCATTTTTTTAATTGTTTTTTATCTAAACATGTTAAAATACTATGTAGTTTTTTTAAATCTTTATTGCTATAATTAACTATGTTAAATTTAAAGAAAGGTATCGAATCCAATGAATGAGACTTTTTAAAATCACTAAAGAACCAATAGTCTTTGCCGTTGCTAATTATTATATACATAGGTTTAGGATCACTCAAATGAAAGTACTTAGCCAACATGTCAATTCGATTATGAGGATAAGAAAGTTTATTTAGTTGATTTCCATGTTTTAATCTTTTTGCTTCAATCATTATCATTGGATTCTTAGTTGTTCTATCTATTATAGCTATGTCTATAGATTTAGGACAACCCCCGTGAAAGTTTGCTTTAGCTAAAGGATATTCATATTCAACTAAATGATTAATCGGGGTATAATCTTTTATCAAATTAATAAAAGGTAGAATTATATATTTTATCACTTCCTTCTCAAAGTTTGTATTTATTTCGTCTTTTATATTCAGATAATGTTTTTTAATTTCTTCTATTTTTCTTTCAAATTCTTTTAAACTCATCTAATTACACTCCTCTTTTATTATATAAAATACTTTTATAACTTATATTTTTTATCCTTCTCTAGCTATAGTGTGTAAAATTTTCAATTTTTATACATGTAAGTTTAAATAAATTTTTAAAAAACCAAATGTGTATTTTTAGGGAATTATTAATACAATATATGTATTGTTGCAATGATAAATATATAATTAAAAATTAAATAATTAAACTAATAACCTAAAAAAACAACAAACTTGTTGTGCAACAAGTTTGTTGTTTTTTTAGGTTTGTATCAGTATGGACTTTGTTAGTCTACTATAAAAACTCTTAATTATTAAGAGTTTCATCCTGTAGACAAAACAAGGGATAATTCTTTTAAATTTAAAAGGATTATCCCTTATTTATCTATAGTTTAAAATCATTAGAAATATATCCTCTATCCGTTTAACTACATATACAAAATTATAATAAATTTTCTAACGTATCAGTAACTTTAAATTTCACACCACTATTTAATGCTTCAAAATGTTTCTTTCCACACTTAATTTTTGCTCTTTCTGTTTCTCTTAATTGATATTCATCTAAAGTCCCTTTTGTTTCAACCACAAAGTAAAGTTTTTCTTCATTATCTTCTTCTATTAATATAGCCCAATCAGGATTATATGTTCCTATTGGAGTATTAATAACAAAACTACTTGGTAATTTTGCATATAATTTTACTGCTTCATTTACTTCTAGCTTTTTAGCAAATTCTGCTTCTATATTTGAATCATAAATTACGTGGTTATATACACCTTTTGTGCTTTCAATGAGATTTTTCCCTAAGTAACCATATAATTCGTCATCTTTAAATACTTCCATTGCATAGTATTCATCATTAATTTTTTTGTATTTAATACCATTTACAATCATCATACTCAATTCTTTATTTATAATATCAGAAACAGTATCCATAAATCTTTGTGGATTATTCTTAAAATCTTCTAATCGTTTACACTTTGTTAGGATATCTATAATTGTTCTTCTAGTCATATTAGTTTCATTTTGCAGATAAGTTATAATATCAGGTAACTTAATTTCATATGTAGAATAATCAGCCTTTGTCTCTGAAACTAACTCAGTACTCACTCCTCCTCTAGTAATATCAGTATAAGCACTTTCAATAATAAACTTAGGTTTATCTATTTTTTTCATAGATTTAATTTTATCTACACACCTTTGCTTTAATTCTTCTATATCAAAGTCTACTCTAAAAGTAGTTTTATGTTTTATTCGGTTCCACAATTCTAAAAACTTCTCATCTAATAAAATTCCTTTTCTTAATTTAACTTCTTTTCTGTCATAGGCATTACTAATATTAATTTTCCTATCTCCTGCAATTTTCTTAATTATACTAACAATTTGCTGCTTTAAGTCTATAAATTCGTCACTTAATTCTACTTTGTTAATTTTTAAGTCTTGTCTTAATTTATCATATATCTTGCCATACTCGTTAATATAGCCTCTTTCATATAAATCATTCCATACCTTTTCAGAATTTTCATATCCAAAATATGACTCTTCATTATCTGGGTCTGTTAATATGTTAGAAAACGAGAATTTTTCAATATATCCAAACTTAATTCCTTCTTCTTCCTCAATTTCTCTCTGTAAGTTTCTAGCAAAGTCTTCATAAGATTCATTGGCTATAATAGTCAATCTATTGACTTCATGTCCCATTACTCTTTCTCCATCTTGATTTACTGCTAATCTTAACCCTCTACCAACTTCCTGTCTTTTCTTTATTTGAGAATTTGTTTCGTTTAAAGTACATATTTGAAATACATTAGGATTATCCCAACCTTCTCTTAATGCTGAATGAGAAAAAATAAATCTAAGTTCCGTATCAAAACTTAATAATTTTTCTTTGTCTTTCATTATTAAGCTATATGTATCTTCATCCGCCTTAGTATTACCTCTTGTATCTTTTATCTTTCCTTTGTTGTCAATCGAAAAATATCCTCCATGCATTTTCTCAACATCATCTATAGTTATCTCTTTTTCATCGGTATAATTGAATAAGTTTCTATATTTGGGTTTCTTTATTAAATCCATATACTCTTCTTCAAACATCTTAGCATACTTACCTTTTAATTCACTACCATTTTTATCATATTTTCTATAATTAGAAACCTTATCTATAAAGAATAAACTTAATACTTTAATACCTTTATCATTTAAAGATCTTTCCTTATCTAGATGAGTTTCTATAGTTTTTCTAATTTGAAATCTCTTTACTTCATCATCATTCATATCACCTATTGCATTGCCTAATTTTATATAATCTCCATTAATAAACTCAATGCTTTCATAACCGGGTGTACAATTAATATTTTCTACTATATAACCTCTATATAATTCTCTTTCACCAGAAATGTCATATAAATCATCATTTGTTTTAATTGTTCGCTTTACCCTCTTAACCTTTCCTCCTTGCTTTATATCAATCTCTATTTTAGCTTTAAAACCATTATTGTTACTTACTTCTAATAATTTAATATATGGTTTATTATAACTTTCTTCTGACCTTATTGATGCAACTTCAATTTTTTTTACTAACTTCTTTTCATAAGCATCAACTGCGTCTAACTTATAAACTAAGTTATATTTATCTCTATGAGTAGCAGAATATCTTAGGGTGCATAGAGGATTTAGTGATTCAATAGCTTGTTTAGATTTTTTAGTTGTATCTACACTTTGGGGTTCATCTATTATTACAATAGGATTAGTTGCTTGTATAAATTCTATAGGTTTTCTACCATTCATTTTATCTATATGTCTATGTATAATGTTTGCTTTACCTTCTTTTTCAGGATCTTCAAAACTTTTTGAGAAAGCTTGAATGTTAATTATCATTATTTGAATATTATTGCTTGTGGCAAAGTTTCTTACTTGTCCCAGATTATCTGATGAATATATAAAATAATCATAAGGCACATTATCATATAATAATTTAAAATGTTCTTCTGTTACCTGTAAGGATTTGTGCACACCTTCCCTTACAGCTACACTTGGAACTACTATAATAAATTTAGTGAAACCATATTTTTTATTTAACTCAAATATAGTTCTAGTATATACATAAGTCTTACCTGTACCTGTCTCCATTTCCACTGTAAAATTCATACCATCCAAATGATTACTTTTCGGTAATCCGTTTCTAAGCTGAACTCTTTGAAGATTTTCTAATATTTCATCTTCAATCAAATCTAGTCTATTACCAATACCTAAATCATTTTGTAATAAACCTCTAGGTTCTGTTAAACTAATTTCAAAATTTGTTTTTGATGGTGTTTGCCCATCAAATATGTCTACAATAGAATTAATTGCATCTAGCTGATACTGATGATTTGGATTAAACTTAAATTTCATAACGATATCACCTACACACTTTTAATTTCTTCTATACCATTTTGTTTTAATATCTGTATAGCATTAGTCTTAACCACATCATTTTTGAATCCACTTTCCCTAAATACAACTCTTAAAGGATGCATCTTAGCTATTTCTTCAACTAGGCTTAAATCTATTTCTTTTTCTAAGCATACTACTAATGCACCTGCACCTATTGAATAAACTTTTTTATTGTTTATATCTAATTCTTCAACTCTATAAGTTAGTTCTAGCCCATATTTTAACATAATTTCATATAATACATCTTCATCAGTTCTATCGGCTTTAATATGTTCAACCATATCTTCAATTAGAAGTTGAAGGTTTTCTGGTTCAGAATCCCACATTTTAAAGTTTGAAGAATCTAATTTAAATACTTTAAAACCGATATCCAAGTCTTCTTTGCCAGTTTCTTCTTTTATTTTCTCTCCCGCTCTTCTAATTCTTTCTTTTCCTATTTCACAAATATTTTTATATCCTGCTTTATACGCTTCAGATTTTTCATCCGTTGGTTCAGGTAATTGTACCATTATAAATTTTCTATTTCCATCATCTTCAGCATTAAGCTGCATTACAGCATGTGCAGTAGATGCTGAACCAGAGAAAAAATCCAATACAACTATAGGTTCTCTTTCATATGATTGACTTCTAATAAATTCTTTTATATAGTTTTTAGGCTTAGAATAATCAAATATTTTTTCAGCTCCAAATAACTTTACCATCTCTTCATAAGCATCTTCATTAGTACCTTTAATTTCGACACCTTTAATTATTGAAGGAAATCCTTTATATTTGTTTTCATCATTTATTTTAAAACATCTTATTTGGAAATTTTCTGTATTTACTACAAACTTAGCTCCTTTTTCAATCTGTTCATCAACTTTTGCTTGTGTCCAAATAAAAGGACCTTTTATTTTCATTTGAGATTTTATCTTACCATTTTCTACTATAACATCATTAAGTAATTCTACAGCACTTGATCCATTTCCATAAACCCCTGATTTATAAGTTTTATCCTCAAGTTTAGTGAATATTAGATTTTCTGGAAAACAAAGTGTTTTAACATTATTTGTTCTTTTTATTAATGGTTGTGATTCACTCTGGTCAGCTTTCCCTCCTACTACTTTAGATTGATTTATATCTTTGCAATAAACCAAACAATACTCTGTTAAACTAACAATGTTCTTTGACAAATATGACCCTTTTCTTTTCTTTTCCCAAGTTATAATACCTATAAAATTTTCTTCACCATAGATTTCATCACAGATTTTTTTTAAGTTATGAACCTCATTATCATCTATGGAAATGAAAATGACACCATCTTCAGTCATTAGATTCCTTGCTAATTTCAATCTTGGATACATCATATTTAACCAATCACTGTGATATCGCCCACTTGTTTCTGGATTTGATTGTAACGCTTGATTAGTTTTTTCTATATAATTCTTTAAATTATCTTTATAATCATCCTTATAAATAAAATCATTTCCTGTATTATAAGGAGGATCTATGTATATCATTTTTATTTTATTGTGATACGATTTCTGCAGTAATTTAAGGACTTCTAAATTGTCTCCTTCAATATAAAGATTTTCAGTTGTATCCCAATTTTTACTTGATTCTTTATCTGGTCTCAAAGTACCTGTTGATTGTTTTTGAGCTTCTCTCATTGCTTTACTTTTTCCATTCCATGTAAACTCATAAATTTCATTTTCTTTTTCAATATTATCTCCTAAAACTAATCTTAATTTATCAAAATCTATTTTATCTTCTGTGAATACCTCTGGAAATAATTGTTTTATTTTTTGAATATTGTCTGATGTTATATCTTTAGATTTTAAGTCTATTTTTTCCATGTCATCAACTCCTTTGTTTTTTTATCTATTAATTTTAGATGTTTATCTATTTCAATGTTTAATCTTACTTTTTCATTAAACTGTGTGGATTTGTTTTGCTGTTTTTTATAGATACTAACAATATTTTTCAATCGTTTTATTTCATTTGTTAATTTGTTTAATCTTTGTAATTCTTTTTCATTATAAATATTAAATTGACTAATATATTTAACCAGTTCATAACTCCTAATACGATTAGATATATCCTTGTAAAATTCATAGAAATTAGCATGAGAAATTTGGTTAATATTTAATGAATTTAAAAAGCTTTCTTGTTGAATGCTTGAGCTACTTTTGCTTATCCAATCTGTACTGAATAATAAGTCTATAACAATTTTCTCATCATCAATTTTACTATCTCTTTTTAAAGCAATGTTTATAAGATACCTGTCTTCTATTTTGAAAATTATTATCAAAGGATATGGTATTGCCCCTTGAACCAATAATGCTAAATCATCAATTCTTTTATCATCTCTTAACTCAATTCCCAAAATAGCAACCTCATTATAAGTCAAAGTATCATCTCTATATGATAAGATATTTATTGTATCTTCATTTAACAAATAAAGTAATTCAATAGATTCTATGTCTTTAGTAAATATTTCTTTATCTCTCCATTTAAAATTAGCATTATTATAAAATTCTTTTTTAGGTATCTTCTGATTAACAAAAGCTTCATTAGGAAAATTAAATTTAGATAGAATATATTTATATCTACTATCCACATTTATCACCTACTTGATTACCAAAAAAGACACTAATTCAAAATCTTCTACACCTTTTATTTTATCTTTTACTATACTTGTGCCACCTTTTGAAAATAAACTTTTAATCCCTTTTACTTCTTTTATACCACTAATATCGTTGATTGCCTTCCCTAGAAACCTTGTATATTTACTCATATCTGTACAATCATTTGTTTCTTCATTAAAAAGCTTAATTAAGTTTAATAATAATTCGTCTTTACCTTTGCATAATCCTCTATACACATCTAATATTTTCTTAGCATGAGTATAACTATACTTAACTTCACCTTTGTCAGTAATATAAACTAGATAATATGGATGCAATGGATAATCTTCTTTTTCATTTCGTTCATTAATATGTTTTAAGCAGAATATTACTCCTCTTTCTACTTGTTCTTTCAACTTGTTATCTATCGTATCTACTACTGCATGGATACCCGTAGGAGTTCTTTTTAATTTTTCTTTATTTTCTTTCAAGTAATTCATTAAATCTATTCTAAAGTCATTCATAGTAAAGTCAGTTATTGATACTCCACCAGAAATATCCTCCAAATCTATAACTTGATTTTTTAATTTTTCTAATTGTTTCTTTCTATATTCTAAATCTCTCATTCTATTCAAATCTTCGCCTGAAATAATATTTTCTTCACCTGTAGCTGAAATATCTAATAATACCATTCTATTAGAAACTCTTCTTTCCAAGTTTATATATTCATCCAATTCCATATCTGGCCAGAAATTAATTAATTGTATTTTTTCGTTCTTGCTACCAATTCTATCTATACGTCCAAACCTTTGAATAATCCTTACTGGATTCCAATGAATATCATAATTTATTACACAATCACAATCTTGTAAATTTTGTCCTTCTGATATACAATCTGTTGCAATTAAAACATCTATTTCTGTATCTATTTCATTGCCAGTTTTATTTCTCTCTTTAGAAATTGGTGAAAAATTAGTTAGTATTTCATTCAAACTCTTATTTTTAAGATCTAATGTTGTTTCATTAGAATCAGAACCTACAACTAAAGCACTATGAATTTTATACTCCTTTAATAGCCATTCAGATAAATTTTTATATATGTACTTAGCTGTATCTGAAAAAGCAGTAAATATAAGAACTTTTCTATTTCCTTCATTAATCGGATTATTAATTTTATCATTTATTACTTCTTTTAAAGTTAGCAACTTTTCATCTCTATCCTCTGTTACTTTTTCAGTTAAATTAATCAACTCTTCCAATACCTTCTTATCATATTCCAAGTCTTGCTTCCATCTTGTTTTATCAATATCTTGTATTAAAACCTTTATTTTATTTCCTACTAATAAATCTTGCAGCTCATCATCCTCTATATCAATATCATTTATATCGAGTTCATCGTAAGAACTATAATTATAATTTTCAATTGCATTCAACATGTCATTAATCTTATTTAATAATTTTTTTAAAGTCAAATCAAATGAATTAATTGAACTCTCTAATCTCTTAAGAAGATTGATTCTAATTAAACCTTGTAAACTTTTTTCACGGTCAGTTTGCTTAAAAATAGCTCCACCTTTTACTTCAATATCATATTTTCTACTGTACTCTTCTCTCTTATCTATTTTTACATATGTTAAAGGAGTATAAATAGCTAACTTTAATTTCTTTATTTTTTTATTAATAGTTGTATAATCAAAGATAGTATTTTTAATATCTAACTTAGGATATTTATTAATTGGTGGTAATCTCTTTGGAAATTTACTAATTTTATTTGTATTATAATATTTTTCAATATGTTTTCTTGATCTTGCTATTGTTAGTGAATCTAGTAAGGTAAAATAATCATAACTTAGTGTATTTAAAAGCCTTTCCACGGTTCTTTCTTCATCCGGTAATTTAGACCACTTATTAAATTCAAATTGAGCCTTTCTTAAAGTTAATTCAATACTATGTAATCCTACTAAATCCTTTAAAGCATAGTCTTTACCTTCAGTAATAAATTCTATTTGATTTTTTAAATCTTTTAATCCATTGTTTACTGGAGTAGCTGACAACATCAATACCTTTGTTTTAATTCCTGATTTAATAATATCATTCATCAATTTTGAATATCTAGTTACCCTATCTCTTCTAGCTTGATTATTCCTAAAGTTATGGGATTCATCTATGACTACTAAATCATAATTACCCCAATTAATTGTCTCTAAATTTATATCACCAGAATATCCACCTTTTCTAGTTAAATCTGTATGATTTAAGATATCATAATTAAATCTGTCCTTAGATAAAATATTCCTTATATCATTTGATTTATAAATCATCCAATTTTCTCTTAGCTTTTTAGGGGTTAGTACTAATACACGATTATTCTTTAGCTCATAATATTTTATTACTGCCAAAGCTTCAAATGTCTTACCTAAACCAACACTATCAGCGATTATGCATCCATTATATTTTTCTAATTTTTTTATTGCACCTATTACACCATCTCTTTGGAAATTATATAGTCTTTTCCAAACTTCAGTTTCTTTAAATCCTATTTTAGATTCGACTATGTCTTCTTCAGATAGTTCATCTATTGATTTTTCAAATACTTTATATAAAGTAAAAAAATATATAAATTCTGGTGTATTATCCTTGTACATACTTTCTATATATTCTAATACTTGGTCTTTCACATCCTCTACAAGCTCATCATCATTCCAAATTTCTTCAAACCATTCTATTAACTGCTGTTTTGTATCAACCTCTTTATTTGCTATATTTAACTCTATATTTGGTCTAGGTTTAATCCCTAATCCCCCACAAGTAAAATTTGAACTACCAACAGATGAAAAACATGAACCATCTTTGTTTTCAACTATATATGATTTCCCATGTAAAAAATCTGGATTCTTTACAGACCTTATTTCTGCTTTTTCTCTTAACCAATTAGCACATTGTTTGGCTATAGATTTTTGATTGAGTTCATTTTTTAACTTTAGCTCTACATCTGTTCCTGCTACACTTAATTCCCTGTTAAGTTTCTCTATACTGAATTCCCTTATACTACCTCCCCCTTGATTTTTTACAAATGAAGGTTCTCCAAATAAAAACCTTAGTTTATCAATTTGATTAAGTTGCTCTTTCATACCTTCATATGCATATATTGTAAAGTAAGCCGAAACAATTGCTAACTTAGCACCTTCTTTAATATTATCTTTAAGATACTTATACAACGTACCTCTTTTTTTGTTATCTATAATTTGCTCCAGCAAAGCCCAACCCCCTTTATTATCAAAATACTACTAAACAATATTCCCTTGCTTTCCACTCTGACTTGTTCATTTGTTTATATATTATTTGAAATATAAATTATAATCATTTTTCTAACATAATTTAAACAGAATTTCAAACTAAGTAAACACCTCATAGTAATTCTTAGGCTTCCTTCTATCATATTTAAACATCCCTAGCAATTATAGAGATTATAAACTATGAAATTTGTACATTATCTTAATTATAAAAAGATAAATCATAATTAATCATATTCTAATTATCTTCCCTTAGGTTTAGCTCCTCCACGTGTAATAGACTTGTTTCTAATTTTAATGAAATGTTTATCGCCTGATTTTTGAATGTCTAATGATTGTTTATTCTGATTTGTTGGATAAATTTCATAAGCTTTTTCAAATGCTTTTACTGCTTCTTCATAAGAATAATTGCTATAATAATATCCTTTGTACCTATAATATTGACTTAATATTTGCTTATCTATTTTGTATACATCTATGTTCGATAGAAAATTCTCTACTTTATCTATATATTTTTTTACATTATCTTCATTCTCTAGCAATAAATTACCTAATAAAATACGGTTAAAATTATTTATGGTTTCATTAGGAGGTAATATAAATCCTGTTAATTTTATTGATGTATTTGTCATATCATTAATTTTCCCTAACATCATCTGAATTCCAGCTAAATTAGCATAAGCTTCCCATGTATATTTATCTAATCTTAAGTACTCTTTGTAACATAATTCTGCTCCTTCTAACAATTGAAAATAACAACTATTATTTCTATTTATTAATGCTAGATTATATTTTGTTAAACCAATCTTAAATACTGCATTTGAAAAACTTTTATCTAGTCTATAAGCTTCAACATAATGTTCATGTGCTTTTATAAATTCTTCTCTATCAAAGTAGCAATCACCGCAATAAAAATAAATAAGTTTCTTTTGATGGTCATCATAATAATCCAGTTCATTTTCAATTATATCTTTATAAATATCTAATGCTTCATTCATCTTATTTATGTTGGCAATTGTATTTGAATAAACATATTTAAAAATATGGTTGTTCCAAAATAATTTCTTATACTTTTCAATAATCTTATATGTCTTACTATATTCTTTAAATCTGTAGTAATAAAATGCTTCTTCTAACTCTTCTTTTATGTTATTTGAAATGTTAATTTCTATTTTCCCTAATAAAAAGTCTTTTAACTCAATATTATCCTCTATCATTATTCTTTTTATTTTTCTGTTTTCTTGTCTTAAATCCATATCTTTATATAAGAAATATCTATCGATATTAATAGAACCATGTCGTTTCTTAAATTCATTTCTAAATTGATTGAGTTCCATAATTTTTTTCATAGACTCCTGTACATCATATTCATTTTCTTCTCCTTGAAAATTGCTTGATAATAGCAATTCTGCTTGTTTAAAAAGATTTTCATCTAATGGATAGATATAATAAGCTTTAATAATATATTCCCTCATTTCTTTAAGTCTGCCTATTGCCTCATACATTTTACCAATAGAATAAGCAACATCCACATATTCACGTTCTTCTAAAATTTCTTCGCATAATTTTATAGCTTCTATTACTTCATGTGTATATCTAGCTTTTACAAATAAGCATTGAGCCTTTAAATACTTTATTATTAAAAGATTTTTACCCAAATTTTTTGTATGTTCTAATTCATAATCACATTTTTCTATAGCTTTGTCATACTTTTTTTCTTTTATATATATCATAATAATATATCTATGCACATTATTTTCAACTGGTTCAATTTTTAATAATTCTTTGCAATATTTTTTTACTTCTATATAATCATCTAATTCTAACAAACATTGAATATAAGCATTTAATATTTGTGCCTTGCTTTCATCAGATTCCATTCTGTATTGATTACTTTTCACGAACTTACTAAACATTTCTTTACTCTTATAGTAATTAGTTTTTCTAATTCTGTAGTTCTCATCATCTTTAGTAAAATATTTATATTTGTTCGCTTCATTAAAGAATATATATGCTAATACTAAATCAATTTTTACATTATAATCTTTCTCTTTCTTAAATTCTTCTGCTAATCTAATAGCTTCTGATACATCTCCACATTTCTGGTAACAGTCTACAATATAATACTTAACTACATTATCTTTAACCTTTATTTTGTTGAAATAATTTAGTGCTTTTTTAGCCCTTTCACTTTTTTTAACTGTCATAATTCCTAAATTATGAGATGTATTACTGGTATAAATTTTCTCCATTGTTCTAGCAAAATAAAGTTCTCCAATATACCTATATATCTCATTAGGAAATTGACAAATCTTTATAGCCTTATCTATATATTCTTTTCCCCTCTCGCTTACTCTTTTATTAGGAGAACAATCCCATAATACTCCTAGCATACTATAAATATATTCCCATTTTGTTCTCCTATCATTGCCATATTGATTAACTAAATTCTCTAAAATTCTTTGGGATTGTAAATAGAAACCCATTTTATATAGTTCCAAAGCATATTTGTAATTTTTCCAAATTATAATATTCTTAGTGATTCCTTGATTGCGAAAGTCTTTACTGATTCCTTTAAAACGTATTTCCTTAACCTTTATTATTTTTTTGATATGACGTAAAATAGACAATAATTCATCATAATGTGATACATATATTTCTTCTACTCCTATTTCTTTATAACTCTGGTCTTTTTCTTTTAAACCTTCCTCAATCATATGAATATCTAATAAATCTTTCATGTTAATAATATAGCTTTTTTCTTTAGCCTCTCCATAAGTATCTTTATTCTCAATAAGTAATTGTCTAATATTTTCATCTCTAATGCTATATCCTACAAAAATATTAATATTAGATGCAAAATTATGTTTTAATTCTTCTCTAACTAATTTATATTCATCATTACAAATTATTTTATTATAATCTTTTTCATCTATTATCATTGTTTCTTTTCTGTTAATATCACCATGTAATTTTAATATAGAATATTTATTTTTATTTTTCCCAAAGAAAAACTTGTCCAACTTAGAATAATCTGAATAAAAAATCTTGGGTTTTATGTTGAATTTTTCTACAAAAATATCTTCTATCAATGTATCGAAATTAGTAGTAATTATCTTGCACGTTTCACAAATTTCAAGTATTTCCTTGTATTTTATAAAGTCTAAAGTATCCTCTCTAAATTTTTTACTCTTATTAACTCTTTCTATTTCTTTAAAATGTTCAATCACAAATTTTTTTAAATATTCAGTATCAAGATTTAATTGTTTTAAAATATTATGAAACGCTTTTGGTATAGGATAACCTTTTCTAACTTTTAACTTATTTTCAACCAGAAATTCTTTTTGTGATACATCTTCAGCAGTTAACTTATCACAAAAGTCATAAAACAATCTTTTCCAAGACGGATAGCCAAACCATACCGAAAATCCAGAACCAATAAATAAGGTAATTTTCTTATTATTCATTAATATTTTTTCTGCTAACTCATTAAAAAATTGTTGTATTTTCATATTAACACCTCAATATAATAATCTTAAAATCATATTTAAATTTTCTCTTAGTTTAATATACAAACAATGATATAACTTCTTAATTCCCGTTTAGTATTAATATTAATACCAATAAAGATTAATGAAAATTACAACATATATAGAAATTTACAAATGTCATAATATACCTAAGAAGTAAATGAATATTATTAAGTATCATTAATTATAAAATTTATCCTCCAAAATAAACAGCTCTACTTTCTTGTATCTTTGATATTAAATTTTCAATCCTATCTAGTAAATCTTTACTCCAATATCTCTTTTCTGCAAATTTATTTAACCAATCTATTTCTCTATTGCTTATAATTCCAAACATTTTATCTTCATCTTCATTGAACTCTTGCCATTTCGATTCTATATCCTCAATATATACTTGAAGAATTTCTTCAGGCATTTTGCTTATTTCCTTATTTATTATTTCTGCACTACCATAACATTTTCCAAACTCAAATCCTGAGTATCTTAATGCTTGTCCGAACATCTCAGAAAAATATTTTTTCTTTGACTCTGTCAACTCAAATTTCTTAGCTTTAATAGATAATTTCATAAATCTTTCAAATCTATCTGGATAATAATAAAAATTTCTTAATTTATTTCTTGCTTGTTCTGCAAATTCAAGCGATAAAATAATAATTTCATTGTACTCATCTAAAGTTGTTAAGTTTGGATTTTCTTCCACTAGTGTTAGTATAGAATCGAGTAAATTTAAACCTATACTATCTGGAATTCTCTCATCTTCTTCTAAATTTGATAAATCAACATTAAATGGTTCTTTTGCCAAAATGCTAGGATACTTGAAAATATGAACTACTGCTTTAATATAATCAATAAAGTACTCTTCTGAAATATTAATCTTTGATTTATTAATAGCATTCATTAAAGCATTTTTTATTGTTATTAAATTTTCACATGGTATAAGCTTTTCTAACCCCTTATTTTCTCTATATTCTTTTAATTCTTTATATAGCTCTGCTAAAAATTGAGGGATACTTTCATATTCATCAATAATGTTAATTCCACAACTATTTAAATATTTTTCATATAATAAATAATATCCATTTTGATTTTTTCTCTCTTCCTTTCTAATCACCAGGTAGACTTTCGGATTGTTTTTATCAAATTCATTTAATAAGTTCCTATAATCATTTCTGAATTGGAAATATATGCCTTGGATGTTTATATCACTAAAACTATACCCTAGCATCAGAATAGTGTTAGAAGCAAAAAATATATATAATTTACTTTTATAATACCCTTCATTATGCATAAATCTATAGTATTGAGAGTTAGTTAATACAATACTTATTGGATTTGACATGTTTCCGTGTATCTTGTACAATACTTGTTTACTTGAATTTTCTACATTATTTAGTTCCTTCCCACTGCCTGGATACATAATATCTGGTTTATGTAATATTTCTTTTTCAAGTACAGTATCATAGTTAGTTGTAACAATATTTTTAAAATTGAACTTATTCAATAATTTAAGGTTTTCAATATCTTCTTGTGCAATATCTCTGTCTTCTTTTTCTAAACATCTGCATACTAGCTCATTAAATTTTTTTCTATCCTTTTTTCTACTTCTTCGTTTATGTAGTTAACTATTGATTGATTTAATTTACTACTACTATCTTCAATAAATTCACTTTTAACTTCTTCAAATATAGTTTCATAATTGTTATCTCTATATATTCGAAACAATGCTTCAGCAGTATATAAAGGATTTTTCCCTTCTAACTCTTCTAACTTAATATCAATTTTTAACTTTTTAATTATATTTGTTAATAATTCATTCCAGGTAGGATATCCAAATAAATAGCTAAACCCTGCACCAATAAATGGTACTACATTATTATTATCTATCTGCTCCAATAGCTTTTTAGGAATGCTCATTAATTCTTACCCCCTTAACCTACTACATAGTATTTACTACTCCTCACTACCAACAGAATAAATTATTTTATTTCCATTTCAGTTATCTTAAAACATTAAACTATATAGAATCCTAATAATTTAAAATAAAAAATGATGTTTTATGTATTTAATAACATATAAATTTAACACTAAATTATTTCCGAAAATCACACTATATTAAATTTCTACATTTTCTTCCAATTCCCTTGTTCAAATTCCAAATATATCTATAAAAACTTATAGTACCCTCCTCACACATTTGACTTTCCCTTATCCCTTTTAACTCAACGTAAGCGTCAAATAGCCCCCACCTAGCCAAGATGAGGGCTTTATATTATACTAATCTTTGTTAGTAACCTTGCACTCCTCAGGGATTGAGTTTGACCAAGGTAATAATTCATCTAATT
>JAALLR010000238.1_pt1 | contig 16463 bp, 13 predicted proteins | sample 7245931 | NCBI WGS metagenome assembly JAALLR01 (sample SAMN13049201, study PRJNA578106) | oil field metagenome | isolation source: filtered produced water from oil reservoir B9 | place: USA:offshore Texas | collected 2016 | reverse complement strand
GTATCGAAGAAAATCTTTAAGCCACCGTTTCGACATCGGTGGTGCACCTCCTGGAGATGTGAATCCTGTGTTTATTTCCAGGAGGTTTTTGCTATTTATGGGGTATTTTCCTGCCTGCCGGTATAAAAAATGCGAATTTATAAAGTTTTGCCGTGATACCGCCTTTCTTGCGCTGCAAGGGCTTCAGGGATTAGATGCAGAGTTTCTGGCTCATACCTGTTTTATAAAGCGATTTTTCTAACATTACAAATTCATTAAAATTCCGGGATCCATGCGTCATCGATTAAAGGATACAGGGAGCGGAAGGGGAACATCAAGAAGGAGAGCATTAAGATCTTTTTCTTCGTTAAGGATCACCTCTTTCAAATCGTGCTTGAAGAGGCTGCCAAATGCCTGCCCAGGTACCATATAGCCAAGCCCAGATACTTCTTAACGATCGCGAGCCCTGGATAACTTGTAAGAACCGAAATGGTGTATAGAGCAACACATGAATAAAGAGTCCATAGAGGAAGTAAGGCCATGAGAAGTTTTTACGTAAGCAAATAATACGGCTTCTTGCCATATGATACAAAACAAACGGTGATGTTCGATCTTTAGCAATCGTTTCAATCTTATGCCATACCTTTGCAGAAGGAACATATAGTAACTTAAACCCAGCCCGTAATGCCCGTAAGCAAAAATCTACATCTTCTCCATATAAAAAGTAATCCTCATCTAAAAGACCAATTTTCTCAAACACCTCTCGCCTAACTAACATTGCACATCCGGTGAGAAACGTAACTTGTCTGTTCTTTTCATAACATTTGTTGGCAAACTTGTCCTTCTCAGGCACAACCACACCCGTTTTAACAAGGCTGAAGTACCCTCCTCCGTGCCAAATTCTTTCAGGATCTGTATAGTAAAAAATGCTAGGTCCAACGATCTTCACATTGGAACACGTTTCCATGGCTATGCACAACTTTTCAATACACCTTATATCTACAACAGCATCATTATTGATTAGAAAAACCATTTCAGCTCCATGTTCAAGGGCATATTGAATTCCGATATTCATACCACGTGCAAACCCGTAGTTGGCCTTGTTCTTAATAATATACACAGTGTCATCTTTAGAATATTCTTTCTGCAATTGTTCAATGGAACCATCTTTTGAACCGTTGTCTACAAGAATGATTCTAGCAAAAGGGAAAGAACTCTTGCGAAGAAATTCAATACATTCACGTGAATCCAGGTAATTATTCCAATTTAAAACCACAGCATATATTTTCAACCCGCGCAGTATATTATATTGCCCAGGCATCTTTATCCCCCCAACTTTGTGACTGGACTAGAGTTTAACATCCTCATTCAAGACACTATAATAATTTCATTAATTCCTTGAATAACTTCTCCTCCAATAGCTAGGACGGGATTGAACCACTAATATTACCTTACAAGTGGCTAACAAAATATAAAATAAAGCAACAAGAAGCGCATTTACTACTGTGTAGTAGAGCTTAGCAGGTGTTGGAGCATCAGTAAGCAGACTAATACCGATCACTGTAAGGAATGCCCAAAGTGCTACTTTAAATGCACGAGGTCTGCGTAGAGCACATGTGAATCTTTGCCATATCCACTGCATTCCAAGGCCTAGGAGAATCATCCCTAGCCAAACACCTCCGTGGGAGAACTCTGAATAAAAGTAAGCGGGAGTAGCAATTGTAGTTGCAAACCCTGGATTAGGCCCAGTTATCCCTTTAATACGAGTATATAGCCCCACTGTAAAGGGCTGGAGAGACTTATTTGCAACAGATTGACCTGCAATTTGCCCGCAAACATAGTTCAAATCGTATAGGAAGATGGTTCCGTAGCTATGCCCAGATATCTCTGTGTTTCTCACTAAATAATCGGCTCCTACCGCAGCTTCATAGGTCATTCTGTGCCACAGTGTTAAAACGGTGTTCACGACCGTTAGTTGGGCAGTTGGGGCACCATGTAGATAAAGGTAAGTTAGAAAAATGCCTCCCCCGACAGCTAGTACAATTAAGTACATTCCAATTCGCTTAGCTTTCGTTCCAGAATGCATAAGAATGATGATTAAAGTAAGGGAATACTTCAAAATATTTGTTCGATATCCAGTAAATAGAGCCACACACATTACAGCCAAAATCACTAACCAAGAAATTAACACCCCGGGCTTGGTATTACAAGAAGCAACTAAGAGTGCATAAACTAAGGCTCCGGAAGAAATAAAAAGCACATCGGTTGCAAGCCTATATATAGGCCCTAAACCAAAATGAGCCTCTAACTTACTCTGCCAGACATTATGAAACAATGGAATCCCTGCTTTCCAAAAATACAGTACCGCGGCTCCTACAGAAGCCCAAAAAATTATAAATATAATTGCTGTATCGCTAATCGGCTTTTCTTCGCGAGCCTTCTTCCTTTTGCTTGGGAACCTGGACTGCAAACTAAAATTCAAAAATTTCAGGCTTGCTATTCCAATAACAAAAGCTATCGTTCCCTCAGTGTGGACCCAAAGCGGCAAGATATTCGCGTTATTCATCGACAATGTTGCCAAACCAATCCACACCATTAATAAAAAGACGTATCCTAAAAATGGACCTGAAAATAAGTCTCTGACCAACGTAAGAATCATGAGCCCGCATGTAACTTCAATTATACTCAATATTGTTATTTCAAGAGTCATAAGAGTCTCACTCTTCCTTGGGTTTTAGTACTGTGTGCTTTATAAAGGTGCCCTCTTCTGCATAAGGCCGTGATTAAACCCGCGAAATAAGGCTGCCAATCTTTCCCAATCACCTTTCAAACTATATTGAATCGCTCTCACTAAACGCCCTCCTAAAAAATATATGAATGCTGTGAGACACCAAGGGAAAGTAAGACGGCGTATGAACCATAGTCTATTACGAGTAGTGTAGTAAATAGCAGTAGGACTTTTCTCTCCATCTGAAGATTGCCCAACCTTATGCCATATAATGCCTCGAAGCGTAACTAGTAGCTTTAACCCAGCCCTCGCAACTCGATAGGAGTAATCCCAATCTTCCACAGTCAAAAAATACCGTTCATCGAGCGGACCAACAAGCTGCCATGTTGGTCTCGGGATCAACATGGCACACCCAGTAATCTGGGACACTGAAATTGTAGAGTTCCCAACAACTGGTTTTCTAATATGATACGCTCCTCCTAGTAGCAGACTGAGTTTTCCACCAGCGAACCAGACCTTGGATGAACCATAATACAAGATTTTGCAACCCACTAATCCTACATCTAAATTCCCATGAGCAATTTCTACCATCGCAGTTAAGGCTTCAGGATCAACAATCGTATCATTGTTAAGAAGCAAGACGTAGTCAAACCCACGCTGAAACGCCCACCCAACAGCTACATTGTTCCCTCCAGCAAACCCAAGGTTCCTTCCTGTCTGAATTAACACTAGTTTACGGTTTGGTTGAAGTCCAGTGATTTCGCCTCCTTCCTGCAAAGCTTTCCCTATCTCATCCGTCACCCGGTCGTACTTGATCCACTTAACGGGCTTTGTAGTGGGATCATAGGTAAAAAACTTAGATTCCACGGGAATCTCTCCCCTTGCCCAAGCCTTGATCTTCTCTATTGAATCATCTGTTGAGCCATTGTCCACTACAATGACCTGGTAGTTAGGATATGTGATCCGCTGTAGGGACTCCAGGCACTCAATCGTATCCTGCCAACCGTTCCAGTTGAGAACAATGATGGCAACCTTAGGCCAGGTTTGCAATACTTGGGCATCTACATGTATCTTTTGGTGGACTTCCATACTTTCTTCCTTATTCACCATTCTGGAAAATTCCTCCTAATCTTGTTTCTCTTGTTTCTACCATTCATTAACATAATTCACGGGTGAAATACGACTATATTCCTCCACACATTACAACTAAATTGGCTATAAGGATTTTGGTACTTCGTTTCTGAGCAAACGTTTTTCGTATTTTTACACTTTCCTTATTTTTAACTCGTTTTCTGGAGATCGTGTTTGTAAAATCATTATCCCAAACACCCAATAAATTAATCTTCTAGCAGGCTTCCGGATAGTAAAGTATTTTGTCCTGCTCCTGATATTCACGAAACTCATGCAACTTTTTTGGTCTTATTGTTGCTTTAACCTAGCATCAAAAATTTGTATTCAATTGGTTTATTACAGAGCTAACTGTAGTCGCTGAAACAGCCTTGCGCGAGATCGGAGACATCATTAAAAGAATTCCGAAACTTAGTATTCTAAAATGCTACGCTTTAAGATCCTAACCCTGCAGTATAAAATTATTTGGTAAATGAATCAAAGACTAGCTTAGCGCCTCTTACCAAATAAATTTATCATGGAAGCTCAGATCCATTCTGTCTTACGGCGAAGTTCGAGATGTCCTATAGTTTTTCACTCACGGAACCAAACATCCCCTACAATTTTGTTTACTCATTGTATAAAATCTTCTTTGGTTTCTGATTATCAAAAATGTCAGCTAGTCCGTCCATATAAGCACTCGTAAGAAATGCAATTCGCTTGAGCTTTCTATCGTCAAATAACAAAATACCTATTAAACCTCGGAGATAATTTTCAAAGAGATTTATATAAAACTTTGGCCTAGTTATAGCATATTTTTTGCCTAACCAAACTAAGTTCCGAATACCATAGTAACTCAACCAAAGCTTCCCATAAGGAACTCTCGATGAATTCCTAAACAAAAATTTTTTCTCAATACATTTGCTTTTTCCCTCTCCCTTATGCAGAATTACACTATTCGTGACCAATAGCAACTTACCTACCTGTCTCAGTCTAACGCAATATTCGACATCATCGTGGTGAATAAAGAAATCCTTCATCGGATACCCAATTTTGCTAATCGCACTTCTCTTTACTAGAAGACCAACGAATGAAGCCATGTCTATTTCCAAGTATTTATTTTTTCTATATTCCTCTAATGGAACCGGATCTTGGATTAACGGAAATATCGTTTTAAAATCAAAAAATCCTCGGTGAATCAGTGATACATTTCCTTTTGCATCTTTTACTGTGCAAGCTAAGGCACTTATATTCTCTAGATTGAAATATTCTGTTAACCTTTCCAATGCATCTTTTTCTGGTTCAGCATCATCATCCATGCCCCAAATCCAATCATAACCCTTCTCGTAGGCCAGTTTCATGCCTTCATGGAACCCTCCAGCTCCTCCAATGTTTTCAGGCAATCTTACATAAGTGACCTGAGGGAACTCCGCAGGAACCATTTCGTCCGTTCCATCGGTACTGGCGTTATCGATCACGATGATCTCATCTAAAGGTTCTGTCTGAGATAACAAAGCTTGCAAGCACTCTCGTAATAAGTGCTTTCTGTTATAGGTAACTACTACTGCAGCTACCTTTTCTCTTTTTGTCTCCCCCATAATCAACTTCCCTTCCCAAAGTCACCTTGTCTTGAATAATCTCTTAAATAAATCCAAACTTCTCTTCACTGCATCATCCATATCGTAATACTTATACTCCGCAAGACGACCAACGAAATAGACTTTCTCGTTTTCCAGTTTCTTTGCTTCCTCCCAGTACTTCTGAAAAATTTCTTGGTTCTTCTCGTTCAAAACGGGCCATGCCACAAAGCCATCGTCTCCTGGGTACTCAATGCCAATTGTTGTTTTGGCGCATTGTTTCAGCGTGAATTTTTTAAATTCCGTGATTCTCGTGAAGTCGTATTCATTCGGGTAATTGACTACTGCCGCCGGCTGAAAGCTTTCTACATCCAGGTTTTTTAATTCAACCCTTACGCATCGATAATCGAGCTTGCCGAACTTGTAATCAAAGAACTCATCAATTGGCCCAATATAACACATGATGTCATAGTGCAACCTATTCTTGACAGTCCTGAAGTCTGTGTTCAGCCATATCTCAATATTTTTGTTGTTCAGCATTCTTTCAAACATTTTTGTATAGCCTTCAGATGGAATGCCTTGGTATTTATCCCGAAAATACCTGTCATCTCGGGATATAACTACCGGCACCCTTGCCACAACTGAAGGGTCTATTTCCTCTGGCGCTAATCCCCATTGCTTTTCTGTGTAATGTAGAAATATCTTGTTGTAGATAAAATCAGCTAGAAACTTCAAGTCCTTATCTTCTACATTCTTCAGGCTTAAAATCGAAACCCTCGTGTTATAACCAAATGCAGTGATAAGTTTCTCTTCTAACCGTGAAGCAAGCACCGGTGGCAAAAGTTCATACAGCGTATTCAAGTTGAAAGGAATCGGAACATACTTGCCATCAACAAACCCCAATACTTTGTGCTGATAGTAAATCCAATCAGTGAATTGCGAGAGATATTCCCAAACTTCTTTGTAATCTGTATGAAATATGTGAGGTCCATACTTGTGAACTGAAATCCCATTCTCATCTTCAAAATCATAACAATTCCCACCAATGTGGTTCCTCTTCTCGATAATTAAAACCTTTCTTTTCAACACGTTTGCAATCCTTTCGGCGATGACAATTCCTGAAATACCTGCACCTACTACGATACAGTCAGCCAATGTTTAAACCCCCAACCACTTTTATACCTTTTGAACGGAGATAGAAAAACATCGTCAGAGTTACGAATATTTCCGTTACCAAGGCTGATATGGACGTCCCAACATGCTGGTATATCGGCACTAAAATCAAAGCGAGCAATATATTCAGGATACCTGCTGATACAAGTATTTTTGAGAATGCTTCCTTTAAGTTAAAAGCAAGCATCGTCTGTATCCCGAACACATTACTCAATGCAATTACGAACGGCAAAAAAGCCAGGATCTTCAACACAACTATCGACTGTTGGTATTGAGTACCCAAAACTACATTAACGATAGGAGGAGCAAAAAGAAAGGTTAACGAAGAAATAACAAAGCTTCCACTACCTACTAAGGCAACTAATTTCCTTATAAACGCAAGTGCTTTTTGTTTTGACTCACTTGCAACTCTACTTATATAAGGATAAACGGTTTGAGATAAAGGAGTTAATGTGCCTTGAATTGCTCTCACAATTTTTTCCGCTGCAGAGTAATACCCTACAATCGTGTTGTTTGTAAACAATCCCAAGATAAATGTATTACTTGTAGTATATAGACTGATCGCCACAGTTGATAGGAAGATGTACCAGCCTTCTCTTAACTGGTGTTTGATTCCTTCAATTTTTGGAATTGTTAATTTTACGCCAAACTTACTAAATATAATCTGTAAGCTCAGCCAGCCCGCAAGTAGATATCCAAGAGAATTTATCAGAGGCACATAAATATAATCAGATTTCCCTCTGATAAAAACGAAAATACAGGCAGTAAATATCAGCTTTGCAGTGATATGTAATATCGTGATGTATTTCATGCTTTCCATTCCCTGAAAAAACCACACCGGAAACAGCATATTACCTACAACTATCCCAAAAGTGAGAGCATAAATTAGCCATTCACTCCTAAACTTTGGGATAAATGCTAAACTCAATGCCAAAATTACAAAACTCAGAATACCAAGCAGAAACTTTGCTACCATTACCGAGGAAAATATTTCTGAAACCTTTTCCTTATCATCCCTGTTTATCGAAATCTCTCTTGTAGCCGAAAGATTAAACCCGTAATCGGTTAAAATTACAAAGTACTGAATAAACGACTGGGCAAAGGCAATCAAACCATACTTCTCCGGGCCCAAAACCCTTACCAAATATGGAAGCGTGATGAGGGGTAGTATGTAATTTGCCCCCTGAAGAATCGAAAGTGAGAAAAAGTTTTCGAGTAGCCTCTTCTTTGCAGGATCTCCCAATAAGTCCGTAACTCTTCCTATTGCCACCTTTGCCTCCAGAATTTTGAGTTTCCCTATTCACCATCTCCATAAACCCTGCGGTAGTAATCCTGATACTCGCCAGTTACCACGCTCTCGACCCAATCCTGACGTTGCAAATACCAGTTCACGGTTTGACTCAGTCCTTCCTCAAAGCTCACCTGCGGCTTCCAACCAAGTTCTTCCTTGACTTTAGTGCAGTCGAGGGCATAGCGGAAATCGTGAGCAGCCCCCCGGGGGTCCTTGATGAACTGGATTTTGGGTCTTAGATGCTGGGTCCTTCGATTGCTCTTCAAAATCTCACAAATGAGCTCCACGACTTCGATGTTCCGCTTCTCGCATCCTCTGCTGATGTTGTAAACTTCTCCTACGCGGCCCTTCTGCAAAACGAGGTCGATCGCCCGACAGTTATCCTCAACATACAGCCAATCCCGGACGTTCTCACCTTTCCCGTATACAGGCAGAGGCTTTTCATGCAGGGCATTCCTGATCATCAGCGGGATAAGCTTTTCAGGAAACTGATACGGTCCGTAGTTGTTAGAGCTCCTCGTGATGACCACAGGGAGGCCGTAGGTTCTGTGGTAGGCGCGGCACAAGAGATCCGCCGCCGCCTTGCTGGCGGAGTAAGGACTGTTGGGAAGCAGGAGGCTCTCTTCGGTCCAAGGTGGATCATCAGGACCCAAAGAGCCGTAAACCTCATCCGTAGAAATCTGGACGAACTTTTTGACCGGAAAACTCCTTGCAGCCTCAAGGAGCACCTGCACTCCTTTGACGTTCGTTTCAATGAAGGGAGAAGAGTCGAGAATGCTGCGGTCTACGTGAGACTCGGCGGCGAAATTAACAACCACATCGAACTTCTCCTCCTGGAAGAGCTTCTCTACCAGCTCGCGGTCGGCTATGTCCCCGCGCACGAAACGGTAGCGGGGGTTGTCTTCGACATCCTTCAAATTGGCCAGATTCCCGGCATAAGTCAATTTATCTAGGTTGACGACCTGCCATTCTGGGTGCTCCCGCAGGATATAGCGGATGAAATTGCTCCCGATGAAACCGGCACCGCCGGTAACGAGCAGCTTCATTTGTTGATTAGGGGCTTTATACCCCCTGCCTCCTTCCCTCCGAAGAGTGTTGTCTTCTAACCGTTATAGATAAACCGGTTTTCCGCTTCCCTGAGGCAGGGAAAGCTTGCATCCTTTTCAGAGATGATGGGTTCTGCGACCGGCCAGCGGATGCCGATATCTGGGTCGTTCCAGATGATCCCCCCCTCGTGCTCAGGGGCGTATTCTTCGGTCACCTTATAGACGACCTCGGCCTCTTCGCTCAGGACGCAGAAGCCGTGGGCAAAGCCTGGGGGTATGTAGAGCATCCGCTTGTTATCCGACGAAAGCCTCTCACCAACCCACCTCCCGTAGGTCGGTGAGCCTTTCCTGATATCGACGGCCACATCGAATATTTCCCCGGCGACGACCCGGACGAGCTTCCCCTGGGCCTTCGGGGGGTTCTGGTAGTGGAGGCCGCGGATGACACTCTTTTTAGATCGTGAATGGTTGTCCTGAACGAAGCGCTCAGTGATGCCGAAGGCTGCAAAATCGGAAAACTTGTAGGTCTCCATGAAGAAACCGCGCCCATCCTGAAAGACCTTCGGCTCAATGAGGACGACCTCCGGGATCTCGAGCTTTTGAAATGTAAACGGCACTACAGCAGCACCTCCACATCGTCACCCACCATCAGCCGCAAAGCCCGGCTGTTTTCAATCCCTTTCGAAACGACCGCATTCCTTCCGACCACGCTGTCCTCCAGGCGCTCAACACCCGCGATCCTGGCCCCGTTGAGGATAACCGAGTGTTCGAGGGCAGCCCCTTCGACCACGCAGCCGTTACCGATACTAGTGTAGGGACCTATGAAGGAATTCCTTATAACTGTTCCCTCTCCGATAACTGCCGGGCCGCGCACGATGCTGTCCTCAATCCGGGCTCCTCTCGCCAGAAAGACGCGCCCCGCAACTCTGCTCTTAGCGTCGACTTCTCCCTGCAGGCTCTCGCTCACGAATTCGTCGAGGACAACGCGGTTGGCCTCCAGCAGATCGTCCTTCTTTCCGGTGTCAAGCCACCACCTTTCGAGGATGAAGCTCCTTACGGTCTTTCCCCTGTCGAGGAGCTTCTGGATGGCATCGGTAATCTCCAGCTCTCCCCGAAACGATGGCGTGATCTCCTGAACCGCTTCGTGGATGCAAGGAGAAAAAAGGTAGATACCAACAAGCGCCAGGTTGGAAGGAGTGACTTTCGGCTTCTCAACGAGTCGCTTGATCCTGCCGTCTCCATCAACTTCGGCAACTCCAAACATGCGCGGGTCATCCACTTCTTTCAAGAGAATCATCGCCTCAGGTTCTGAATTCCGGAACTCCTCAACAAAAGCCTTGATGTCCTGTCCAATGAGGTTATCCCCGAGATACATCAGGAAAGGGTCATCGCCCAGGAAGTCACGAGCCACCATGACGGCGTGGGCAAGGCCCTTGGGCTCATCCTGAAGGATGAAGGTGAAATTAAATCCCCAGGGGTTCCCTGACAATGCCTCCTTGATCTGCCACCCGGTTTCAGGTGAGATGATGACTCCGACATCGCTGATCCCTACGCTGGAGAGCTGGTCCATCACGTAGTGAACGATCGGGCGGTTGGCCACGGGAACCAACTGCTTGGGGATTGTATATGTCAGCGGCCGCAGGCGGGTTCCTTTACCCCCTGCCAGAACCAAGGCCTTCACGATATCATTCCTTCTCCTTTCAATGTTCTCACGAACTTCTCCAGCGACTCCTTCCAGTGAGGCATGATGTCAAGCCCCTCGAGCTTGAGGGCGAAGTTTTCCAGCACCGAATTCTTGGGCCTCTTTGCCGGGCGCCGAAACTCTTCGGTGGTGACGGGCTCAACTCTAACGCTCAAACCGGCCTGCCTGAAGATCTCGACGGCGAACTCGAACCAGGTGCAGGAACCTTGTGAGGAACAGTGATATGTGCCGTACAGTTCCGTAGGAAGCAATTTTTTGATCTGGAGGGCAAGGTCTTCGGTATACGTAGGAGTGCCCCTCTGGTCATTGACAACCCGTAATTCCTCTTTTTCCTTCCCCAGCATCAGCATCGTTTTGACGAAGTTTTTGCCTGTTCGTCCGTAAAGCCAGGCAGTGCGGATGATGAAAAACTTCTGCAACTGCTCCTTAACCAGCTCTTCTCCCCACAGCTTCGATCTCCCGTAAACATTGAGCGGGTTCGGCCTGTCGAACTCAAAGTAAGGCTCTTCCTTAAGGCCGTCGAAGACATAATCAGTGCTGATGTAAAAGAGTTTGGCATCCACCTTTCTCGCTGCAATAGCGACGTTCCTCGCCCCCAAACCGTTGACGGCAAAGGCTTTTTCTCGCTCACTTTCGCAGGCGTCAACATCCGTGAAGGCAGCACTGTGCACAACAGCGTCTGGTTGAGCACTGGTGATGAATCTCACAGTGGCTTCAAGATCTGTGATATCGAAGTCGGCGCGGCCTGCGGGGATCACCTGGTAGCCGCTGTCACGTAATACTTTCACCAAATCAGCACCAAGTTGTCCTGAGGCACCTGTAATTAAAACTTTCATTTGGGTTCTCCTTCTCCACTAGAAAATTCACCAAGCTTCTACTTATGAACGCCGGCTACAGTTTCTGACAATTTAGTTCGCTCACCTTTCAGCTGCTCGATCAGGGCAAGCGCCTCTATTCTGAATTCTTCGATACGGCCGCCGTCGAGCTTACCGGTGAGGGAAGCGACCTCCCATCCCGCCCCTTCGTCATCACCGTTCCTGGCGATGAGGATGCGGCTGTTTCTCGTGGCAGCTATCTTCTCCCGGTCGGTGAAGAGCTCCTCCCGCAGCTTTTCACCGGGGCGGATGCCGGTAAACCGGATCTCGATGTCTTCACCCGGCTCCAGGCCGGAGAGGCGAACTGCCTCGGCACCCCTGTGCCGCCTCCTTGTTGAAGACGACAGGTATGGTCTTCAAGATGATCTTGAAATCCCTATACAAAGACAAATTCCTGATGTAAAAAAGGTCATATCTTAATTTGTCATTCGGATTTGTTGTATAGCTCCCAGCTATCTGGGCAAGACCGGTAATTCCCGGTTTAACAAAGTGGCGGTACGTGTACGCCGGCATTTTCCTCTTAAACTGCTCGACGAAAAAGGGACGTTCCGGACGCGGCCCCACAAAGCTCATATCTCCCCTCAACACGTTCCAGAGCTGCGGCAGCTCATCCAAACGCGTTCTGCGAAGGAATTTTCCGACGGGAGTTATTCTGGGGTCATCGCTCGCCGCCAGAACGGGACCCGTTTTTGCTTCCGCATTATCAACCATCGTGCGGAATTTATACAGCAAAAAGGGCTTCTCTCTCTGACCGATGCGCTCCTGCACGTAAAACACAGGCCCCGGGGACGTAATCTTCACGGCCACCGCAATCAGCGCCATCAAAGGCGCAAGAATAATCAATCCCACGCCGGATACAGCAATATCTATTAATCTTTTGACGACGGCATATCCGGCTGAAGAGCCGAGTGGGTTTATCTCAATGACAGGAAGATCATCGATTTGTTTGAGCTCGGCATTGCTGACAATGATATCGTACAAACGGGGAACTAAAAAAAACGTTTTCCCGTTAGTCAGGCAATAGTTCATTAAAGACATTTTTGTCTCTTCGTTGACCGAAGGCAAAATAAAGAAAACATCGGCCTGTTTGAAATCGGAAGAAGAAATATCGATACTTTCAACGGGGGCCTTCATTTTTATACGGTAAAAGCCGTTTGCGCTCGCCGCTATTTTCTCGAATACCTCTTCATCTGTCGAAGAGCCTATCAAGACAACATCTAAAGTGCCTTGAAAAGAGCTCTCCAACCACCATAACAGCGATCTCCATAACCATATTAATACGATCTGGAGGATAAAGCCGAAAAATAAAACACTGCGGGGGAAGGCGAAACCCCGTATCCAAAAGGTGGCCGTGTTCGTAGCCAGAAAAACCAAAAACAGGGCAACAGCAATAGTCGGTATATTTCTGTTGATCCCATTCCAGTCCCTCTTGTAGAGGTCTAAAAAACCTAAGAAAACGATTGTGAATGCTGCGATTAAGGGGGACAGTTTGTAAAACGGCTGAACGTTTATCGCCGGCAGCACACCGTGGAAACGAATCAGGTAGACCAGCAGGATAGCCGCATTCGCCAGAAGCGCGTCCCCAACCGCTATAACCCAAAGGGGAATTTTCGAATTCTTTCTCACCATAACATCATCCGACCTTTACCGCCTAAGAACTTTGATCTTCGAGAACCAGCGGATTTTTCCGGAAATACTCCAGCGCAAAGGCGGCGAAAACACCCACCATCAGGCCGAGCACCCCCGCCACGGTGACGTTCAGCACTTTCCGCGGCCGCACCGGGGCCATGGGAAGGGCCGGCTGCCGTTTGGGCTCCGGTTCTGGGGAGAGCCCTCCTGTCGGCAGCTTCCCCCCAGATCGAAAGATATTTTAGACCGATAAAGCAGGGATGCCAACACCGGTCATCGCCTTCAGGAGCTCAGTCCTATTAGCTTCATGACTTTTGGCCTACCATAACACATACGACAATAATCTTGAAAATCCTTCCTTCAAGAAGGAATTTTGGAATTTTTGCCGTGGAATTTCAAGGGCGGCCTTTAAGACGGGCGTTCACAGCCTGATCTTCCCTTCCTCCCGGCTGTGATAGTAGTAATAGTAGTGGTAGTCCCGTGCCGGGATCTTCACCTTGTTCAGCACGACCCCCAGGATGCGGGCGTTGGCCTTGAGCAGCTGCTCCTTCGCCTCCTGAGCGACGTCGACCCTCTGCATCCCCGCACAGATGACCAGGATCACCCCGTGCACCTGGGACGCCAGCAGTACAGAATCGGTCACCGCCAGCACCGGGGGGGAGTCGATGATAACGTAGTCGAACTCCTCGAGGAGCTGCGGCCAAAGCTGTTTAGTTCGCTCGGAGCCTAGGAGCTCCGCCGGATTCGGGGGGATCGGGCCGCTGGTGAGAACCTTCAAGCCCTCTACCGGTCCCTCGTGGAAGAGCTCAGAAGGCGACCTCCCCTGGACGAGGACGTTGGTGAGGCCTCCGCCGTTCTCCAACCCGAGGATCTTGTGAACGCCGGGCTTGCGGAGGTCGCAGTCTACGAGCAGAACGCTGCTCCCCGCCTGCGCCAGCGTGACGGCGAGGTTGACTGCGGTCGTCGTCTTGCCCTCACTTGGACCGACGCTGGTGATCAGCAGCAGCCTGCACTCCTGGTCGACGGAGGCGAAGCTGAGGTTCGTCCTCATCGTGCGGTAGGCCTCGGAAACGGCCGAACGCGGGTAATCCACCGTGATCAGCCCGGGGCTGAAACCGTTATTGAATTCCTTGAATCCCTTCTTCATTTGCGTCTCTTCCTTTCATCCCCGATTATGAACGGCTTCAGGAACCGTATGAAGACTCAGTGGTTTTCCTCGTGGCCAGCGGGATCGTCCCGATCACCGGCAGTTCGAGATGCTGAGCGACGTCCTCCGGCGTCTTGATGGTGTAGTCAATGTGCTCGAGGAGAAATGCCAGCCCGGTAAAGAGCATCAGGCTGAGGACTCCGGCAACCGCCATGTTCAAGGCCTTTCTGGGCTTCACAGGCTGCGTGGGCGTCGCCGCATCGGAAACGACGACGACAGTCGTCCGGCCGATGTCCAGCGACTTGGCGATCTGGGTCTCGGTGATCTTCTTGGAGAGGGTGTTCAGGGTCTCCTTCAGGCGGTCAACCTCTGCCTGGAGCCTGTCCTGCTGCGCCTTCTTTTCGTTGAGCTCGGCATTGAGCTTGTCGATGTCTGCCGTCAGGCCGGAGGTCAGGCTGCCGATCGCCGCCAGCTGGGCCTCCTTTTCGGCAAGGGCTGCCTTTTTGTCCGCCAGCTTCTCGGAGAGGTCGACGTAGACGGGATTGGAGTCCTTCCCTTCGAGCACCTTCCCGCTCACAGGGTCAAGGCGCTGGACCTCGATCACCGGCGAGGTGTTCGCCAGCTCGCTCTCCAGGAGGTCGACCCCGGCCTGGAGCTGCTGGATTTCCACGTTAAGGCTGTCCATCTGGGACTTATAGTTTGCCAGGTTTGAGGCTTTGAGCTTAAACTCCTCCTCGAGGACGGCTACCCCCCGGGGCTGGCTCTGGAACTTTTTGAGTTCCTGGATGGCTTTCTCCAGTTCTTTCTCCGTCTGCTGGCGCTGCTTCTGGAGGAGATCCACAGAGCGCCCCATCTGCTCCTGATTCTTCTGGGAGAGCAACTCCAAAAACTCTTTACAGACGGCGTTGGCTATACCGGCGGCCAGCTTGGGATCGCTGTTCTGCACCGTCAGCTCGATCAGATTGGAGTCCTTCTGAACACTGGCGTTAACCATTTGGGCGAGCGACTTCGGCGTGTAGACGGCCGGATCGAGCTTGAGCCTGCTGATCACCCTCCTCATCAGCTCCTCGCTCTGCAGCTGGCCGAGGTAGGTGTTGATCGTCAGGACGGGGATCCTGGTGAGGGGTTCGACCACCCCCTCGACGCCTTCACCGCTCGGCTGGGCGGTCTGCTGCTTATCCGTGGCCAGGGTCACCAGCAGCAGAGCCTTCGCTTCGTAGACGGGGGGGAGCACGAAAAAGCTTAAGAGACCTGCAGTGAGCACTGCCAGCAGAGTACCGCCGATGATCACCTTACGCCACTTGCCGATCACCTTCAAGATCGAGCGCAGGTCGATAAACTCTTCTTCCATCTGAACTACCGGCTGCTCGGCCACGATGAACTCTCCTTTCTCAACGCTTCATAAAGCTCGCGGAACTGAGGGCTTTTCTCCCGCAGATTAGACGCCAACTCCCCGGATTTATGGGAATCACCGGCAGCCTCTAAAGCTGCTGCCAGCCAGGCCTTCGCTTCATATTCGGTGTCGCGCTCCTGCGCCGCTTCCTCAAGGTGCGCGAGCGCTTCTGTAAGCCTCCCGGCGACGGCGGCGAGCGCCCCCTGGTAGAGGCGGAATCTGGGGGTCACTTCAATCCCCTTCTTCTCCATCTCCCTCACCAGGTCATCCACCGGGCGCAGCTGCGGACGGGCGAGATCGGCTTTCCCCAGACGCAGGTAGTAGCGCGCCGCCTCCAGGCGGGCAGCGGCCACCAGCTCATAGTTGGAGGCGAGCATGGGATTGGCGTCCAAGAGCGCCTCTGCCTCCTCTGCCGCCAGCAGCGGCTCCCTGAGCTGAAGGTAGACGTTGACCAGCGCGGCTCGCACGCGGGCATTGTAGGGTTCGGCCCTTGCCGCCTCCCGCGCCAGCTTGATCGCCTTGTAGTGCTTGATGGCATCGTCCTCGGCAAGGGATTGGGCGGCGTAAATTTGAGCGAGGTCGGCGGCATAGGAGGCGGTGAAGGGGTCAAGCCTGTGGGCCTCCGCATAGCACCTCTCTGCCGTCTCCAAATCCTTGTTGAGGAGCGCCCTTGCCCCTACGGCGCCAACAGTCCCGGCGGCGTAGAAGTTGCGGGCAGGAATGATGAGGGCGAGCCCGGCGGCCAGGCCGATAATCGTAGCTCCGATCAGCCAGGCAGGGGCCGCAGGAGCCTGCGGACCTATCCACCGCAGCCGG
>JAALLR010000235.1_pt1 | contig 16532 bp, 13 predicted proteins | sample 7245931 | NCBI WGS metagenome assembly JAALLR01 (sample SAMN13049201, study PRJNA578106) | oil field metagenome | isolation source: filtered produced water from oil reservoir B9 | place: USA:offshore Texas | collected 2016 | reverse complement strand
TGGTTTTGGGTAACGGGAACGTTCTCATTAACTTTGATGAAAAGCTGAATCTCAGAGATCTCTATTTTCCCGTTATCGGATTGGACAACCATGTGGGAGGGCCGCATTGCAGCATCGGTTTTTGGGATGAGGGTGGGTTTTCCTGGTTAGTGGAAGAATCCTGGCGGAAGAGACTGAGGTACCGGGAGGATTCCCTGGTGACGATGGCACAGGTGGTGAACGACAGGCTGGGTTTGGAGCTGTTGATCAGCGATGCCGTGCATCCCCGTTACGACCTGTTTATCCGCCGGATGCGGATCAGGAACCGGAGAAGCTGGCGACGTCGGCTGCGGATTTTTTTTTCGCACGACTTTTCTATAAGCGGTACCGAGATCGGCGACACCGCCCTTTTTGATCCGGTTTCCCGTGGAATCTGCCACTACAAAAGGAGTATCTACCTGCTGGCCAACGGATTGGCGCAGGGTAAGGGGATTTTCCAGTATGCGACCGGACGCAAGCGCTTCGGGGGTGCCGAAGGCACCTGGCGGGATGCGGAAGACGGCTGGTTGGAAGGAAACCCCATCGACCACGGATCGGTCGACAGCACCATCAGTTTTGAGCTCTGCCTGGAGGCGAAGGAGGAGGAGAATCTCTGGTACTGGATTGCTTTGGGGGATCGCCTTCAAGTTGTCCGCCAGCTGAACAGTTTGGTGCTGGACCGGGGGCCGGAACACCTGCTACAGGAGACGGATAACTATTGGAAGAATTGGGTCAACAGGCACGATTGGAATTTCGGGGATCTTCCTGAAAAGGTGAGCAGGCTCTTCAAGCTGAGCCTTCTCATCATACGAACCCAGTGTGATAACAGGGGAGCCATCCTGGCGGCGACCGATAGCGATGTTTTAGCTACCGCCCGGGATCACTACAGCTATATCTGGCCGCGGGATGCCGCTCTGGTGGCCATGGCGCTGGACCGGGTGGGGTTTCCGGAGGTGCCGCAGAGTTTTTTCCGGTTGGCCGTGAAAATGCTTACAGAGGGCGGCTTCAACCTGCAGAGGTACAATGCCGACGGTACTCAAGGTTCGAGCTGGTATCCCCTGATCCGGGATGACGAAGAGCAGCTGCCCATCCAGGAGGATGAGACGGCGCTGATTAACTACGCTCTCTGGCACCACTACCGACAGTACCGTGATTATGAGGCATTGGCGCCTTTCTACTGGGACCTCGTCAAAAAAATCGGGGATTTTTTAAATCAATTCCGGGATCCTGCCACCAAGCTTCCGCTCCCCAGTTATGACCTCTGGGAGGAGCGGCGGGGGATCTTCAGCTTCACAGTTGCCACCGTTTATGCAGGATTGCTCGCCGCCGCCAATTTCGGGGAACTCTTCGGGGACGGTAAGAGCGCGGCGGCCTACCGTCAGGGGGCCCGAGAGGTGCGTGAAGCAATGGAGCGTTTTCTCTATGATGGCAAAATCGGTCGTTTCCTGCGAGGCGTTTACCCACGAAGGCGCAATTCCAGAATGGAGCTGGTTCCGGACTTTACGCTGGATGCCAGTCTCTACGGACTGTTTGCCTTTGGTGCATTCTCAGCAGATGATCCGCGGGTAGAAAGAACGATGACTGCGGTGGAGGAATCCCTCCGGGTAAGGACCGGGATAGGAGGGATTGCCCGCTATACAGGTGACTGGTACTTCAGGATGAGCGAGGATATCCAGAACGTTCCCGGGAGCCCCTGGTTCATTACCACCCTCTGGCTTGCCGACTGGTATATTGCCCGGGCCAGAACCAGAGCTGACCTGGCTTCTGCCCGGAAGGTTTTGGAGTGGGTGGCCGACCACGCCATGGAGAGCGGGGTGCTCTCGGAACAGATCCATCCCTACACTGGGGAGCCTTTATCTGTTGCCCCCCTTACCTGGTCACACAGCACCTTTGTCATGACGGTGGCCAATTACCTGGAGAAGCTGCAGGCGTTGTCAAAGCCATGACGGTGTTTTCTTTTGCAACGGTTAATTTACACCCCCCTGGTGTTGTGTTAAGATTATATTGATTCAGGCATTCTCGGGACGGGGGGAGGCCGGGATGACAGTTGTAGCCCGGGAGATCAGAATCGAAGGGGTAGTCCAGGGAGTGGGATTTCGCCCCTTTATTTTTCGTCTGGCGCACGAATACGGGATCAAGGGATGGGTCTTAAACTCATCGGAGGGTGTGACTATCTGGGCGGAGGCTCCCGAAGAGACAATTGCCGCTTTTTATCGCTCGATCCTCGAGCGCCCTCCGAAACTGGCCATGATCGTCAACCATCGGATGCGTCCCGGGGAGCCGCAGGGGTTCGACCGCTTCTTCATCAAACACAGCGAAAAGAGCGACCGCAAGGATGTCATCATTTCCCCCGATGTCAGTACCTGTGAGGAATGCTTTCGAGAAGTCATGGACCCGGCGGATCGACGCTACCGTTATCCCTTCACAAACTGTACCAACTGCGGCCCCCGCTTTACTATCATCATGGACGTTCCCTATGACCGGGAAAAGACCACCATGAGGGATTTTCCCATGTGCCCTGCGTGTGCCCGAGAGTTCGAAGACCCTATGTACCGGCGCTTTCACGCCCAGCCCAACTGCTGTCCGGAGTGCGGCCCCCACACCTTCCTGCAGGACGCGGAGGGAAATGTCTATCCCGGGCTCGGTTGGGAATTTTTAAAAGCCGGGAAGATTGTCGCGGTCAAGGGGCTGGGAGGGTTCCACCTTGTTTGCGATGCCACCAACAGGGAGGCGGTGGCGGCTTTACGGCGGCGCAAGATCAGGGAGTACAAGCCCTTTGCCGTGATGTGCAGGGATCTGCAGGTGGCGGAGAAGTACTGCCGCATTTCCCCCGAGGAGGCCAGGCTGCTGGAAAGCCCGGCGCACCCCATAGTTATCCTGGAGCGGCGCCGCCTGGACGACCTGCCCCCGGAGATCGCTCCCGGAATCGCCACCCTGGGGGTGATGCTTCCCTATACCCCGCTGCACCACCTGCTCTTCGATAAGGGTCTGGAGATCCTCATTATGACCAGCGCCAACATCAGCGATGACCCTTTGATTATCGACAATGATGAGGCCTTGCAGAAGCTGCGGGGGATTGCCGATTATTTTCTGATGCATAACCGCAGGATCTACAACCGCTGTGATGATTCGGTGGCAGCCGTTGTGGGGGGCGAAGTCCAGATCTACCGCAGGGCACGGGGTTATGTGCCGCTTCCCGTTGACCTGCCCGTTGAGCCCCCTGCGCCGATCCTGGGCTGTGGAGGGGAATTGAAGAACACCTTCTGCATGACCAAGGGAAAAAGCGCTTATTTAAGCCAGCACCTGGGGGATATCAACCACTACGGCAACTACCAGCAGTTCTTATACACCATACCCCGTTTTGAAAAAATGCTGGATGTGCGGCCGGAGGTCGTGGCCTACGACCTGCATCCGCAGTACATGGCAACCCGCTGGGCTCAGGGGCTGCAGGGGGTGCGGAAAGTAGGGGTTCAGCACCATCATGCCCATATGGCCAGCTGTCTGGCGGAAAATCTGGTGACCGCCCCTGCCCTTGGTGTGGTCTGTGACGGGACGGGCTACGGGCTGGACGGGGCGATCTGGGGATTTGAGTTCTTTGCAGGTACCCCGGGGCACCTGGAACGGATGGCCCATCTCGACTACCTGCCGCTGCCCGGTGAGATTACCATCAAGCGCCCGGCGCGGATGTCACTGGTTTATCTTTACGAACTGTTCGGTGACCGCGGGCTGGATTATGCCCGCAGGCACCTGCCGGCGCTTCCCCTGGAGGAGCAGCGGCTGCTGGTGAGACAGCTGGAAAACCGGTTTAATACCGTGCCCACATCGAGCTGTGGCCGCCTCTTTGACGCAGTATCCGCCTTACTGGGCATCTGCACCCGCGTGCAGTACGAGGGGCAGGCGGCCATCGAGATGGAGACCCTGGCAAGCAGGGACGGCTCCGGGGGGGTGTACGGCTTCGAATTTCAAACGGGAGTCAAGCCCTATAAGCTCGGGGTGAGAGGGATCTTCGAGGGAATCTTGGCCGATCTCGAGCAGGGGGTTCCCGTTTCGGAGAGCGCCGGAAGGTTTCACCGCACGCTTGTCGAAATGATCGTTATGGTGGTCAAAAGGATGCGGGAGGAAACCGGGCTCAACCTGGTGGCCTTAAGCGGCGGGGTTTTTCAGAACAAACTCCTCTTTCTCCTGCTTTGCCGGAGGTTGGCGGAGGAAGGTTTTCAGGTTCTTTATCATAAAAAGGTCCCCACCAATGATGGTGGGCTTTCCTTGGGGCAAGTCTATATCGCGAGCGAGGTGATCGGAGAAGATGTGTCTTGCTATTCCGGCCAGGATTGTGAAAATTAAGGGACCGGTTGCCGAAGTGGATGTGGGGGGGAACACTAAAGAGATCAACATCATGCTGACTCCGGAGGCCAAGGTCGGTGATTATGTGCTCCTCCATGCAGGTTATGCCATTCAGGTGATCGATGAGAAATCGGCCGAGGAGATCTTTGATGCCTGGGAGGAAGCCTATGAAGCACTCCAATAAGAAAGAATACGCCCGCTTTCTGCTCGAGCGGCTGCACCGGGAGATCGAGCGGCCTCTCACGGTGATGGAGGTCTGCGGCACCCACACCGTGGCCATCGCCCGGAGCGGCCTGCGGGATCTCCTGCCGGACAAGATGCGCCTTCTCTCCGGACCGGGTTGCCCGGTCTGCGTCACCGATGACCTCGATCTCGACCTGGTGATCGCCCTCTCCCGGGAGAAGGGGGTTATCCTGGCCACCTTTGGGGATATGATGCGCGTCCCGGGAACGGAGAGCAGCCTCCTGCAGGAGAAGAGCAGAGGCGCCGATGTGAGGATCGTCTACTCGCCTGCCGATGCCCTGCGGCTGGCTGCCGAAAACCCGAATTCCCAGGTGGTTTTTCTCGGGGTGGGGTTCGAGACAACCGTTCCGGTTGTGGCCGCTGCCCTGGAGCAGGCGATAGAGATGGGGCTTGAGAACTTTTCAGTTTATTCTCTGCACAAGCTGGTGCCTCCCGTTATGAGGGTGTTGCTGGAAGACCCGGAGGTGAAGATCGATGCCTTCTTGAACCCGGGCCATGTCTGCACCATCCTGGGAACGAGGCCCTTCTCCTTCATCTCTGAGCAGTACGGCAAACCTTGTGTGGTGGCAGGGTTCGATGCCACCGACATTCTGGAGGCCCTGCTTCTCATCGTGCGCCAGTACCGGGAGGGGCGGCCTGCTGTGGAGATCCAGTACCGGCGGGCGGTGCGCCCGGAGGGGAACCCGGTGGCGGTAGGCTATATCGAGAAGTACTTCCAACCCGTGGGGGCTCGCTGGCGGGGGATCGGGGAGATACCGGAAAGCGGACTGGAACTGCGGGAGGAGTATGCCCGGTACAACGCCCGGCTGCGCTTTCCGGTCACCGTCAGACGTGGGGAGCGTAAGAAAAAGTGCGCCTGCGGGGAGGTGCTGAAGGGACTGAAACTGCCCTATGAATGCCCCCTCTTCGGGAAGGTGTGCACACCGCTGAAGCCTGTGGGTCCCTGCATGGTTTCTACGGAGGGATCCTGCGCGGCCTATTACCGTTACGGAAAGAAGAAGGCGGGTGTTTGTCCTTGAAAATACCTGAAGACGATGTTATTCAGTTGGGACATGGTAGCGGTGGGAACCTCACCAACCGGTTGGTCCGGGAGGTGTTTGAGCATACCTTTGATAACCCCATCCTGGATGAACTGCTGGATGCGGCGGTGCTGGAGGTCGGAGGCAGCAAGCTTGCCTTTACCACCGATTCCTTTGTGGTAGACCCCATTTTCTTCCCGGGAGGGGATATCGGAAAGATCGCCGTCTGCGGTACGGTTAACGATCTGGCGGTGAGCGGGGCCGAACCCCTCTTCTTGAGCGCCGGGTTTATCATCGAGGAGGGTTTTCCCATCCCGGATCTGCGCCGGATCGTCCGGTCCATGCGGGAAGCTGCGGAACGCGCCGGTGTCTGGGTGGTGACGGGGGACACCAAGGTCGTCGGCAGAGGGAATGCCGACAAGGTTTTTATCAATACTGCCGGGATCGGTTTAATCCCGGAGGGCAGGCGGCTTTCTCCGCGGTGCATGGAACCGGGGGATGTTGTGCTGGTGAGCGGTACGGTGGGGGATCACGGCCTGGCGATTCTGGCGCAGCGTGAAGGGCTGTCCTTTTCCACCCCTGTGGAGAGCGATTGCGCTCCTCTCAACAGAATTGCTGCTGCCGTGCTGGAGGCAGGAGGGGACGGGGTCAGATGCATGCGTGACCCCACCCGGGGCGGCCTAGCAACGACTCTGAACGAACTCGCCGGGCAGAGCAGAAGGGGGATTCTTGTCAAGGAGGAGCTGATCCCCGTGCGGCGAGAGGTGAGGGGAGCCTGTGAGATGCTGGGGATCGATCCCCTCTACCTGGCCAATGAGGGGAAGTTAATCGCCGTTGTTGCTCCTGAGAAGGCAGAGAGGGTCCTGGAGGCCATGAAGAGCCTGCCAGAAGGGCGGGAAGCCGTGGAGATCGGGAAGGTGCTGTCCTCCGATGAGGGGCTGGTGCTTCTGGAGACAGAACTGGGGGCGACCCGGATCCTGACCATGCTGGAAGGTGAGCCGCTGCCGCGGATCTGCTGAAGGGTGGGGAGGAACCCTGTGTATCCGCTGAGGAGGCTGAAAAGGGTGATAACTCATAAGGAGACGTGGAGAATATTCCTCGCTGATGTTGATGGATAAGCAGCTAAAAGAGGACGCTTTTTACCCGTACCACCGCCCTCCCTGGGGTCTGGCCGAGGTGGTCGTAGTTATTGTTCTGGTTTACCTCTGCGGGATCGGCTTTGGATTCTGCAGCACCCGGTGGCTTGACCGGGTGGCCTTCTTTTTGGGGTTGGACACCAGGGTGACCTTTCTTCTCATGGCGGGTTTCCTCCAGGCCGTTCTGTTGGGTGGGTTTGTTCTGGCCGTTGTCCGGCTCCGCAAAGCCTCGCCCGCAGCTTTGGGATTGAGGGGTTTCTCCTGGCATGATGTCTTCATTTACGGGGCGATGGGAGGGGTTGGAGTATTCTTCCTGGTGAGCTTGCTTATGGTTCTGATTATCTCTTTCCTTCCTCATACCCCGCCGCCGCAGCCGATCGCCGAACTCATTGCTAATACCCGTAGCTGGAGGGAGGTCTTGTTGCCTTTGCTGCTGGTGGGTGTTTTTGCGCCCTTAAGTGAGGAACTATATTTCCGGGGCTTTGTCTACCCGGTTTTGCGGAGCCGCACCGGTGTTGCCGGGGGAATCATTCTTACCGCCTGCTTTTTCGGTGGCCTTCACTTCGATCCGATCAGGTTTCTGCCCCTGTCCCTGGGCGGGGCCTTCCTGACCCTCTTATGCGAAAAAACGGGATCGCTTTACCCTTCTCTGTTCGCCCACAGCATTTGGAACATCCTGATGACGGCAATAGCCTTTCTGCTGAATCAGACCCTTTGAGCTTTTCCGTACGAAGAGGTTGCTGGTGGTTTCCTCGATACGCAGCAGCGGCATTTTTAGTATAATTGTAAATAAATCGGTTGGCAGCAACCTGGGGGTTCGGTTTTTTTGAAGCGCCTTTGGCATTCTCTGGCCTTATGTTTGATCCTTTTTCTGGCAAGCTACAACCTCTGGTTCTTCGTTCTGCGGGAGGTTACCAGGGCAACCTGGAGGGAGACCCTGCTGCAGGGGGGGATGATAGTCGACGGCACGGGCAAGGAGATGTTCGGAGCGGATGTGCTGATCCGGGACGGAAAGGTCGTAGCCATAGGAAAGGGAATCAAGGCGGCACCGGGAGCCCAGGTGGTGGATGCCCGGGGATGCCTGCTCTTCCCGGGTCTCGTTCAGATTTATGATGGTTCTCTTCCGGGCCGGGAGGTGCAGGAAGCGCTTGTGGCTTCCGGGGTCACCACCATTGCCTGTGCCGCAGATGGATTGCAAAGGGAAGGGGGTTACCCCGGGGGCGCGGGGGCGATTATCAATCACGGTGTGCTGCTGAGAGCCGCTGCTCTGCTGGAGGCGGATAATCCCCGGGAAGTGGCGGAGGAGTGCTTTGCAGAAGGATTTCTCGGTTTCGGCTTAGACCTGGATGATCCCCGTGACGCCCTGCTAGATCTCCGAGATCTTCCCCCACTCATGGAGGGCATTCTCCCCAGGCCGCTTTTGGTACTGCATCCGGCGGAAGAGGTTTGCTCTGATCCTCAAAGCCTGCTTGCCTTTTTGGAAAGGATATATCCTGCTGAGCTTCGGGGTTCGTTTGAATTATACCTGCGCCATTTTCGGCTGTGCCGGGAGCTGTCTCAGGAGGAGGCGGCACAAGTCAGGGGGTGGCTGGAAAGGGCCGGTGTGAAGGGAGATCTCAACCCCTTTTTGTTGTGCGGTGAGCCGCGCCATACGCTGGAGGGAGCTCTGGGCCGCTTCCCCCCTGATGCCCTCCGCTTTGCGGATACCCCTCCGACACTCAGAAGCCTTGAGGGGAGGACCCTTGGGGAAGTTGCCCGGGAGCAGGGGGTGTCTGTGGCGGAGCTGGCGGCCGGAATAAGGGAGCGTTCCGGAGAGGGGGCTGTGCTGATGGAGGTAGTGGAAACCGGGAGTGAAATGGCCTTTTCTTCAGAACCCTATTTCTGCTGGCAATCACCCCCAGGGTTTTTCTTGGGGGTCGACGTTGATGTGCCCGTATACCTGGATTTGCTCGTAGAAGAGAGGCTTACCGGTTCTCTCGAAGAGAGGGTGCGGCGTTTGACCTCCCTTCCGGCGGAAATGCTGGGAATCAGGGGCAGAGGGAGCATCGCTCCCGGCGCTTACGCCGACATTCTGATCGTCAGAAGAACCGGGGAGGGATTCTCCTTGGAATCCGTCTTTGTCAACGGGCAGCCGGTGCTGTTGAAGGGCAAAAGAACGGGATTCTGGCCGGGTAAAATGATTTTCCGGGAGCGGGCAGGTATTCCCTCATCAGGGGAGAATTCTTAGCACGGGGGTAGATGCTAGTTGCCCTCAGATAAAGGTCTGCTGTTATCAGAGCTGGAAGAGCTGAACAGGCATTTGCGGAGGCGCTACCGGGCAGGAGGTACCATCCGGGAGCGGAGGGGGCGCGCCCGGGAACGGGGGGTTTTTGCCAGTCTGCGCCGCCTGTCCAGGGCGGAGATTCGGGATTTTTTTGGGGAGAGGACGCTCGGCGGTGTGGATGGATCCCTCGTTACCACCGGAGCCGGCTATCCCTATGTGGTGACCCTTTTCCGGGCACTGGCGCGGACAACCGGTAACGGCGGAGGGCGCCGGATCTGGGCTGAGGAACTCTTCTCTCCCCTTCTTCCCAGGTTTCAGGAAAGCCTCCAGGCAAAACTGGAGCAGGGATTGGGCGCCGAAGAGGCTATGGCCCACCTGCGCTGGGGGATCCTGGCGCAGCTCGAGGCAAGGGTCTGTGCAGAAGCATTGGCCAAAGAACGCCCGCGCCTTATGCTCCTGGACGGCGGTTTTGCCCGCCTGGAGAAGCATGCTCCGCAGATGTGGGGGAGCTTGAAGGCAGCCGCCCTCGACCGGGATGTGGTGATTTTGGGGGTCACCGAGGAGATCGCCTCTCGTTCCCTGGCCAAGGCTCTGTGGGGGGACGGCCTCTTGGCGGAAGCCGCCGCCGACAGGGAGGTGCTCTTCGGCCTGCTGCAGCCGGGGGAGACCTACCTGCTTGAGGAGGAAGGTACGGGGGAGAAGGGGAGGATTTACGTGCGTTTTGCCGGGCATCCCCAGGTTGTTGCTGTGGACTACCTGACAGCTCAAGAGAAAGAACTAGCACAGGCCTTGAACTTTTTGTATACAATTACACCCGCTCACGGAAGGGGGTTTCCCCTCTGGCTGGATGTGGTGGACAACGAGGTGCGTCTGACAGGGGAATACGTGGAGGCGCTGCTTGCGGCTTCACTAGAACCGGCCATGGCCGAGGTGTTCCTGCGCCCTCTGCGGGCAAACAGAGAGCTGTAGGCATCGGGCACGGAAAGAATATCCAGACGGGGAGACGGTCTCCGGAGAATGAGCATAATCTGTGCAAGCGCCTGGCAGGAGTTGGGAACGTCCCAAACGAGGAGAAGCTGGCGACAGCCGGGATAAACAGGAGACGGTAGGGGGTAATAAGTGCATGCAAGTGGTTGGGGTAACCACACAGCAGTATGTCTATGTTGCCTCCCGGGAGCGGAGGTTCCGGATTGGGGAGATCCTGATCATCGATGACCCGGAACTCCGTCCACGGGGTGAGGTGGTGGAGACAAAATCTTTTAATAGATTTCTGCCTCTCACCATGGAGCGCAGCCCTCTCATCGATCCCGATGTTTGGGAGGGGCTGGAGCAGGTGGGATTTCGCCTGGGTGAGGAGACCATTCACCTGGCGAAAGTGCGCATTTTGAGCGACATTCCTTACCCTGTGGCGGTAGGAGTCGGGGCACGCCTTCCCTCATTTTCGGAGGTTTCCGATCTGCTGCTCTCCTGTGAGCCGAACGCCGGGCTGGTGCTCGGTGTCATTCTGGGGACCGAGGAGTTACAGGAGGATCTGCCGGAGGAACTGCGGGGGCTGGCACCCCTTTTCGTCAAGGGGGAGGGGGTACTGCCGCAGCGCGGGGTGCCCTTTGTTTTCGATCACCGGGCGATGCAGGAATACCCCCATATCGGGATTTTTGGGGGCTCGGGGTCCGGAAAGTCCTTTGGGATGCGGGTGATTCTGGAGGAACTGCTGGAAAAGAAGATCCCTGCTCTAGTTTTTGATCCCCACTATGAAATGAGCTTTGCCACTCCCTTTGAAGGAATGAGTAAGGATGCCGCCGACAGGTACATCCTCCGGACGGAGGTGCTCACCGTCGGCAGGGATACGGGGGTGAACTTCGAGGACCTGACCGGCAATGAGCTTGCTTCCCTCCTGGCGGCGGCAGGGGGGAACTTTACGGAAGGGATGGATAACGCCTTAAAGACCATTCACCAGGAGAAGGACTCCCTGCTGAGTTTTACCCAGAAGCTGGATGACTGTATCGGGCTGGTTGAAAAGGAGGAGGAGACCAGGGAGAGGATCCGCAAGAGGTATGGGGAGGGCTCTGCTTACGAGAGGAAGATCGAGAATATGGCCCGCCAGGCGGGACACCCCAGCAGTCTGAGGGGGATCCGCTGGCGGCTCTACCGCCTGGAGAGGGAAGGGATTTTCCGGCAGGATATTTCACCCATTACCGATGCACTGCAGCGCAGGTGCCTCACGGTCATCAGGGGCCCCATCTGGCTTCTGACCGTTTTCAGCGCTTATCTCGTCCGCAAACTATACCGGATGCGCCGCAATTACATCGATGCCCTTCAGCGCTGTGAACCCCTGGGTGACAAGTTCCCGCCCTTTTTCATAGTGACCGATGAGGCCCATAACTTTGCCCCCCGGGGGATCGAGTTCGCAGCACCGGCGCGGGGGGTCTTCCGGGAAGTAGCCCAGGAAGGCAGAAAATATGGGGTTTTCCTGATCCTTGCCACCCAGCGCCCTGCCCTGCTCGATGAAACCATTACCGCCCAGCTCAACACCAAGATCATCTTTCGCACAGTCAGGGCGCACGACATCCGGGTGATCCAGGAGGAAACCGATATCTCCGGGGAGGAAGCGGGGAGGCTTCCCTATCTCCCTTCCGGTACCGCCTTTATTTCTTCGGCCATCGTTGGGAGGACGGTTGCGGTCAGAATCCGCTGCGCCCGGACCCAGGCTCCGCGATCCGTCAACCCCTTTACCGAACTGGAAAATGATTTTGGAGGGGTTGATGAGAGGCTCTGGAGCGCTCTCCGCAGGCTCCTTCCCTTAGACGCCGGGCAGGTGAACCTTTACCTCCCCGACCTCGAGGAGGCGCTGGGCAGGCCGGTTACCTTCGATGAAGTCTTGCGGTGGCTTGAGGATCTGGCGGCTGCCGGGATGCTGGAAAGGGTGGAGGGCCCCTTTGGGCCCACCTTCAGAGAGCCATCTGAGGAGGGGTGACTGCTTGCCCGGTCACCCCGCACTTGACAGCCGATCTTGACGGGTTGGGGACGGAGCCGTGACGGCCGATCCCTTGACTCAAGGGGAGAAGAAGGATGCGTTTTCTTTTTTTTACGGATGATCACAAGCGCGGTACCACTCCTGAAAACAGGAAGGACAACTTTCCTGCTGCCCTTGAGCGAAAGCTCAGAGAGGTGGTGCAGATCGCCCGTGAGCGGGATGTGGACTATGTGCTGCACGGGGGTGATTTTTTCGATGTGCCTGCCCCCGCTCTCAGTGTTTGCGCCGATTTCCTGGAGATCTTCCAGCAGTTTCCCGTACCTGTTTTCACGATTCCGGGCAACCACGACCTCTTTGGACACAACAGTGAAACCCTGCCCCGGACCATGCTGGGGTTTGCCGCCCGGCTGGGTATCGTGCGTTTGTTAAAGAGGGACCCGGTTTATCTGGAGAAAAACGGCCTCAGGGTGCAGTTGACCGGACAGGGCTATCATGTTGATATGGACCGGCGCGATCCCCGCCTGGATTACACCGTTAAAAAGAAGGACTGCGACTATGCCATTCATGTGGTACACGGGATGCTCCTGGAGAGGGCGATTTTCCCCGGGGCGTTCTATACCCTGATCGAGCAGGTCTGGGATACAGAGGCCGATTTCACCCTAGTCGGCCACAACCACTTGGGGTTCAATACCACCGAAAAAGATGGGAAGTACTTCTTAAATCCCGGAGCGCTGGCTCGTCTCTCTAATCACCCGGCGGAGATGAAGAGGCCGGTACAGGTGGTTATCATTGACCTCGGCGGCAGCCGCCCGGCCTATGAAACTGTTCGGCTCAAGAGCGCCGCTCCCGGGGAAGATGTTCTCGACCGGACGCGCCTGGAAGAGAGCGCCTTCAGGGAGCAGAGGCTGGCGGGCTACCTGGCCGAGGTTAAGGCGGCGGGGTCGTACCGACGCACCGATGTCCGTGCCCTGCTGGAGGAGATCGCCCGTTCGGAAAAACTGCCTCCGAAGGTGATCCAGGAGGCTCTGAAGCGGATTGCCCAGGCCGAGGAGGCGCTGATGCAGGGGGAGGACGGGGTATGAGTTACATCAAGAAGCTGGTGGTGGATAATTTCCAGTCTCACGAGCATACGGAAGTCGAGTTCGGCCCCGGTTTAAATGTCATCGTGGGGCCCTCCGACCACGGCAAGAGCGCCCTTGTCAGGGCCTTGCGCTGGCTTTTTTATAATGAACCGCGGGGGACCGGCTTCATCAGGGTGGGAGCCCAGCTATGCCGGGTACGGGTGGTGATGGATGACGGTACTGTGGTGACCCGGCTGCGGACCACCTCCGGCAAGAATCAGTACCTGCTGCAGAAGCCGGGAGAAGAGGAGGTGGTTTTTGAAGGGTTCGGAAGCGAGGTCCCGGCCGAGGTCATCAAGACGACGGGCGTCCGGAAGATCCTGGTGGATGAGCACAGCAAAGCGGAGCTGAACCTGGGCGGACAGCTTGACGGCCCCTTTCTCCTGGCAGAGAACGGGGCGGTCAGGGCCAAGGTGATCGGGCAATTGGGCGGTGTACACCTGCTGGACTGGGCGCAGCGTTCGGTGAACACGGAACTGCGGCGCCTGCGCGATGAGGAAAACCGTATCGGAGAAAGGCTGGAAAATCTGGTGGAAGCCCTTCGCGCTTATGAGCACCTACCCGTACTGCAAGACAGAATTGAACGGTGCGCAGATCTTTTGCGGCAGGCTGAGGAAAAAGAGCGCGCGATCGGCGAACTGCTTGCCCTCCGGAGGGAATGGGAGGAGAACTCCGCTGCTCTGGCGGAGACGGAGCGCACCCTGTCGGAGCTGGCCGGTTGCGAAGAGGCGGAGGAGAGGGTGCGGTACCTGGAGGGGATCGGCCGTAAATACCGGGAAATGACGGCCCTTCTGCAGGAGATGAGACTGGTGGAGACCCGGCTTAATGATGCGGAGGCTGTGATCACCGGTTCCGGTCGGGTTCCCGCCGCTGAGGACCTCCTCGTTAAGGTTGCCGACCTTTACAAAGAGTGGAGTGAGCTCAGCCAGACCGCCAGCGAGCTGGCGAGGGTGACGGCTCTGCTGAACAGGATTGCGCTGATCGCCGGCAGAACCGGGGAGCTGGGGGTGGGAGAGGCACGCCTGTCCGGTGCGGAAGAGGTGCTCCGCACGCTCACCTCCTGCAGGGAAGTGCTGCGGGAGTGGCGGGAACATGAAAAGGCCTACCGGGGAGTCTGCTTGGCTGCGGAGCGCTATCAGAAGGAGATAGAGCAGCAACTGAAGGCGTTCCGCGATCTCCTGATGGAGCTGGGGAGGTGCCCGGTGTGCCTGGGGGAATTGGATCGGGAAGCCATAAAGCGGGTGCTTGATGAGTATCGATAAGGGGGGAATGAGGTTGGCGGATCAGAACGAACAGATCCAGTACGAAAAGAGGATCAATCACTTAAAAGAGGCCCTGCGCCGCTCCCGGGATCTCAGGGAGCGTGCCCTCAGCCAGAAGGAGCTGCTGGAGCAGCAGCGGGAAAAGCTTTACCAGAAGGCAGCTGAGTACGGGGTGAAGCCGGAGGAGTTGGAGGGGAAGATCGCCGCTCTCAAGGAAGAAATGGATAGGTTGCTGGAGGAGGCGGGAAAGATGATTCCCTGGGACCTTTTAGAAAAGGAGCGCTCCCGGTGAAGCAGGATCTTAATGCCCTAAAAAAGGCCCTTGAAGAGCTGAAGGCCGTTTATCACAGACAGAGGGGGGAACAGGCGAAGCTCCTTGAAGAGGAAAAGGTTCAGCGGGAACGCCTGGCTCAGGTTAAGGATGAGGGGGAATGCTTAGAGCAGGTGCGCCTCCTGCTGCTGGAGGCGGCCCGGCACGCCCGGGAGCAGGGGCGCCGCCAGGTGGAGTACCTGGTTTCCCAGGCACTTCAATTCGTCTTCGGTGGGGATGTGGAATTTAAGGTTGAGGTGGAAGAGAAACGGGATCGTCCGGAGGCAGAGTTCTATGTTTGCTCTACCTACGGCGATAACTACCGGGTAGAAACTAACCCTCAGGACGCCCGAGGGGGCGGTGTCGTTGATGTAATCTCTTTGGCCCTGCGCCTTGCCCTCTTGCATGCCTTCCGGCCTCCGGTGGGGGGACCCGCCGTTTTAGATGAGCCGGGGAAACATGTGTCTGAGGAGTACGCTCCCCAGCTCGCCCGCTTCTTGAAGAGCTTCAGTCAGAGTCTGGGGCGTCAGGTGATCATGGTATCCCACAACCAGCATCTGGCGGATACGGCGGATATTGCCTATCTGGTAGAGATGCAGCAGGGTGCCAGCAGAGTCAGGCGCATTCGCTAAAGGTTCTTCTCCCTACAAATTCGGTAAGACATGATATTTTGTATTGCTAGATAGGAGGTATTGATCGTGACAACATGGCAGGCGGTGGTGCTGGGACTGGTGCAGGGTTTGGGGGAGTTCCTCCCTATTTCCAGTTCGGCGCATCTGGTGCTGGTGCCCTGGCTTTTTCGGTGGGCTGATCCGGGTTTGGCCTTCGATGTCGCCCTACACCTGGGAACCCTGGTGGCGGTGGTGGCTTATTTCTGGCGTGACTGGCTGAAGCTGTTTCTCGGTGCCTGTAAGGGTTTCCGGACGAAAGAGGGACGCCTCTTCTGGTATTTGGTTCTGGCTTCTCTCCCGGGAGCGGCAGCGGGTTATCTTCTGGAAGACTATGCGGAAACGGTTTTCCGGACTCCGGCGCTGATCGCGGTGATGCTGATCCTGATGGGCATGGTCCTTTACCTGGCCGACCGGAAGGGGAAGAAGATGACGGATATCGGCCGTGTTACTCTCTGGCAGAGCCTGCTGATCGGCATTTCGCAGGCCCTGGCCATAATCCCCGGTGTTTCCCGTTCGGGCATTACCATGACGACAGGCCTTATCACGGGACTGACGAGAGAAGGGGCGGCCCGCTTTTCCTTTCTTCTGTCGGCGCCGATCATCTTCGGCGCGGGCGTTGTCAAGATGCCGGAACTCTTGACCCAGCCGGGGATGATTGACGCTCCCTTCCTGGTGGGGGTACTCGTCTCCGCTCTCTCCGGCGTCGCCAGCATCGGATTTCTCCTGCGTTATGTTCAGACGAAAGATTACCTTCCCTTTGTCTGGTATCGTTTTCTCCTGGGAGCCGTTGTGCTGCTGGTTGCTCTGTTGCGGTGACCGGTTTGCTCCCGGCAGGTACCTTGGCCGCTCCCGTTGGGGGAAGAGAGGTCTCCTCTCATGGGGACATTTTCGGGAGCACTATTAGATTGTGACAATATCACAAAATGATTACACGAAACCAGCCTGGGGAATTGAAGCGGCGGATAAGCGAGGTTTAAAATCGAGATAGGACAAACCAAAACCTGGGATATGAGCCCCGCCCAATTCTTGCAACAGTATGCATCCTCTATAAACCAGTAGGCCATGTAAAATTTCAGTAGGTAAAAGAAGGGGATCGGCTTCTTAAAAAGAAAAGAGACCTCGGCACCCAAAATCTATCACCCCAAAAAGGAGTGTGAGGTCTCATGTTAGATAT
>JAALLR010000232.1_pt1 | contig 16836 bp, 13 predicted proteins | sample 7245931 | NCBI WGS metagenome assembly JAALLR01 (sample SAMN13049201, study PRJNA578106) | oil field metagenome | isolation source: filtered produced water from oil reservoir B9 | place: USA:offshore Texas | collected 2016 | reverse complement strand
TCTTCTTCTTTTAATGAATGGATAAAATTTGTGAGTGAAAATTTGAACTGCTCTTCTTCCGGTAATCTTCTTCTTGACAGGTATGTGAGGATAACGAATACCAAAGTGAGAATGGATAGTGATATTGTAATTGAATCAGGTCTGAACTTCCATTGTGTCAGGCTGACTATAAATCCGTCAAAGACCATTATTACAATGCTGAAACCGACACTCAATGTAAATCGCTCTATTCCCGAGATTTCACTGTTGCCCGGAAACAGGGCGGAGATGAATGCATATCCCGGAATAAAGAATATAATCAAAAGTGCAAAAAGGATTCTCAGGGGGGTTTCATTAAAAGGTGAGATAAGAATAAAGATGACTGATAATAATGAAAGAAGTAGCAGTGATTTGAGGTCCTGTGTGTACAGGCATTTTTTGGAACCGGACATTTGCTTACTATTCCTTTTTTACCATTTTCCATTCAGTTTTACTGTATCTAATTATTTGCTAAAATATATAAACATAAGGTTACTATTATACTCACCGAATATATGCAAATCGATTGTAGCTAATGAGGTATTATCATATATAAAAGAATATATCTTCTGTTTACCATACCCCTGATACCTGTTGTACTCGTTGCCCTATATTTTGGAGGCGTTACCGCAGGTGTGCTCTCGGCAATGGCGCTTATCATACTTAGCGTGGCTATTTGCCGTATTTCGCCAAAAATCCTGCTTAAGTGTTATGGTGCCAGAAAATTGTCCCGGGAAAAATTTACCTTTGTCTATCCGTATCTGGCTAAATACTCTTCCAATGTAGGTGTGCCCATGCCGCAACCATATGTCTTTGATTCGGCAGCGCCTGTGACATTCACAGTGGGTAGTAACAATAGCTACAGCGTGCTCATATCAACGGCTCTACTGGATGTACTGGATGGGGAGGAGCTAAGATCCATGCTTGCACTTGAGGTTTCAAAGATCTCAAAAGGAACCGTGCCTGCCAATACTGTGGTAGCTTTTCTGGCGGGAACCGTTGCATCTTTCTCAACAGTTGCCCTGTGGATGGCAATGCTTACAGGTTTTGGCCAGGAGGACGATCCTGCACCACGTTTTATCAGCTTCCTTGCAATGGGGCTGGTGTCCTTACCTTCAGCACTTATTGTCCATCTCTTCTCTATAGATTCTGGCTTGGAAGCTGACAGGACTGCGGCAAGTATTGTAGCGGAACCTGATGTTCTTGCCAGGGCTCTTGAACGATCGGGTACGTATATCAAACTACATGTCACCGGTGGGTTCAATCCGGGCCATGTTCATCTTTTTTCTGTGAACCCGCTCAAGACCAATACTATCTTTGATGTCTATTCGTCCATGTTCCTTACAAGTCCGGATGTCGATCAGCGTGTAACATATCTTGAAAAAACCATTCCTGTCTGTCAGTAAAAATGTACTAAAGGTATCAGCATGTTCCCACTAATAACAGAGATATACAATGCTTTGAAACAATGGCAGAAGGCACTTCTGTTCAGTTTTGTTTCATATTCAGTACTCTTGTTCATGATTATAGTGGCAATCACATTCATATTAAAAGATTTCAACTTCCTGGTTGTCGCAGGCCTTACTTTTGTATATATGTCAGTTCTGCTTGCAAGCATACTGGTAGCAAGGAAACTCTTCAGAAAAAAGCTATTGGAAGAGTAATCAGAGGAGCATTGCTCCTCATATCACTGTTTTTTATTGAGTATGTACATTATGAGTCCTGCGGTTCCTGCAAATATAATCCACCCAAGATGCGTGTGGACAACTGACATTGTTTCGAGTCCGTAAAAATAGGCTGTTAGATATAATATAGATACTCTGACAAGATTCGCCAGATAAGCTATAGTGATGGCAAATAGTAGCATCATCAGTGATTTATGGGTATCTATATTCTCTATCCTGGAATAACCTGCCACTATTCCGATGAGCAGGAACATAGAATAGAGGCCAGAGCAGGGCCCTCCGATTACTATTGTCATGGGCTCCGCACCGTAAAGGGTAATTGTCTCAATAGCTACGATCTGCACGGGAATCCCTATTATTTTCAGTAATCCCACGGTCGGCATCAGTACGAAGTAATGGTCAAATAGATGAAGGAAATTGATATTTAAATATCCTAAGAAGGAGTAAAATATAAGGTACAGGACAGTGAAAATAAATGAGATATAGAAGCCAAAGTTTCCGAGTTGTTTGATATCCTTTCGATCAGCACTCATGGCAATTAGTGAGGTACCTATGAAGAATGTCATTGAATCAATAGTACCAATAGAACTTTGATTAATATAATTGTACAATATATCTGCTATCATTATGAAAAATCCTGTTATTAGATAGTTTTTGGAACCCTTGATTATTTCATTTCCTTTGAGATTTATCTTAGAAATGAGCACTGCAGCAACAATAAACAATAACATACCAACAATAATTGATCCTTCACCGAGTTCGATTGTTGCGCCAGTGAAAAGTGCGAGTACAGAGAGGATAATAGTTATGTTTTTGTATTCATTTTGCATTTGTTCTCCAAGTTACAAAGAAATTTATATTGGCTATAATCTCTTATTGGATATAGTCTTAATGTTAGGTCTATAAGTTGAGCCCTATAGAAATATCATTTGAACAACACATGTAATCTTGAGATACATGTCAAGATTTTGTACTATTAGCTTAACTTTAACCTATTATATTTGACTTGAGTACATTCTTGCTTTAATTTTCTCATCATATTTTCTTTTCACAACAGAACGTATGAACTATACAATATTTCCATGTACAACATACTACAATTATCCAAATTCTTCAATCATTCTTTTATCTTTATCCTTTTTAAGTTACCATGTAACAATTGAAATGGGAAACGTGTGTTCTACAGAGACCAAAAAAAGAAATATTTATATAAGACTATCTATACAAAGGAGGTATATTATATCCACGACTAAGCTATACTCAGAAAATGTTTGTTCTAGTATGAAAAGTGGAAACTGGGATTGGTTAGATGCACTTCTCAAATCAGACAAAAGCCAAATTATTTGCGCTTCTTATACTACTCAATGTACTCCTGCGTTGGCAACTAGTACACCACGAGACGGGCACGGATTCTTTTGAGATGCATCTTCTAGCAAACTCCATATCCGAGTTTGGTAAGGCTAGGTGGTGGGTGCATCCATTATCCATAATTGGAATGTATCCAAACTCTTATGCAAGTGCGATTTCTTTTTTCATATCGGGTATATCACAAAGTCTCTACATAAGCATTGAGCAGGCAATATTTGTATACAGTATTATAGTTGGTCTTTTTGGTATCACTGCAATTTATCTGCTAGCAGGTGCTTTCTATGATGATGATTTTTTTAAGTTCATTGTTGCGCTATTATTTTCAATATCTCCAGGTGTCTTGGAATATAGTACATGGACAGCTCAAGGGAGAAGTTTCTTCATCTTAATGTTTCCAATATTGCTTTACACTCTCATTCAAACATTGAAAAAAAATAGTATAAAATTTGGGATTATTTCAGTATTCATTACACTTTTTCTTATGACAACTCATCATTTGTTCTTTTACCTAATACCTATATTTTTTGCATATCTCATCGCGAAGTTAATCTGCTATTTAAGTAAACGTTTCCAATTTATTGCGGACTTCGAATTCGTGATTCCCTCTATACTTATTATTGTTTTATGTCTAATACTTGCATTTCCATTTGTCACTGGAAAGTTTATGACCTTGGGGTCAAGATGGGCAAATGTACCAAACGTTCTCAATGAATACCCTCGGTATATCGGGTTTCCCATATTCTTTTCATTTGGTGGATTCTTTTTCCTTATATTTAAAAAGTTTAAAAAACATGTAGAATGGTTTATTCTGCTAGCTCTAATTTTTTTGCTCGTCTTTGTTTTTGATACGATGTATACGAAATGGATAATGATCCTTTTTGGAGTCTTTTTTGCAGGTTTAGCCCTATATAATGTTCAAAATCTGAATAGTGTTGAAAGAAAATATCGTTGTTTTTTTGTTATTGCAATTATATTAATTTCTAGTAGTCTTGCAGGATATGTACAGATAATACATCTTCAGTTGAGTAATTATGATTATGACAAAACTATCGATGAAAATACGTTTGTGACAGGACTATGGATTGCTGAAAACATACAATATGGAGTTGGAATCAGTAACAGTCGTTGGGATGCTTGGAAGCTTTCAGCGATATCAACCCAACCTTTTTTGACAGGCAGTAGTACTACTGACCAAGCCTATGCCTTAGTCGATGCACGCGATTTTGAATTGGGTACTCAGTCAATCTTATCTGAAAAGTTCTGGAAAGATTCTCCCTACTATCGCATAAAAGGTACTACATCAGATGGATATTGGCAAATGATAATGTCACAATATGAATCTAGCAAAGGATATCAGTATATTGATACTTTCAATATAACTTATCTTACTGAGTTTGTGGACCTAAAAGGTAATTGGAAGTCTCATCACGGCAACAAAAGGTCTGAGTTTGTTACCTATGTTTACAAGAATGATTATTGTATCGTTGATACTGGAAAATGGAAAATTTGGAAATTAAAATGATACATTCTTTGATATGATCTTGTACTGCTTATTTTGATTTTTTGTACGTAATATAATTATATAGGCTCTGTAGAAAACCTATTTCCTACTTAATTTAGTCCGTAATCGTTTAAAAAGGATTAAACCCCAAAGTGTTAAATTGCTACCGAAAACACAAAGGGGATGTTTAGTGTTTTGAGTAACAAGTACTTAAACTTTATTGATGCAGCTTTAGCTGCATCAGGAAACTCACATTTAGAGATTTACAGTTGTAAATATTCCAAGAGGAAATATACGCAACACCAGCTAATGGCCTTGGTTTTGCTAAAGGAGTATTTGAAGACGGATTATAGAAGTATTGTAGAACTTGTTCAATTGATGAATCCAGTTAAGTCCAGAATAGGATTAAAACAAGTTCCACATTTTAAACACTTCATAAGTTCGTTAAAAGAACTAAATCTGTTTACTTTAATGGATTATTAAAGCAAACACTTGATCTGTTCTACTCACATGGAGAAAAAATAGAAGTTACTGCTATTGATTCAAGCGGGTTTACAAGTGGTTATTGTAGCTACTATTATTCACTAAGAACAAAGAAAAAACGTAGATCATTTCTTAAAGTAAGTATTTCTGTTGATACTGATAAGTTGCTAGTTACTGGCTTGAAGATATCTGGTAAACCTGCAAACGATATAAAACATGCAAAGACATTGTTGAAACAATGTCATAGAATTCGAAGATCAAACTACTATGTCATGGACAAAGGTTACGATTGTGAACTTATACATTCACTAACAAGAGAAAAGTTCAAAGCAATAGCTATGATACCTTTACGAGACAGAAAAAGGAAAAAGATCAAAGGATTCTATCGTAGAAAAATGGTAAAGGAATTCAATGAGGAACTATACCATAACAGAAGCCTGGTTGAAACTATGTTCTCAGTTCTCAAAAGGAAATATGGAGAAGAAATCAAAGCCAGGAAATACTGGAATCAGGTAAAAGAGGTTAAAATAAAACTAATAGTGCACAACCTTGGCAGGTGTGCCAAGGTTGTCTATGTAATTCAGATGAGGATTTCTACAGAGCCATTATATAAGCTTCTTAAGACGGGAGGCATGGGTATTTTTAAAGGCTAAATTTAAAAATAGTAAAATTATGTCCCGATGTTACATGTGATTTGGAACTAGAGAATTATGTTACAATAACTACTTTTTATGTTGGTTATTTATTTTCATATTCGAAAATCGGAATTACTCTAAATGTTGAAAAATGAATTTCTGCACAAATTTTGTTAAAGCAGAATAATATAGTGATGCTTCATGAAGAAACAAAAAAGATTAATGCTGGAGTGATTTCACTGTTTACACAGATTATTCTTATAGAAACATTATTAATTGCACAAAGACAAAAAAAGCAATATATATAGAATTGAGGATAAACTTCGATAGATTACTCTAGTATGGAGAAAAATTAAATATTAAGATGATGATAATATATATTAATCCTTAACGACATCTTTTCACTGTGACAGTACAATGAAAGCAAAAAATGTTATTTTTGTACAAAAAATGGGGTTCTATAATGATAGTAGCAATACATCAGCCAAATTACCTTCCCTATTTAGGGTTTTTTGATAAAATGAAGCGTTCTGACATTTTTGTGATATATGATGACGCTCAATTTAACAAGTCAGATTTTCAGCACAGAAACAAAATTAGGATATTCAATGGCTGGAAATGGCTGACAGTTCCTGTGAATAAAAAGCAGATTCCAATAAATCAAATAGAAATAGAAAATGACCGGAAAACAAAAAATAACTATTGGTTCAATGCACATTTTGATGCTTTATGGGATAATTATAAAAAAAGTCCATTTTTTCCTTCCTACGAAAAAGAACTTAGGGATATTTATCATATAAGGCATAAATCCCTCTGTGAACTGAACATGAAATTTATATACTTTTTGAAGGATGCGTTTAATATACAAACGGAAATCGTTTTTTCAAGTGAGTTTAAGTTTGCATCAAAATCCTCTTGTAAAATCATAGACATCGTTAAGGCCCTAGAAGGAGATACGTATTTGTCTGGTCCCAAGGGAAAGGACTATCTTGATTTATCGCTTTTCAAAAAGAAAAACATAAGTATAGAGTATCAAGACTTTAAACATCCAGTATACAAACAGTGTTATGAAGGTTTTATCGAAAACATGTCTGCTATTGATTTATTGTTGAATGTCGGAAAAATGATACAATAGCATAGGAGTTGATTTAATTGGAAAAAAGAAAAAGTATTTTGGCTGTTGGTGCACATGCAGATGATGTGGAAATAGGTTGTGGAGGCACTATTGCAAAACATGTTATACGTGGAGATAAAGTACTTATTTTAATAATGGCAGAATCTTCATATACAAATTATGACGGTCAAGTTTTACGATCTGTAGAAGAGGGAAAACTGGAAGAAGAAATGGCCTCTAACGTATTAGGGGTAGAAATAATTAACTTAGGATTTGAAACAAAAAATGTTCCCTACTCTCAAGAGTCAATAGAAAAAATAAATAAAGTAATTGATGACTATAATATTGATACAATTTACACTCATTGGTATCATGACACTCATCAAGATCACTCGCGAACAACACAATCAGTAATCTCCGCAGGAAGATATGTCAACAATATTTTAATGTATGAACCAGAATACCCTGCAGGAAGATCCTACCTAGGTTTTAGAAATCAATATTATGTAGATATAAGTTCAACGTTTGACATTAAAATGGAAGCATTAAAATGCCACAAGAGTCAAGTGAAAAAGTTTGGAGATTTCTTTTTAGATGCTGTTGAAGCCAAGTCAAAACACAGAGGATATGAAATCAAGTGTCAGTATGCGGAATGCTTTGAGGTTTTAAGGCTTAAAAGTGAAATATAGTCACGAAATAAGATGTTGTATTTTTATTATTATCTTACTCGGGGTACCTAAATTCAACGCTTTATAAAACGCAGATATTTAATTAAAGAAACAAATATCAAGTAGTTTTAATGGAAAAATTTTACTTTTGGATTGAGTATATCCATAATCTAACAATCTTATGATTATCGTGTTTTAATCTAAAATTATGTGGTTTAAGGAAATATCTATATTTCAGTAGCTTTTGTGCTAGGAGGAGTTCAAATAACCGATAAGTACGTACTAATCACTCTATGTAAAAATGAAGGTGAGAATCTTCCTTCATTAATAGAATCTATTGTAGATCAAACAATCAGGCCGATTGTGTGGGTTATTGTAAATGATGGGAGCACAGATGACACACCATTCATAATAGCAAAATCCTGCAAAAAATATCAATGGATACAAAGTCTGAATATAAGTGAATTAAAAAAAAGAGATATTGGATTGAATTATGCTGATCTTCTTAAACGAGGTTTTGATAAGGCAATTGAATATTGCAATAATAACGCAATCGAATTCGAATACCTAGGTAACGTAGATGGTGATTTGACTCTTGAAAATACTTTTTTTGAGAACTTAATATTACAATTCAGTATTGACCAAAAGCTTGGAATTGCTAGTGGTGGTACCGACTACAAGGTAGGCAATAAAATACTTCGTGTTAAAACTCCTATAAATGAACCTTCTGGAGGTCATATGCTAATACGGAAAAAATGTTTTGATGAATGTGGCGGAATCCCTATTACATATGCCGTAGACTCTGTCCTAAAAGCTAAAGCGAGATTAAGGGGATGGAAAACAAAGCGTTTTGAAGAAAATAGAGCCTTTGAAATAAGAGACGTAAGCAGTGCAGAAGGCTACTGGCAAGGTTATATTATGAAGGGAAAAACTTCATATTATATAAATATGAATCCCGTCCACGTATTTGCAAAATCATTCAAATTTTTATTTCGGTATCCTCATTACATTGGGTTTCCCTACTTAATTGGTTTTACAAGTAGTTTTTTGAGCCATGAGAAACAAATAGAAGATTTGGAAATCAAAAATTATTTTAACCAAAAATGGAAAATTCGTGTTAAACAAATGATTGGCAAAAAATAGTAAAGTACAACTAATGAGTTAATTCAAAATTTTCAATAAATTTGACCATAAATTCAGTAACGTCGATTTTATCGTCAAGTAAGTTTTTCCTTTTTCTCTGCCACTCTTTTTTTGTATTTTTGTTTCTTAATATCTCTACTGCTTTGTCTAGAGCTTCTTTTTGGCAAGTTTCAACATCAGAAAACGTGTAGAGAAGATTGTATTTTGTTTCAAGTTCAGTAATTGAACCTAATTTTGAAGTAGAAACAAAAATCGCAGGTGTTCCAAGCACTGCACTTTCCGTTGCCATAGTAGCACTTTCTCCAATAAATAAATCGGCATAATATAACAAATGATGCATTAATTCAGGGGGGGCGTTTATTCTATATTTTTCAAGATCATCAGGCAAATCGACTTCTGATGTTATAAAAACTGCACAATGCTTTTCAAGTTCCTTTACAACTTCATTCTTATCAGAAAATCCATGTTCCCCTAAATCATGAGTTGCACCCCATGAGACAAAACGTAAAATGACAAAGCTGTTCCCTTTGACTAAATTTAGATAATTTAGGACATTTGGATCTGGTTCAAAACGGCTTGGATGCAAGTATGCCAATTCCTTATATCCATCGAACCGTACTTCCTTTTTAGGATCTATTTTTCCTTGGAAGGATGTGGATGCGCAGATTGCACTAGCAAAAGGCGAGCTTAGTAAACCTACTAAGTGTGCAGTTTCAGTATCGATTAGAGCAATATATGGTTTATTAATTAACAAACTTAAATTTGCAAGAGAAGGTGAGCCTCTACCAACAATAACATCTGGCTTGAAAATTTTGCAAATTTTATATAGCTTATAATCAGTTTTTAAAAGCCCAAATGCCTTTTTAATCATTCCCTTTTGATTAACACCTATAATCTTGTAGTCTAGCTTATAAACATCGAGAAGTTTCAAGGTAACTTCTTTGTCTTTAGCTGCTATTAGAACCTCATGATTTCTATTTCTTAAGTCCCATATTATGTTCTTAAAACAATGTACATGTGCTGGGTGTGTTACTTCAAATAGAATTCTCATTATTTATAACCTCTATTTTTTTTAGGATAGTTGCAGGTACTCCACTCACTATAGTATAAGGAGGAACATCTCTTGTAACTACAGCTCCTGCACCAATTATAGACATTTCACCTATTTTTATTCCAGGTAGAATGATAGCTCCCGTCCCAATCCATACATCATCTCCGATAATTACTTCACCAAACTTCCGAGGATAAATCTCTTTCAATTTAGAATTATTTGGTCCAGAAGATACAACAATCGTAGCTCTTGGTGCTATTGTTACCCTTTCGCCCAAAGTAACCAGATTAGCGAGTGTAACATCTATGATTTCTAGTTCTGAGCCTATGAACGAGTTTTTTCCGATTAACATTCCTAAATGCCTATAAATCTTGATTCTGATTTTGTAGGAAGGTACGAACTTTGCAATCCTCATTAAGATAGATCTGTAAAGTTCTTCAAGTTTAGAGTGTTCAATTGTATTCATTTCTACTATAATATTTGACTTTTAAGCTATCTGGTTATCAAGAGATATGGCATAATTAAAGTTTCGATTATAAAAGGTAAAGGATCATCTAAGGAGAAAACGGCATATTCTCTTTCTCCTTCCAAGGACTTCAAATAATCTTTTATTGACAAGGTGCCTTTTAATATTTCTTTGAAAGATATCCATGAATCTGTATACAAATGAACCCATTTTATATTTTCCTCAAATGAACTATTAGAAATCAGTTTTTTTCCATTTACATCGTTATATAACATGGCTGCAAAATCAACACCCGCTCGCTTCGCTAGACTTATCCACAACCAACTTCTGGCATTAATCTCTATTAATTTGAATTTGTTATCTCGTGGATCTTTTTTAAATTCGATTTCAGATATCCCATAGTAATTGATAGCTTTAAGAAATTTTGTACCCAGTTCAATTATTTCTGGTTCGTAAATACTCTCTGCACAGGTAGCAGTTCCAAGACCCATTGGATGTTCCCTTATTTTATGCCCCGTCCAAAATCCTATTAATTCTCCATTTTTGAAGAATGAACAGAAAGAATACACAGAGTCGGTGTTACCTGGTATCAATTCTTGTATCATCATTTTAGGAGGTCTTGAGAGATTTAATAATTTATTCAATGTCGCTTTGAGTTCTTCTTCAGACTTTACTTTAAATGCTTTTACGCCTGCCTTTTTATAAAAATCGAATCCTTCTATACCCTTTACTAATACTGGATAGACAAGATCTAAATTTTCATGGTCTGATACACTGTCGACAAAGACGGTTTTTGGGCTTGGTATTCCAATATCTTCGGCAAGGCGAGATGTCAGAATTTTATCAAGAGCAAATTTTGTTATTTTCCATTCTGGAGTTGCTGCTTTAAATTCTTGTTCTAGAATCGATTTGTTCATAGATATAATTTTTACTATTCTGTCATTAGTAGGAATAAGTAAATAATCTTTTAAATCATTCATTTTAGCTAGATTCAAGAGAAAAGGTACGAATTTTGCTTCGTCATCAATACAAGGCATTTTGACAAACTTGGATACATATTTTGAGAATCTGACAACCGATAGGTTTGTGTCACTAAGCAAAATCACGGGTACTTTAAGTTGGCCTAGACTCCTTGCAATACTTAATGCTTGTACATGATCACCTATTAGAATTACGCCCGGAGTTTCATTTTTTTTCATTATGTATCACTTTTTTTGTTTCAGTACTATTAATATTCTTTTCCCCATATTTCTTGCATATTGAAGGAAAAGCCATATTACCCATTCTTTGACTGTAATCTTCCAATTAGAAGGATGAATCAAAAAATGAGTTTTTTTTAAATCACCTATCCTAAGGTGATTAATTATCTCATCTGTTTTTTTAATAGCAACAAATTGAAAATTGGAATTAACCCTATCTTTCATACGATAGACGTTATCTACCCAACTTCGATTTGTATCTGATAAATACATTACTTCTGCAAAATTTATTGATATGTAAGGTTCACCTATAATACCATACATTGAGTAATCATATTTCTTCCATAGGTCTTTACTTTCCCAATGATCAAAAATTTGTTCTCCGCGGAGAAAATAAGCAAAAACACTTCTAATATTAGATATCTTCACAACATTCAGACAGTTTCGGAGTGGCCCTCCATGCTGTGCAATTGTTTTTACATCATAATATTTTCTAAATTCTTCCAGGTGTTGTTCAAAAAGTTCGATTGCCTTTTTGTAATCTCCTTTTGCTTCTCCCAACACTTCGTAGTGATAACCAATTTCATGGCCTAATTTTGATATTTGTTTTATTGCCTCAGTGTTAAAGACATTTTTGCAGATTCTGAAATAATAGGTTGTTTGAAGTCCAAAATTATTTTCAGTAACTGCCATTCTGAGAGCATAGTCAAGATCGCTCTCATCGTCAATGTCATGGCGAATTATAGTAAATTTAGCAGGTTTCTTTTCCAGCAGGATATAATCCCTTACTGTTAGTACAGGTATTCCTGATTCTGCCAACACTTTACAAAAAGTTTCATATTTATGGTAAGTAAAATCCATTTTCTCATAAAAATGTTGTGTACGATTACTGAATGACAAGTTAATACCCACCAAATTGGTTATGTTTAAATTTTTTTTCATATTCTTTTGCACTTACAAATTCAAAACCGTAATTTTTAGCACTACTTAGAATTTCATCTAATAAGTACAACGATGCTTCTCCCAAATTATTAAGCTTCAATTTATGCCTAACAACATCGGCAAAAACATATTCTAACATGTTGGAAGCTCTTCTTGTGGTGCAGGCTTCGCCATCAATATCTAAACATTCATTTGGATGAAACAAAAAAACTACCGGTTTGCCGGTTTTTGAAGCTTCATAAAAAAGAAGTCTTTTAATGGCCTTTGTGATTGTAGGATTTATTCTCATTGTAGTGCCAATAAAAGGCAATAATGCCGCAGAAATTGGGATTTCCAACATTTTTGAATTTCCCCTCTGTGTCGGCGAATCATATGATATGTAATAAGGCTTTCTTGGAGCAATCATCCAACTCAATTTTTTTTTGGAACCAAATGATAATGGTCCATCAAAACGCTGCGATGCAATAGAGCTGTCATTAGTGAAACCAGTCATTTCCAATGCACTTATAGTATCATGATTAATTCTAAGTGCAGGTGCCCTGAATGATCTTATTTTTCCAGAAATAGGTTCGATTGCGGCTTTAGCTTTCTTAAGTTCAGTAATTTGCTCATTAAGATTCAATATGTCAAAAGCACGATTAGGAGAATGATCATATCCGTGACATCCTATCTCATGTCCATGCTCTTTAACAAGTTCAATAGACTCGGGTGATTGCTCTGCGAACATTCCTGTAAAATAGAATGTTGATGACACATCATACTTGGAAAGTACGCCCAAAAGACGTGGAAGTCCTATTTTGTAAACTTTATCAGGAATGCTTGAGTCTTCACGGTTTAACTGAATGGAGTGATGTTCAACATCATTTGTCATAAGAAAATACATTGCTCTCAAATCCTATTAATCAAACTATAATATATTTAGATTTTAAGTATATTTCTAATAATGACTTTGTCCTCGGTGGAAATTAGTCTTAATCTCAGCAAGGCAACTGAATAAATACTTACACCAATTATACATATTATGAGTATATTAAAATTTGTATGATAACTCAGGTAATAAATAGGGATCCCCATCAGTAGGCTGCAAACAATAGCTTTGAATAACATATTAAACAGAGAAATATATTTTAGTTCTTTAGATACAAAATAGAAAGTTAATAAGAATAAAATCAACTCTGTAACAACTGTTGCAAAACTTGCTCCATTATAACTATACTTAGGAATTAGTATATAATTCATTACTGCGTTTGCCACAACACAAAAACCCATGTTTAAAGTGTTAAGTCGCTGTTTATCCATTGAAGTCAATAAAATTATCATAAGATAATTAACCGAGCCTATAAAAATTGCCCATACAAGTATCTGAAGAGCAGTTATTGAACCTGTATATGATTCATTATAAACTAATAAAATTATCTTGTCAGACAGAAGCGTAGTACCTACTGCTATGGGCAGCATTAACAGTATGGTAAACTTATATCCCATTTCATAGCTTCTTATTAAACTGTTCTTTGAGATTTTAAACGACTTGGACATGACTGGAAAGAGTGACATGATAAGTGCATATGAAACAACCCCCAAAGGTTCAGATAACTTATATGCAGCAGAATATAACCCAACTGCAATGTCACCTTGATGTCCACCTATCATCATTGAAAGCATTAAGACATCAATTCGATGGTATATAATAAGAAAAACACCTGATAGTGCAATTGGCATAGATTCTTTGAACAAAAATTTCCATAGCTTGGAATCGACATCATATAAAGTTCTTGTAACTTTTTTTGATAAAACATAATTTAGCAATGTCCTTACAAACTCCGATAAGATATATATATACAGTATCTGAAGCAAACTGCCATGCTCAGCAATCAAATAAAATATCATAACTGCAAACACTAGTTTTGATATTAACTTCGCAAAAATTTCATATTTCATCCTTAGTGTGGCTTGGAATACAGTTTTAGATGTGTCGCTAAAAGACTGGAATAACAGCACCGTGGATGCCACGTAAATGTAGGTTGTCGTATCTGCTGGAAAGCCCAAAAATGAAACTAATAGTACTGCAAGGAAAATAGCTAAAACTGATAGTAATAATTTAATTATATATGCATTGCCAACTATCAGAGACATTTTTTCAGAATCACGAGACATTTCCCGCACTAGGATATCCCCTAACCCCAAATCCGTGAGAATTCCAAAAAATGCTAAATAAGCAAACACAAAATTGTATTTGCCAAAATCCTCTACTCCCAAATATTTGGCGAGATATATCGTGACAATAAGTGAAATCAGTCTAAATAATAAGTTTCCTGATAATAGAAAGACTGTGTTTTTAGCAACTTTTTGAGCAGTACTCAATATCCCACAACCATTTTCCAACGCGACATATACAGAACCTTTCTTTATAAAACTGTTGATATATTCTCAGTTTAACAGTTTTAATTAATCTATAAACAAAATGTCTACTCTTTGAACCTAAATTTTCTGTTTTTGTTAGGAAAACCTATTTCTCATTTTATCTATAGGCTTTAAAATTTGAAGTCAAAGGCCAAGTCGATTTTTGTATGTACATTGAATTGATATGCATGTTCAAGAAATGCTTAATTTTGACTAAAAAGAGCATAATTGAATCAAATTGAAGAACATTGTCTTTAACTTCTGTTATGGGGGTAAGATGAAATCAAAAGTAAAAACAGGAAACTTAATGATGTACTTTAGCCAAAATAAAATATGGATAAGAAAGTCTTTTCATATTTTTAAATTCATTTTGTTCATTATTTTGATTTTGGTTTTTTCAGGTAATGCAGATGCTACTGACTATTATGTAGCAACTAACGGTAATAACAGCGATACAGGACTTTCTATAGGTCATGCTTGGAGTACTCCATCTTATGCCGCCCAACAAGTAAGTGCAGGGGATACAATTTATCTTTTAAATGGAACATGGTATTATGAAAACATTGTACCTTCGACTAGTGGAACGCAGGAAAATCCAATTACAATTAAGGCATACAACGGAACTCCTTCCTTACAAGGAAATTATTTTGACGGAGCAGGTAAGGCGATAGATATTCAAGGTTACGACTATTGGATAGTAGATGGTATAACTATTAATCAGTATGATTATGGAGTCTATGTACGAAGCAATCAAGGTTGTAAAGTTTATAACTCTACGTTCTACCATCAGTATTGGTCTGCCATATCGTTTGTTGATTCTTGTGACAGTTTGGTGCAATCTAATATTATTTCACATGTAAGGTGGAACTCAATACAAATAAGTAGCAATATACTTGGAACACAGAATATAACTATTAAAAAAAATGACATCTCCAACTCAATTGAACATGCTTTGACTGATATGATGAAAAATTTCACATACATTTATATTATAAATAATACTTATCATGATACTTATTATCCTGCAATTTATTCACACCAGACCGCCATAAACGGTTTCAATAACTCTGGAAACTTATTTGTAATAAATAATACTTTTTATAATGTTGGTTTTGGAATACATCTCGATGATCCTGTAGATAATTCTGTTATAGATTCGAATACTATCTACAATATACACTCTCCTGATAATTCACAACGTCATATAAAGATTACAGACCCCACGCAAAATATCACAATTTCGAATAATAATCTTTGGGGTAATGCTTATTATTCCATGGTTCAAATGAATATTTTTAATTCCTCGCTGATAAACAATAATGTCAGTGCTACAGGAACGGACATTGAATATAGATTTGTGAATGGCAACAATGTATTGCAAAATGAGAAAATGAAAGATAAAACTGAATTTAAAGTACAGGTGGATGGTGGAAGATTAGATGTAGAGTACACAGACGGGACTATATTTGCCGTAAATGATGCCGATGTAACTTATTACCCAGAAAAAAGTATTTATACACATTTATCTGGTGTAAAGACTATTCATCCATATAATATTACATTAAAACCCTCTTATGGTTATTTAGAAAATGTTAGTGTCAACAAGTACGATACGGTAAACAATTTATATGTACTTACTATTAGCTCTTCTGCCGAAGAGAATCCCACGTGGATAAATATATCGGCCATTCGACCAAATGCTCTTTACAAAGTTTATCGAGATGGTATCCAATATTCTCAGGTAACAAGTAGTGGGGATGGTGTACTGCGGTGGATGTATAATGATACGTGGAGTACACGTCATTTATTTATATTTGAATTGATCGGTGATGTCTCTCTGCCGGTTCTACCAGTGGAGGGACCAGCTCTCCCATCCGACGGCACCACCTACACTCCTTCCGCCACATCCCTTGCAGCCGATATCGGTGATTCAACAACCTTCAGCATCAGCACCGACCAGCCACTTATGAGCCTTGACTGGTATGTTGATGATGAGCCTGTCGAAAGCGGGGTAATGGAGTATACTCATGAGTGGAGCACTGCCGGGATACATTCTGTCAGGCTTGAAGGGGATACGGGAATAGAAACTATCTCCAACAGCTGGTCTGTCGTGGTTTCCGAGGCAGGTTCATCTACTATCAGTGTCCTTCCGTCCTCGGCAGT